>ERZ773224.117-NODE-117-length-101285-cov-5.058807_pt1 | contig 101285 bp, 81 predicted proteins | sample MGYA00580526_ERZ773224 | MGnify/ENA primary metagenome ERZ773224 (study PRJEB29015, sample SAMEA2737743) | human gut metagenome | biome: human gut; feature: human-associated habitat; material: faeces | place: China | collected 2012 ... | reverse complement strand
TATTTGAATGGCACAATCGACTTGCCGCCGAGTGTAAACGAGGGGGCGTTACCCATAATGGGAGGGGGCGTTACCCATAAAGGCAAATTTTAAATGGGCTGATGTTCAATTGAAGGATAAAAAAGATGAGATTTTTCACCAAATTGTTTCTGTGGATCGTGCTGATTTTGACGATTTCCCTTTCGGCAGCACAGTATTACACAGTATCAAGGACATTTGACAACAGCATAAAGAGGCAGATAGATGAGTCCTTAAAGAACCACCAGACTGTTAAGTATGCGGTGCAGTCCAACATTATCTCATCCGGCGAAGACGCCAGCCTCACTCCACGGGACATTGAAAATGTAGCCAGAAAGACCGGCAGCAGCCTTAATGTGGACATAGATATTAAGGAGGCTGAGCAGGCTGTTGACACCAGAGATATCCAGTATGTCATCGAAAAAAATGATAGTGGTAAAAGTATCGTGAGAGTGTGGAGTAACTTTACTACAGGGGATTACACCTGGGTCATGACCACCAGATATGATGTTAGCCAGGTGTTTGGCGAGGTGGACGATCTCCAGAAGACCAGTAGGAATATATTTGTCATTGTGCTGGTTTTTGGAGCGGTATTCAGTCTGGTGCTTGCCTTTGGCATAACACGACCTATAAAGAAGCTTAACGAGACCAGTATCAGATTTGCTGACGGAGATTACGATGCAAGGCTTGAACCCGGCACGAAGGATGAGATTGGTGAGCTTACAGCTAATTATAATGATATGGCAGACTCTATCAAGAATAAGATATATGAGCTCGAGCTTGCCGTAACCCAGAGAGAAGATTTCAATGCCAGCTTCGCTCATGAGCTTAAGACTCCAATGACCAGTATAATAGGCTATGCGGATATGCTGTATCAGAAGGATATGCCTACAGAACAGGTGCACGAGGCGGCAGGATATATACTTAACGAGGGCTTAAGACTTGAGGCTCTTTCCTTTAAGCTTATGGAGCTTATCACCCTGAACAAGAACGATTTTATACTTGAGGAGACTGATATTTCAGAACTTCTGGATGATGTATATAAGACAAGCTGTAAGAAAGCTGAAGACAGGGGGATTGGGCTTACGCTGGAGAATGCAGCATGTGGCGTCTATGTGAGAGTTGAAAATGACCTCTTTAAGACCCTTATGTTAAATCTCGTGGATAATGCAGTTAAGTCCGGGGGAGATAAAGTCACCATCCAGACAGAGGAAGTTTCAGATAGTGATGAAAGCAGAGGAAAAGACAGAGCCTATGGAACTGACAGAAATCATGAAAATGACGAAGTTAATGAAGTCTCGGGAAAACTGAGGATCAGTGTGAGGGATAATGGAAGAGGAATACCTGAAAATGAGCTTGACAGGATAACCGAAGCCTTTTACATGGTAGACAAGTCCAGATCCAGAAAGGAACACGGAGCAGGTCTTGGCCTGGCATTGTGCGACAAGATCGCCAAGCTTCACGGAACCGAATTGACATTTGTCTCTACGATGGGACTTGGAACCGAAGTATCATTTGAATTAGAGTATACAAGCTATGAATGATTTGAAGAAAAATTTAAAGAAAAGTAAGATTGAAAAAAATTCAATAGCAGAGAAGACCGGTAAAGAAAAAAACGGTAAAGATAAAACCGGTAAAGATAAAACCGGGCATGGCAGGAAAGATAACTCTGTAAATGTCTTAAAGCCAGACAGGTCAGATACAACAAGACACTGGGGACACTGGCTGCGGTTTGCCGGATGTATGCTTGTGACAGCAGTTATCGTGGCAGCGGGTATGATCATTCCGGACAAGCTGCTGTCGGTGAAAAGGGCAATGCTGTATAACAATCAGGAGGCGGTTGCGGCAGATGACATTGAACCCTTTGGAGAAGCCTATAACAGCACCAAGAACAGGCTGCTGTCGGTGATTCGTTTTCAGAATGAGAGGGACAGTCATGACATTGATGTTGTGTGTGTGGACAGGAACGACAAAAGCAATGGGATAGATGGGGCGGCACTTTATCAGAATGGCATAGAAAAGCTGTCCAGGTTCTTTGATAAGATAGACGGGGTGAGCTTCAATGAGGACAATATAGAGTTTGTCACTGTGATCAAGGCTGACAATAGGGATATTTATGAGATGGAGATCGATATGTACGGAGGCAGTGATGAGCGTGGAGATGATGCCGGCATATATGATGGCATGTATGCTAAGTGCAACATGTACATTGCCTCTGATGTGGATTCCGGACTTCCTCTTACATGTACAATATTTACCCAGTATATGGATCTTGTAGAACTGTGGAAATCGGTGCTTTCCGCATATCAGGAGACTATGGGGATAGACTGGACGGATGTTACGGATTACACGGCAGCAGGATATGATGACGGTTTTATAGGATATAAGGGGGACGACTCCGGAGAATATTATGGCAATGTAGGCGGAATGACCTCAGCCGGATATGACAGCAGTGAATTTTATTCATTTAAGGCAATAAGCACAGATGGTGTATTTATGTTAATGGGGCAGATAGAAGGCCTGGGGGATGGAAGCTATAGCTTCGCCTTCCGGTTGACGGAGAGGTATTAACATAAAAAGACAATGATACCCATAGATGCCGATATATGAAATATTGATATTTAAAGAAGGTATAATCTGAAGAATGTAACGGAATTTGCAACTTAGACACATCTGGAAAACAAGTAGTTTACTTCATACTGATATCATCTGTATAGGAAAATACAGAAAGGATGTCAGCACCTTGACCGAGGAAGCAGCAAGTGGCGGAGACGCATTTTTAATGGCTGATGTTCAAAGACGAGGAGTGAAGAAATATGGATTACCAACAGAGAAATACCAACACAGGCACATACATACAAAGAAACACAGAGATGGGGGTGCTTAGGGTTCCGGATATAAGAAGTGCAAATGACAGAAGAACTTCATATACAAGCAGAAGTGGGAATGAAAAAAGAGTTTCAAACGTAAAAAGGATTGCAAATGAAAAGAGAGCTTCGAACATGAACAGAAGAGTAAATGCAGATAAAAGTGTAAAAAGAAATCCCAATATGAATAGAGGCACAGACTCAGGCAGAAAAGCAAATGTGGACAGAAACAGGCAGGATAACAGATATGGCGGCGCAGGCAGACATACAGAGCAGGACAGGGCAGGAAGACCGGAAGTAAGCGGCAGGGCTGCATATTATATGAGAAGGCTTGGGATAAATTCCGGGGTGATTATTGCCATAGTAGTACTTACATGTATTATCATCGGCTGTAGCATAGGAATATTCTATAAGAATAAAGATAATGCCGCAGGGACAGATGGTACTTATGGAACATTTGCAGGTACACCGGCAGGAGCCGAGGCAACCAATGTTCCTACGGAAGCAGACTATGAGGCTGTGGATGAGACTGTTTATGAGACTCTGGAGGACTATGACCTCTGGAAGAACTATACAGCGGAGGATAAGGAGAAGGTCAGATATGTGCTTCTTAATAAGAGCAAATACAATGATGACCTTATAGAGAAGATAAAGACAAATGAGGAATTGGTTGACTATGTGTACAATTATCCTGAGGAGTACGGCAAGACTCATGCCATAGATGTATCCGGTGAGGTTAAGGAAGGACAGGTGCCGCTGTTTCTTCAGTGGGACAAGAGATGGGGTTACATACCTTATGGCTCAGGCCTTATAGGCTACACTGCCTGTGGACCTACATGTATATCAATGGTTTCCGTATACTATACCGGTAATATTGAAAACACCCCCGACGTGGTGGCCGCATATGCTGAGAATAGCGGGTACTATGTAGACGGAAAGGGAACCGCCTGGTCCTTTATGACCCAGGGCTGTGAGAACTTTGGTATAAAAGGCAGGGAAATCAGCCTCAATGAGGATGTGATGAAGTCTGAGCTTGAGCAGGGAAGACCAATCATCTGCATAATGGACAAGGGTATATTCACCACTTCAGGACATTTCATTGTCCTTACCGGTTACAAGGATGGTGGATTTGTGGTAAATGACCCTAACAGCCCGGAGAAGAGTGCCAGAACCTGGACCTATGATGAGATACATGACCAGATAAGCAATCTCTGGAGCTATGAGAAGTTAGATTAGAATTGGAGTGACCCAGTCATGTGTGATATGATATATATTACAGTATAAGGGAGAGCGTGACATGGACGACAGATTAAAGAAGCAGTTAGAATTTGTTCTTGAGATAGACAAGGAAAAGAATATATTCAGACAGACCCACATAAGCGGCCACGGAAGGAATGAAAATGACGCGGAGCATGCCTGGCATATGGCTATAATGGCATATCTTCTCAGAGAATATTCCAACGAACCCATTGATATAACCAGGGTAATGCTTATGTGTCTGATCCATGATGTGGTAGAGATAGATGCAGGCGATACATACGCTTACGATACGGAGGGGAAGAAAACCCAGAAAGCACGTGAGGAGGCGGCAAAGGAGCGATTGTATTCCATGCTGCCCGATGATCAGAAGGAAGAGCTTATGGCAATATTCGAGGAGTTCGAGGCATGGGAGACACCGGAAGCAAAATTTGCCAGAGCCATGGACAACCTCCAGCCCTTATTGCTTAACAACAGCAATGGCGGAGGCGACTGGAGGAGCCATGAAGTATCAGCTGATCAGGTATACGGTAGACAGATTGGCACGAAGGCAGGCTCTGAGAAATTATATGAAGTGACTGATAATATAATCAGAGAAAATATTAAAAACGGAAATATCAAAGAATAAAAGCATAAATGACAGGCAAGTATAAATTACCATAAAAATGTAAAAACCCCAACATAAATATTATCTGTAATCTGATATAAATGAATCATAAGAAATTCATGAGGAGGCAGATAATTATGGGTATGATCAATTTTTTAGACGAAGACGGAACATTTACATTACATAGACCGGAAAACTACAGTGGACTGTATTTTCCCGTAGCACAGAATATGGGAATAAAGAGCGCGGTAACTCCTAATCTCGGAGGAGACGCAAAGGTGGATCAGAATACATTCCTTCTTGAGCCGGTAAGTATTGAAAATCTTAATAACAATCGTGGGGTCAGAAATTTCTGGTGTAAGATAGATAATGCAGGAGTATGGTCAGCAGTCGGTGCGTCAGCATTACAGGAATCAGTAAAATTCACATCTAAGCAGGATGACAGCAGTATTGAAGCAGGTTTTATGTGGCACAAGATGACAAGAACATCCACAGAGCATGAGATCATGTCTGAGGTTATATCATTTGCCCCGGTAGATTGTCCTGTAGAGATAATGTATGTTACCATCACAAATAGATCAGATGTTGCAAAGGAAATAATTCCAACAGCGGCAATCCCTATATATGGAAGAAGTGCTGATAATATCAGAGATCACAGACATGTCACATCACTTCTTCACAGAATTAAAACAAATGATTTTGGCGTGTGCGTCAAGCCTACATTGTCATTTGATGAGCGTGGTCACAGAAAGAATGAGCTTACATATTTTGTATGTGGCGTAGACGAAGATGGAAATGCACCTGAGGACTTCTATCCCGTGCTTGATACTTTTATGGGTGAGGGCGGAAGTCTTACATCACCAAGAACAATAATAGATAATACACCGGGGGTTCCTTCCGGAACATCATTCGCAGGTAAGGAGGCAATGGGTGGGCTTCACTTTTCATCTAAGATTCTTGTACCCGGTGAGTCTATGGGATATACCATAATTATGGGTGTGTTGGAAGATGATACAAAGCTTCCACAGACAGTAGCTCTCTTTGACAGTGGGGATAAGGTTATGGCTCATCTTCAGAAGACAAAGGATTTCTGGAAGAGTCAGGTGAATGTAAGCTACAAAACAGGAAATGATGAGTTTGACGGCTTTATGAAATGGGTAAGCTTCCAGCCATTCTTAAGAAGGATATTCGGCTGTTCATTCCTCCCTCACCATGATTATGGCAGAGGCGGAAGAGGTTGGAGAGATCTGTGGCAGGATTGCCTTTCTCTGCTTATCATGGATCCGAGCGGTGTGAGACAGATGATACTTGATAATTACTGTGGTGTTCGTATTGATGGAACAAATGCTACGATAATCGGAGAGAAGCAGGGAGAATTTGTTGCGGACAGAAATGGTATTGCCAGAGTATGGATGGATCACGGCATGTGGCCGTTTCTCACCACAAAGTTGTATATAAACCAGACCGGTGATGTAGATGTGTTAAAGGAAAAGGCAACATATTTCAAGGATGAACAGAAGGAACGTGGAACAGCTCTTGACCGGGAATGGACTCCTGAATATGGAGTAAGGCTCAGAAAGGCAGATGGGGAGATATACGAAGGCACAATACTTGAACATATTCTTCTTGAACAGCTTAGCTCTTTTTATGAGGTTGGTGCCCATAACCACATGAGACTTCGCGGTGCTGACTGGAATGATGCCCTTGATATGGCAGCGGAAAATGGTGAGAGTGTAGCATTTACAGCAGCATATGCAGGAAATCTTGAGGAAATTTCGAGGCTTCTCATAACACTGGCTGACAAGTATGGCTGGGAGGAGATCGAACTTCTTGAGGAGATAAATGATCTCTTAAATTCCGATAGCCGGATGTATGATAGTATTGATGAGAAGAAGGCGGTACTGGCAGGATACCTTTCAAAGTGTGGACATGTGGTAAGTGGTAACATGGTAAGAGTCGATATCCGTGAGCTTGCAGACAATCTTAAGCATAAGGCTGACTGGATAAAGAACCATATCAGAAGCACAGAGTGGATTGACGGCGAAGGTGCTGATGATAATAAGGGATGGTTCAACAGCTACTATGATGACAACTGTGACAGAGTTGAAGGTTACTTCCCGGCAGGAGTCAGAATGATGCTTACAGGTCAGGTGTTTACGATCATGAGTAACACTGCCACAGATGAGCAGGTGAAGGCAATCTGTGAAAGCGCGGATAAATACCTTTACAAGAGAGAGGCAGGAGGATATCGTCTTAATACAGACTTCAATGAGGTTAAGTTAAATCTTGGCAGAATGTTTGGATTTGCATATGGAGAAAAGGAAAATGGTGCGGTATTCTCACATATGACGGTGATGTATGCAAATGCACTGTATCAGAGGGGATTCGCAAGAGAGGGCTACAAGGCATTAAGTACATTAAGCGAACATGCCATGGATTTTAACACAAGCAAGATATATCCTGGTATTCCCGAGTATTTTGACGCTGACGGAAGAGGACTATACCATTATCTTACAGGTGCAGCCAGCTGGTATATGCTTACATTTATTACAGAGGTGTTTGGTGTAAAGGGTGTATATGGTGATCTTGCAGTGTCACCTAAGCTTGTGGTTGAACAGTTTGATGAGTCAGGCAATTCAACAATGACCCTTAAATTCGCAGGTAAGGAGTTCAAGGTCGTTGTAAGTAATCCTGAAATGTTTGACTATGGTCAGTACAGGATAGTGGGTGCGGAGTGTGATGGCAGACCGCTTGATATTACCGATGGAGCCGCAATGCTCAGGAGAAGTGACATAGAGACTTTTAACAATAGGAAGCACACTGTAAAGGTTATCCTTGGCAGGTAAATATATTGGAGTTAGATGACAGAATGTGTAGTGTCAGCGATGAACAATACCAAATAGGTAAATGTTCAATGGGCAGATTTAAATAATATGAGGTGAATAGATATGAAATATGGTTATTTTGATGATACAAACAGAGAATATGTAATTACAAACCCATGTACACCGGCACCGTGGGCCAACTATCTTGGCTCCCCTGAGTATGGCGCAGTTATTTCAAATAATGCAGGGGGATACAGCTTCGCCCAGTCAGGTGCAAACGGAAGAATTTTAAGATATGTGTTCAATAATTTTGATCAACCGGGAAGGTATATATACTTAAGAGATAATGACAGTAAGGATTTCTGGTCAGCGTCGTGGCAGCCGGTGGCAAAGCCACTTGATGTTTATAAGAATGAATGCCATCACGGAACAGGATATACAAGAATTGTTGCTGATTACAGTAATATCCATTCAGAGGCACTTTACTATGTACCCATTAATAAGGCATATGAGGTATGGAATTTTAAGGTTACAAACAATGATCTGGTGACAAGAAATCTTACAGTTACGGGATATGCAGAATTTACAAATAACAGCAATTATGAGCAGGATCAGGTAAATCTCCAGTATTCATTGTTCATCGGAAGAACAAAATTTGAAGATAATAAGATACGCCATATTGTTCACGGAAATCTTGATACTCTTCCTGAAGGAGAGTATGTAGACCACAAGCGAGCAACAGACAGATTTTTTGGACTTGCGGGAGCTTCCGTTTCATCATACTGTGGTGATAAGAAGGAATTCCTTGGGGCTTTTAATACATACAATAATCCTAAGGGCGTGTCAGAAGGTAATCTGGGAAATGTAGACAGTTACAATGAGAATTCATGTGGTGCTCTTTCAACGATCATAACACTTACTCCCGGAGAGACAAAGGAAATCGCTTTTATCCTTGGTATGAAGGAAAATGATGAATCAAAGGCAATACTTGCGTCCTACGCAGATGTTACAAGTGTATGTAAGGCTGAGTATGAAGAGGTTGTTGCCGACTGGCATGGAAGATTTGAGAACTTCCAGGTTAAGACACCGTCAGAGGAGTTCAATACCATGATCAATACATGGAATGCATATAACTGTTTCATGACATTTATCTGGTCGAGGGCAGCGTCATTTATCTATTGCGGACTGAGGAACGGATACGGATACAGAGATACGGTTCAGGATATTCAGGGTGTAATCCACCTGGCACCGGAAATGGCTGTAGAGAAGATAAGGTTCATGCTTTCAGCCCAGGTGGATAACGGTGGCGGACTTCCACTGGTATTATTTGATTTTGTGCCGGGGGATTCAGGCACACCTGATGATCCTGAGTGGGTTAAGGAAACAGGACATCCTGCATACAGGGCAGATGACGCCTTGTGGCTGTTCCCAACAGTATATAAATATATTTCAGAATCGGGAAATCTTGCATTTATAGATGAAGTGATCCCATTTGCAAATAATCATGCAGAGGGAACTGTATATGAGCATTTAAAGAGGGCTATTGATTTTTCAATGGATCATCTTGGAATCCATAACATGCCTGCCGGTCTTTATGCTGACTGGAATGACTGTCTTAGACTTGGAGCACAGGGTGAGTCATCATTCGTTGCTCTTCAGTTCTACTATGCTATGACAATATTAAGAAAATTTGCTGAGTACAAAAAGGATAAAGAGTATATCAAGTATCTTGATGAGAAGCAGAAGGAACTTGGCGAAACTATAGAGAAACTTTGCTGGAATGAAGACAGATTTATCCGTGGCTTCACTGAGAAGGGGGAAGTGATCGGACACAGAGACGACCCGGAGGCAAATATGTGGTTAAACCCACAGAGTTGGGCTGTTATTTCGGGCTATGCCTCAGATGAGCAGGCTGATCTGGCACTTGATAATGTATATAAGCAGCTTAACACTGAGTATGGCGCGATACTTATGGATCCTCCATATCATGAACATGCATTTGACGGAGCTCTTGCAGTTATCTACAATCAGGGTGTTAAAGAAAATGCAGGTATATTCTCCCAGTCACAGGGCTGGATAATCCTTGCCGAGGCACTTCGCGGACATGGAGAAAGAGCATTTACATATTTCAAGGAGAATGCTCCTGCAGCACAGAATGACAGAGCAGAGATCCGTGAGCTCGAGCCATACTGTTATGGACAGTTCACCGAGGGAAAGGCAAGCCCGCATTTTGGGCGTTCCCATGTGCATTGGCTTACAGGTACAGCTTCAACAGTGATGGTTGGATGTGTTGAGGGAATACTTGGTATGAGACCTGACTTATATGGGCTTAAGGTTGCTCCTTCAATTCCTGCAGAATGGGATGGCCTTGAGATCCATAAGGTATTCCGTGGAAAGAAGCTTCACATTGTAGTGAAAAATCCTGATCACAAAGAGAGTGGATGTGCTGAGCTTACAGTAAATGGCAGGAAGATGGAAGATAATTACATTCCTGAGAGTGTAATGGTCGAGGAGAATGAGGTAGTGCTTGTAATGTAATCAACCAGGTGGGTATGTAATGGTAGACAATATATTTATTAATTGTATATAAAAATATATAAAATGAGGAAGACATGTCATCGTGGTGGTGGCATGTCTTTACTTCTATATGAAGAACTGTTAGAAGAATATCACACACTTGCATATGGCGAAGCCGTTTAACCGCGAAACATTAAAGAAGATGTTGGTGGAACATATAAGATAAGTCAATATCCCTGTTCAAAAATTTCCCTGTTCAAAAGCCTTGCCGTGAAGAACACGGAGATACAGGTGGATACACACCAGCCCACAGGCCATGCACACCATATTCCCGTGTAGCCAAGGAATGTGGCAGACAACAATGCTGCCAGCACAACTCTGAGGATCAGGTCGGTGAAGGTCGATACCATGAACTGCTTCATTTGTCCCATACCACGAAGTATTCCGTCAGCCACCAGCTTCATTGACACAATAAAGTAGAATGGTGATACGATACGCATGAACAGTCTTCCTGAGTTAAGAGCGTCTGCTGACGGAGCGTCGATAAAGAAGCGGAGCAGAGGCTCAGGGAATATAACGTACAGGAGAAAGAGAGGCAGTGACAGGCACCACACCATCTTTATTCCTGCCTTGAAGCCTGCCTTTATACGATCTAAAGCTTTTGCCCCAAGGTTCTGTGAGGCGAAGTTTGATATTCCGTTTCCAAGGGTTGTAAATGAGGTAACTACAAGGTTGTTAAGCTTGATGGCAGCAGAATAGCCTGCCATGACACCTTCACCGAAGCTGTTGATGATACTCTGGATTATGATATTTCCCACAGAGATGAAGCTCTGCTGCAGGATACTTGGGACAGCGATCACCACGAACTGCTTAAAGATCTTGCCGGAGAACAGCTTAGGTCTTTCCGTGAGTTTTATCTTCCCAAGTCTTACTGTTACTACTATAAGGCTTAGTATGCAGCTTACGCCCTGACATATAAAGGTTGCCCAGGCAACGCCCGCAACACCCATGTTAAGTGAATGTACGAAGAATATATCTACGGCTATGTTGGAGAGGGACGAAGCCACCAGGAAGTTGAAGGGTGTCTTGGAGTCTCCCAGTGCCGAGAATATTCCGGTTGTAATATTATAGAAGAAAACAAACGGAAGTCCCAGTATGTAGATATCCAGATACAGCTTGGAATCTGAGAAAAGCTTTGCCGGAGTATTTATCATATTTAACAGGGCACCTCCTGCCAGAAGCCCGAAGAGCATAAGGACCATGCAGGTTACGGCACTGGCTATCATGGCTGTGGATATGGATGACTTCATATCCGTGTAATTCTTTGCTCCGAAATATCTTGAGGTGATGACGGAACAGCCTATGTTGCAGCCAAAGGCAAATGCAATGAATATAAGGGTTATCTCGTAGCTGTTGCCCACCGCCGCCAGGGCATTTTCTCCTATGTATTTTCCTGCCACCCACGAGTCGGCAATATTGTATAGCTGTTGAAATATAATGCTTCCGAATAACGGAAGGCAAAAACGCCATAATACCTTCTGGGGATTTCCCACAGTCAGATCTTTGTTCATTTCTCTTTCGCTTCCTAATGAATTTTAAAAATAGTCATAGCGTGGCATTTGTACATTTAAAGTTAAAAACACCACGTCAACATATGAAATTATAATTACTGCATATGCAAATGTAAATATTGTAAAAAATAAAAATGTGAGGTAATATACCAGTGACGTAAGGAGATGAAGATTATGAAATATAAACTTGCAGTATTTGACATGGACGGAACCATACTTAACACTCTGGAGGATCTTACAGACAGCACTAATTACGCACTGGGACAGTATGACATGCCTGAGCGTACTATAGATGAGGTGAGACACTTTGTGGGAAACGGTATCAGAAAACTTATAGAGCGTGCGGTTCCTAAGGGAACCCCTGTAGAGGTTGTGGATGAAGTGTTCAAGACCTTCCATGGTTATTACAAGGATCACTGTGCCATCAAGACCAGACCTTATGATGGAATAAAAGAAGTAATATTAAAGCTTAAGGACATGGGAGTGCATACTGCTGTAGTTTCAAATAAAGCCGACTACGCAGTGAAGGAGCTGTGCGACGATTATTTCCCGGGACTTTTTGAGTTCTCAGTGGGAGATAAGGAAGGACAGAGGAGAAAGCCGTATCCTGACAGTGTTATAGCGGTCCTTGACAGATTTGGAACAGACAAAAAGGACGCAGTATATATAGGAGACTCAGAGGTGGACCTCCAGACCGCGAGAAATTCCGAGATGGATGTGATCATGGTAGGCTGGGGCTTCCGTAAGGAAGAGTACATCATGAGCCTTGGAGCACCATTTGTGATACATTCCCCTGAGGAAATACTGGAGCACTTCTGATATCAGAAGCCTTATAATGATGTAAGCATGTATAAAAATATTCAATATACTGTGTGCAGAAGATAGCAGAGTAGACCCTGCTGAAATACAGTGTATGTATGAAATGCCCAATATATAGGCAAAAAAGCCCATATATCGGGCATTTTTGCACATATAATAACTATTTTAGTGTAAAAATCTTGAAAAAACATTGAAAAAATACATATAAAATTCTTAATAAATAGTAAAATTTCGATAATCTATCCAAAAATATTCTATTTTTTTTCGCCCCCTTAGAAACTATAATGAATTTAGTCGTTGAGGCAAAACAAAAAAACCTAAACAAAACGGGAACGGTCGAAAGAATCCCGAAACTCACAAAAAAACAAAACCGACAATTTTTTAGAAACAGGAGGAAATGTCAAATGAGAAAAAAGAGAGCATTAGCTGTTATAGCAGCAGCAACACTTGCAATGTCAATGGTAGGATGTGGATCAACCGGTAATGGTGGAAGCGGAAGCGGAAGCAGCAGCAGTTCAAAGAACAGTGAGAAGCCACTTTGCTGGTTCAACCGTCAGCCATCAAACAGTTCAACAGGAGAGCTTGATAAGGACGCTCTTAACTACAACAAGGATACCTATTATGTAGGTTTCGATGCTAATCAGGGTGCTGAGCTCCAGGGCGAGATGGTTCTTGATTACATCAAGGCAAATGCAGCAACAATGGATCGTAACGGTGATGGCGTAATCGGTTATGTACTTGCAATCGGTGATATCGGACACAACGATTCAATCGCTCGTACAAGAGGTGTTCGTTCAGCACTTGGTACAGGCGTTGAGACAGATGGAAATGTAGATTCATCACCAGCAGGAACAAATGTTGATGGCGCATCAAAGGTTGTTCAGGACTCAACAATCGAGGTTGGTGGTAAGACTTACACAATCCGTGAGCTTGCTTCACAGGAGATGAAGAATTCAGCAGGAGCTACATGGGATGCAGCTACAGCCGGTAACGCTATTGGAACATGGACAGCTTCATTCGGTGATCAGATCGATGTAGTTGTTTCAAATAATGATGGTATGGGAATGTCAATGTTCAATGCTTGGGCAAAGGACGCTAAGGTTCCTACATTCGGATACGATGCAAACAGTGATGCAGTTGCAGCTATAGCAGAAGGCTACGGCGGAACAATTTCACAGCATGCAGACGTACAGGCATATCTTACACTCAGAGTACTTCGTAACGCACTTGACGGTGTAGATGTTGATACAGGTATCGGTACACCTGATGAAGCAGGTAACTGCTTAACAGAAGGCGAAGATTACAGATACAGCGAGGAAGAGAGATCATACTACGCATTAAACGTAGCTGTAACAGCTGATAATTACCAGGATTTCACAGATTCAACAAAGGTTTATGACAAGGTTTCAAAGCAGCTTGACTCAAGCAAGAGCCCTAAGAAGAAGGTATGGCTTGATATCTACAATGCTTCAGATAACTTCTTAAGCTCAACATACCAGCCACTTCTTCAGAACTACGATGATCTTCTTAATCTTGACGTAGATTACATCGGTGGTGATGGTCAGACAGAGTCAAATATCACAAACCGTCTTGGAAATCCAAGCGAGTATGACGCATTCGCAATTAACATGGTTAAGACAGACAATGCTGCTTCATACACATCAATTCTTAATCAGTAAGATATTGATCTAAAGGCAAAATGATTTAACTCAGAAGGGTGTCAGAAAAAAATTGATACCCTTCTTTTACTAAGAAAAGGAAGTAGAACTATGGCAGATGATAAGAATAAATACATCTTATCGATTAACGGCATGAGCAAATCATTCGGTAGAAACAAGGTTCTGAATCATATCAATTTGAACGTTAAGCCTGGATCAATAATGGGTCTTATGGGTGAGAATGGTGCCGGAAAATCGACAATGATGAAATGTCTCTTCGGAACCTATCAGAAGGACGAAGGAACTATAATATTAGATGGTAAAGAGGTAAACTTTACAGGTCCCAAGGATGCGCTTGAAAATGGTGTCGCAATGGTTCATCAGGAGCTTAACCAGTGTCTTGAGAGAAGCGTTGTAGATAACCTCTTCCTTGGACGATACCCTAGGAACTCAATGGGTATAATTGATGAAGGCAGAATGAGAAAGGAAGCTTCTGATCTGTTCAGAAAGCTTGGAATAACTGTTAACCTCACACAGCCTATGAAGAGAATGTCCGTATCACAGAGACAGATGTGCGAGATTGCCAAGGCTATATCATACAACTCAAAGGTTATCGTACTTGATGAGCCTACATCATCACTTACAGCACCTGAGGTTGCCAAGTTGTTCAAGATGATGAGACAGTTAAAGGAGCAGGGTATTTCCCTTATCTATATTTCACATAAGATGGATGAGATCTTCGAGATCTGTGACCAGGTTTCGGTACTTCGAGACGGTAGTCTTGTTATGACAAAGGACAGCAAGGATACAGATATGAATGAGCTTATATCAGCGATGGTTGGTCGTTCTCTGGACAACAGATTTCCACCGGTTGACAATAAGCCGGGTGAAACCGTTCTCTCAATACAGGGACTTTCTACAAAATATGCTCCGAAGTTACAGAACATCACCTTCGATGTAAAGAAGGGTGAGATCTTCGGACTTTATGGTTTGGTTGGTGCCGGCCGTACAGAGCTTCTTGAAACCATATTTGGTATTCGTACAAGAGCAGCAGGAAATGTAGTATACAATGGAAAAATGATGAACTTCTCCTCACCAAGGGATGCTATGGATCATGGATTTGCCCTTATAACAGAGGAAAGAAAGGCAAACGGTCTCTTCCTTAAGGGAGATCTTACATTTAACACAACCATTGCAAATATGAACCACTACAAGAGAGGTCTTGCATTATCAAATGACGACATGGTACGTGCAACAGCAGAGGAGATCAAGGTCATGCATACAAAGTGTATGGGACCTGATGATATGATCTCAAGCCTGTCAGGTGGTAATCAGCAGAAGGTCATCTTCGGCAGATGGCTTGAGCGTTCACCTAACGTATTCATGATGGACGATCCTACAAGAGGTATCGATGTAGGTGCCAAGTATGAGATCTACGAATTGATCATCAACATGGCAAAGCAGGGCAAGACAATTATAGTTGTTTCCTCAGAGATGCCTGAGATACTTGGTATCACAAACCGTATAGGCGTTATGTCTAACGGACATCTTGCAGGTATCGTAAACACAAAGGAAACAAACCAGGAAGAATTATTAAGACTCAGTGCTAAATATTTGTAAAAGAGAGGAGTATTGGATATGGCAGACAATAGTAAGATACTTTCGGCTGAGGACGAGGCAAAACTCTTAAAGCCGATTGATGAATATGTTGGAAAAATACAGAGTCAGATCGACGCACTTCGTGTTGACGGAACTGACAAGGTTCAGAGCTTAAAGAACCATATAGCCCTCACAAAGGAGGACAAGAACTTATCAAAGGAAGAGATCCAGAGGATTGTTGCTAAGGATAAGGTGGATTTAGAGAAGGCTAAGGCTGTTGAGGCAGCAAATAAGTCAAAGGTTTCAGCTCTCATCGCAGACGCTGAAGGATACCTTAAGAAGCATTACAAGACAGAGTACTACCAGAAGGTAGAGGCAGCCTGTGAGCTGGCAAAGGCAGCAGAAAATGAAGAGTATGACAAGAAGAAGGCAACCTTAAAGGTTGAGCATGAGCAGGCACTTAAGCAGCTTACAGACTCAAGCGAGATCAAGGATGAGAAGTATGTATATAAGAACAGACTCTTTGATATCCAGATGGCTCACGAGTCAAAGCTCCAGGAGATCAAGGACAGAAAGCATGACGCATTCTCACATCAGTATCACTTGATCGACCTTCTCCGTATGTCAAAGTATACATTCGGACAGAAGAGAGCACAGGGCTTTGAGAATTACAAGTACAACTTCAATACATCACAGTTCCTTTACAAGAATGGTCTGTATATTGTAATCATCCTTATCTTCATAGCACTTTGTATTATTACACCTATCGTTAAGAATACACAGCTGCTTACACTTACAAACATACTTAATATCTTACAGCAGGCTTCACCTCGAATGTTCCTTGCACTTGGTGTTGCCGGATTGATCCTCTTAACAGGTACCGATCTTTCCGTAGGACGTATGGTAGGTATGGGTATGGTTACTGCCACAATCATTATGCACAATGGTATTAATACAGGTGGTGTATTCGGACATATATTTGACTTTACAAATATTCCTGTAGCAGGCAGAGCTATTTTCGCTCTTGTTGCATGTATCGTTCTTACAACAGTATTTGCAATGATAGCAGGTTTCTTCATGGCGAAGTTTAAGATGCATCCATTCATTTCAACAATGGCTAACATGCTTATTATCTTCGGTCTCGTAACATACGCAACAAAGGGTGTATCATTTGGTGCTATTGATTCAGCAATTCCAAATATGTTCATCCCTAGATTTGGTAACTTCCCAACAATTATCATTTGGGCAGTTGTAGCTATAATCGTAGTATGGTTCATCTGGAACAAGACTACATTTGGTAAGAATCTCTACGCTGTAGGTGGTAACCCTGAAGCAGCAGCAGTTTCAGGTATCTCAGTATTTAAGGTAACTCTTGGAGCATTCATCCTTGCCGGTATCCTTTACGGATTTGGTTCATGGCTTGAGTGTAACAGAATGGTTGGTTCAGGATCAGCAGCTTATGGACAGGGCTGGGATATGGACGCAATCGCAGCCTGCGTAGTTGGTGGTGTATCATTCACAGGTGGTATCGGTAAGATCTCAGGTGTTGTAACAGGTGTACTTATCTTCACATCACTTACTTACTCTCTTACAATACTTGGTATTGATACAAACCTTCAGTTCATCTTCGAAGGTATCATCATTCTTGCAGCCGTAACACTTGACTGTCTCAAGTATGTACAGAAGAAGTAATCACAGGCAGATAAATGCTGTGTGACTTGCAATATCACAGATAAATTTAATAAAACGACAGTGTCGTAGACGTAAAGCCGCCTTGGTTATCTAAAGGATGATCGGGCGGCTTTATGTTATATAACGATGGTTGCTGCCCTCTGTGCATATTTTACTAAACTTCTTTATCTGAGTGGTTAATGTCCACATACACATATAGTATAATGCCAGTCACGCTTGTTTTTCTATTCGGTTCGACCAGCTTATTAACCGGCAGTCGCCCAAACTCGTCGGAGCTATAAAAAGTTCCTCCTCAACTGGTAAGTCATAGCTATGAAGAGCTCCTCCTCAAACATGAGCTTTGTGCCGGTAGCAAGGTCAAACCTCATTACGAAAACCTACGCTATGGTCTGGACATTTATACTATATGTGAATGGTGGACACATACATTTAGATATATGAAGTTTCTGTAAAATGATTTATGTAATCGACAATATCTGATATAATGAAAATAGTGTGAAAGAAAATGCGAAAGCAGATTTGCCGTGCTTTGTAAAAGAAAGCGGCAGGAAATATCAGGACTCTCAAACCTATGAGTTTACAGGGAATGATGTTTGATATCGGAGGATAAAGTGATGGACAAATATAAAGTACTTCTTGTGGATGATGAAGAAGAAGTAATTGACGTAATAGAACATAAGATACACTGGGATATGCTGGGCTTCGAAGTAGTGGGCAGTGCCAACAACGGAGTAAAAGCCCTGGAGCTTTCAGAGAGGCTTCAGCCAGATGTGGTTATCACAGATATAAAAATGCCTTACATGGACGGACTTGAATTGTCCAGAAGGCTGAATAACGAATATCCCAATATACACATAATAATATTTACAGGCTTTGATGAGTTTGAATATGCCAAGGAAGCGGTACATCTCGAGATAGAAGAGTATATGCTTAAGCCTATCAATGCGCTGGAGCTGTCAGACTGTCTAAAGAGACTTAAGAATACACTGGACATTGAGAGAGAAGAGAAACTTAACGTGAAGAAGCTGGAGAACTATTTCAATGATTCCCTTCCTATGCTTCAGATGAACTTGTTCATATCTCTTATTGAAGGACGTGTGAAGGAGTCGGACTATGAGAAATTCCTTTCCGCATACCAGATAAATATGAGGGGACCATATTATTGCTGTGTCATATTCCACACATCAGAACATCATGTGCCGGAGGGCATGAACCCCCTGCTGCTGTCCATGTCAGTGGAAAGAGAGATTAAGGACAGGATACTTTCAGAGTGGAACAGTCAGATATTTACTTATCTCGGCAACACGGTATTGATAGTAGAGCTTGCCTCAGAGGATACTGTAGCTCAGCTTACGGATACCTGCGACAGGTTCTGCAGATGGGCATACAGAGTTATGGGAGCCGTGGTTACAGCAGGTATCGGAAGATGCCTGGATAGCCTTTTTAATATAAACAATTCCTATGATGGCGCCAGAGAGGCTGTGTCCTACAGAGTCCTCTACGGAACCGGGCGGGCTATAAATATCGGTGAGATAGCACCAAAAGAGCAGGAGATCGCCATCCAGTCAGAGGATACCAAAATGCATGACCTGTTTAAGAATATACATCTCGGCTCCGTCGATGCCATAAAGAAATCGGCAGCAAAGGAGATCGAGAAGCTTCACAGGAATGCCAAGACTGTAAGCCAGTACAACCTCGCCACCATGGAGATGGTGGGAGCTTTCTATAGATTTTGTGCAAATAATTTTATTGACTTTAACGAGTTCTGCTGTGGTGTGGAAAATCCATATGAAAGGGTACCGGAGATGGATGAGAGTACCTTGACCTCGTGGATAACAGAAACAGCCATAGCCATTGCCGAGGAACTTAAGAATGCCCGAAACAGCACTTCAAGAAGACTGGTTACAGATGCACAGAATATAGTAAGGGATAGATATATGGAGCCTAATCTGTCGTTGGATACGGTGTGCTCAGATCTGGGAGTATCCAACTCATACTTTTCTTCGGTATTTAAGAAGGAGACAGGAAAGTCATTTGTTTCCTATCTTACGGATTACAGAATGGAACATGCGGCGTCACTCATACTCGAGACAAATGAGAAGAGCTATAAGATTGCAGAAAAGGTGGGGTATCTTGATGCAAACTATTTCAGCTATGTGTTTAAGAAGAGCTTTGGGGTATCACCCTCAAAGTACAGAACAGAGCATCTGAACGGCTGATGATCAAACAGAAATGGAAGAACATTTATTATGGGTAAAAAAAAGGGATATGGACAGCAGAAGGATAAACATTCTCTTAAGATGAGAATAAGGGGCTGGTTTCACAGAGGAAGATTTATAGGATTTGATATACAATCCATAATCATGGCAGTACTTACTACACTCACGATAGTTACAACCGTCGTTATGGGGCTGCTTATCTATAACAGATTTACGCGGGCTATAAAGCAGACTGCCATATCTAATGCAGAGAGCCTTATAAACAGCACTGTTGAAAAGATAGATTCAGATCTTCTTAATGTGAGACAGATTTCCAATGCCTTGAATTATAACATAATCCAGGAAGGCGATGTAAATGATCAGGAATTTGCCAGGCAGTTCAGTCTGCTTTATGAGGTAAATAATGACAAAGTCCAGAGTCTTGCGTTATTTGATAATGAGGGAAAACTAGTGGCGGCAGAGCCCGTTATGGAGCAGAAGGATAATGTGAATGTGAAATCCCAGAAATGGTATACAGATGCATTAAGGGACATTGAGAATATACATTTCTCTACACCGCACATACAGAATTTATTTGCAGATGAGTCGTATAAGTATTACTGGGTAATATCCTTAAGCCGTTCGGTGGATATCAACAACGGAAAGACGCCCGTAAGTGGTGTGCTCCTTGTGGATATGAAGAGTTCAGTTATATCCGATACCATGAAAGCCATAAATGAGGATTCCAACGAGGTATACTACTATCTGTGTAACAGAGAAGGCGAGATAATCTATCATCCGAGGAGGACAGAGATAGACAGAGGTCTTATATCAGAGGATGTAGGAAAGGTTGCCATGCTTGAGGACGGAACCTATGAACTGAAATTAAACGGAAAAAGCGGAAATGTGGTTGTTGGAAGTATTGCATATACCGGTTGGAAGATAGTTGGTGTGGTCCCGGATACGGTCCAGACTATAAATATTAAGAAATTCAGATATTATATAATCACAACAGCCATAGTTCTTCTCATGATGATCCTTGAGGTAAACAGGATAATCACAAAAAAAATTTCAAGACCTATACTTAAGCTTAATGAGTCAGTTAAGGCATATGAGGCAGGAGAGAAACCGGATATATATGTGGGCGGCTCTTCGGAGATAAGACACCTGGGTTATTCCGTCCAGAAGTCCTATGAGCAGATCGAGGAACTGATGGAGGAGATAATAAGGCAGCAGAATCAGCGCAGGAAGAGCGAGATGGATGCGCTTCAGAGCCAGATAAATCCCCACTTCCTGTACAATACGCTTGAATCTATTACCTGGATGGTTGAGGCTCACAAGAATACTGATGCGGTATTTATGATATCTGAGCTTGCCAAGCTCTTAAGAATAAGCCTTTCAAAGGGCAGAACCATAATAAGGATATCAGATGAGATTCAGCACAGCAGAAGCTACATGAACATACAGAAGGTAAGATACAAAGAACGTTTTAAGACTGAGTTTATCATAGATGAAGATGTAAATGACTACTGTATTGTAAAGCTGGTGGTTCAGCCTATACTTGAAAATGCCATTTATTACGGCGTTGGCAATATGGATGAGGATGACGGCGGCAAGATCACGGTTCATGGTGAGAAGAAGGATGATGATATTTATATCACTGTTGAGGACAATGGAATGGGAATGTCAGAGGAGGTTGTTGACAATATCCTTTCAGATAATGAGAAGGTACCAAAGCATGGCTCCGGAGTGGGTCTTATCAATGTCCACAACAGGATACAGCTCATGTTCGGCAGTCAGTACGGACTTCAGGTGTACAGCGAGCCTGATGAGGGAACCAGAATAGTTATCCATATTCCTGCGATACCTTATAATGAGCAGAATCGTGTGGAGCTTGAGAAACAGAAATACGGAAAGGCGAAGGTGACAGATGAAGAAAAGTAAGATTACCATTATTGTGGCAGAATTGATTCTTTTGGCTCTTGCCGTATTTTTTGTAAGAAAAATATTCGAAGAGGATGTTCCCCAGAAGAGGGTTGCGGTTATAGTTGAGAAATCCGGTGATAAGAGATGGGATGCTCTTTTCCGAGGACTGAAGCACTCTGCAGATTTGAATAATCTTCATCTTATTATCTGCAATACAGATGATATAAAAAATGCCGATGATGAAAAGGCACTTATAGATGAGCAGCTTGACAATAATGTGGATGCATTTATCATATGTCCTGCACCGGGAAGCAATACTTTACAGATGCTTCAGGAGCTTAATAATGAGGTGCCATTTGTGCTTATTACTGAGGACGTGTATACCGCCGGCGAAAGAAAAGACTCCGGGAATGATGGAAAGACAGAGGATACAGCAAGTGGATTCCCTGTTATAAAGCCTGATAATTACCAGATGGGATATAAGCTTGGCGAGGAGCTTGTGAAAAATAACGGAGGCTCCCTTGATGGAAAGAAGATTGGAATATATGCAGGCAGAGAGAAAACAGAGGCAACCGTAAGCCAGGTAAATGGTGTCATAGATGCTCTCTCCGGTACGGGCTGTGATATAATATGGGAGTATTATTATCTTGAAAATCAGAATGTGTGCAGCCTTGTTGATAATTCCCAAAGAGTTGATTATATATGTGCAATGGACACAGATGTACTTGATATCCTTGGGGAGACAGCGGTTGACGGAAAGTATGATGGCGCAGAGATATATGGTATTGGAAGCAGTATGAAATCAGTGACGCTTCTTGATTATGGGCAGATAAGGTGTCTGGTGGTGCCGGATGGATATGGTATAGGGTATGAAAGTATTATGGAACTTGCGAAGAAGCTTGACAATTCATTTTATTCCATTGAAAGCCATGAGGCAGATGCCAAGGTTATTTACAGAGAGGATATTTTCTCTGACGATGTAGAAAGGTTTTTATACTCATATGAATAGACTTATACTAAAAAAAATAACAGCCTTTGTACTGATTTTGGGTATGATGGTGAGTCTGACGGGCTGTGGAAGCAGGAAACACAAGAGTTACACAACCCTGAGGGTAGGGGTTATAACTTATACGCAGAATGATGCATTTATCAACGCACTCACTGATTGTCTCAAAACCGAACTTAAATCCATGGAGACTGCCCATATGAAGATCATAGTCTCTATAAGGAGTGCAGATGACGATCAGGAAGACCAGGATGAGGTGGCAGCGGAAATGATAGATGCAGGATGCGATATTCTGTGCGTTAATCTGGTGGACAGAACTGCTCCTTCAAAGATAATAAGAAATGCCAGAGATAATGATATTCCTGTTATTTTTTTTAACAGGGAACCTGTTATGGATGATCTTATGCAGTGGGATAAGCTGTATTATGTGGGATGTGATGCGAAACAATCAGGAGAGATGCAGGGAGAGATTGCCGCAGATTATATAAATGAACATCCGGAGGTAGATCGTAATAGGGATGGAAAGATACAGTATATTCTCCTTGAGGGTGAGGCGGGACACCAGGATGCCATAAGCAGAACAGACAGCTCTGTCAAGACACTTATCAGTAAAGATATCACTCTTGAAAAGCTCAGCTATCAGTTTGCTGATTGGAACAGGGGTCAGGCAGAGAACAGGATGACACAGCTTATAAGCCAGTATGGAAACAGCATAGAAATGGTCATATCAAACAATGACGAGATGGCGCTGGGAGCTGTGGAAGCATATAAGAAGGCAGGATACACTGAAGAGGAATGGCCTGTGATATTTGGTATAGATGGGCTTAAAGATGCTCTTGAAGCAGTGGAAGCCGGAACTATGCAGGGAACTGTATATAACGACAAGGAGGACCAGGCAAGGGAGATGGCAAAGCTGGCAGTGGATATATTCAAGGAAAATGACATTGAATCTCATGATTTAAGTCTGGGAAGATACTATGTATCACCATACCAGAAGGTTGATGAATCTTCTGTGGAGAAATTTCTTAAACCACGACAGTAGTATTCTTCCGGTAAGAAATATTTGGTACATAACATATAGGAAGGTGAAGAGAGAAAAATATGCAAGATGATTGGACAGAAGAGTTTTATAATGAGATAAATCCTGAAAAAAGGCTTGAGATATTAAAGAAAAATACACCTGACCAAAAGACTGGAACAGATTTGTTCAGGGACAGACTCTGGGTTGCCAGATATGGGAAGAGGAAGCCTAAAAATGATGCATTTGTCAAGTGCCTTATGGAGATGAAATATGTTGCCGAGGGTGGTGCCATAGACATAGGCGGGGCCAGAAAAAAACAGGCAATAAATGTTATTACGGAACTGTGTCTTTTCGAAGCGGACAAGAGAAGCGTGGAAGAGCAGGATATTTTGGTAAATGAGATAAAAAATGCTTTTCTCAAGTTTATAGATGTAAGCAGAAATGGCAGAGGCTTTACCTCTATAGTATTTGGAATGGGACAGTTGTCGGATGAGAGTGTCACAAAAAAAATTGCAGAACAGATAAGTGCCATTGCTTTTACGGCACCTCATATGCTTCATATGGATAAAGAATTTGCGTTGTTACAGAAAGCTGCCCTTATTGCATTCCGACAGGAATATCCAAACAGGGAGCATTTTCTGAAAAAATAAAGCCGGAGGGATATATACCGGGGAAATCAGCTAAAAAACATTGGAATAATATATTCAGTTAAATGGATGGCGATAATCGGTGGATGTCGATATAAGTTGTGGGATGTATAAATATTTGCTATAATTGTGCAAATATGTTGATTGAAAGTAAGTTGCGGGTGAACAGAGATACTGAGCTGCTTGCATACCAATAATTGCGTTGGCGGCAAATGCCTTTAAGGACGACGTTGACAAGTGTCTTGAGGCGGGAATGAACGGGCATATGTCAAAGCCTATTGATATGGCAGAGCTGACTGCAGGTCTCGCGAAGATAAAGAAAAAAGCCTGACGTTCAGTCGGGCTTTTCCAGTTGTATTTTTGGTTTCAGAAAGGGGATATTATGTGTGCGTATGTTGAATTTAAGGATGTAAAGAAGGTGTACAAAACCGGTGAGGTGGAGATACATGCTCTTCGTGACGTGAATTTTGAGATTGAAAAGGGGGAGTTCTGTGTGATCGTCGGTGCTTCCGGTGCCGGAAAGACCACTATACTGAATATCCTTGGCGGAATGGATACCTTGACCAGCGGAAGCGTAAAGCTTGCAGGTGAGGAGATATCCAGGCTTAACAAGAGACAGCTTACAGCCTACAGACGTTATGATGTGGGCTTTGTATTCCAGTTTTATAATCTGGTGCAGAACCTTACAGCCCTTGAGAATGTGGAGCTTGCGGGACAAATCTGTAGAGAGCCTCTCGATGCGGCTACTGTACTTAAGCAGGTGGGGCTAGAGGATCGTATGGCAAATTTCCCTGCCCAACTGTCAGGCGGAGAGCAGCAGAGAGTTGCCATAGCAAGGGCTCTGGCAAAGAATCCGAAGCTTCTCTTATGTGATGAGCCAACAGGAGCTCTTGACTACAATACAGGTAAGGCAGTACTCAAACTACTTCAGGATACCTGCCGTAACACCGGCACTACAGTTATAGTCATAACACATAATCAGGCTCTTACTGCCATGGCGGACAGGGTTATAACTGTGAAGAGTGGTACTGTTGAGAAGGTCATAAAAAACGAAAATATTATGAATGTTGAAGATCTTGAATGGTAGGTGTTTTATGAAATCAATGATGAGACGCACGACATTTCGTGAGATAAAAAATACATTTGGAAGATTTGCAGCTATAATGGCTATTATTGCTCTGGGCGTGGGTTTCTTCTCGGGACTTAAGATGACCAAGCCGGACATGGTAAATACTGTATCGGATTTCCTCAGCACATCGGATTTTTACGATCTGCACCTTATGTCCACACTGGGATTTACAGATGATGATGTGGAAGTATTTGCAGGGGAGGATGATGTGAAAGCTGCCGAGGGTGTGTATTCATTTGACCTGTTGTACTCGGGCTTTGACGAAAACGAGAAGGTCTTAAAGACCATGTCTCTGCCGGAGGATGTGAACAAGCTTCAGCTGGTTGACGGTCGTATGCCGGAGAGTAATGACGAGTGTGTTATGGACGCCAAGATATCGGACGTGTCCATAGGGGACACAATCAAAGTGTCTAAGGAGAACAGTGACACATACTACGACGCCATGAAGGAGAAGGAGCTTAAAGTAGTTGGAACCGTCAATACTCCGTTATATATTAACTTCGAGAGGGGAACCACATCTATCGGAAGCGGTAAGCTCTTAGGCTTCGTTTATGTTATGGCGGACAACATAGAGAGCGACTATTACACAGATGTATATGTGAGGTTTAATGAGGATTATGACCTGTACTCTGATGAGTACAAGGATTACATGGATGAGAAGAATGACGCATGGGATGAGATATGCAAGGATCAGGTGACTAAGAGGTACAGGGAGCTCATGGCCTCCGCCGGTATGCCGGCGGAGGCGGTCGGGGACGTGACCATAGATGACGTTAACGATGTGGACTATTATGTTCTTGACAGGAATACCAATGTGGGCTATGTGTGCTTCGAGAGTGACTCAGGTATTGTGGATGGTGTATCAAGAGTATTTCCGGTGTTTTTCATACTTGTTGCGGTTCTTGTGTGCATGACCACCATGAACAGAATGGTGGAGGAGCAGCGATCCATGATAGGAATGTTCAAGGCTTTGGGTTATGGTGAGGCAACTATCATGGGCAAATACATGATTTATTCAGGAACTGCTGCGGTGATCGGCTGTGTTGGTGGATACCTCATAGGTACCTATGTGTTCCCTGAGGTTATCTGGTATGCCTACCACCTTATGTATATAAATATTCCGCTCATAAGAGTTGTTGACTGGAAGCTGATCTGTATTGTGCTGGCGGCGTCACTTCTCTGTACTATCGGAACCACCTGGCTGTCCTGCCGGTATGAGCTTGCCGAAACGGCAGCAGGACTTATGAGACCAAAGGCTCCGAAGCCGGGGAAGAGAGTTCTGTTGGAGCGTATTCCATTTATATGGAAGCGTATGAAGTTCCTTAAGAAGGTTTCTGTGAGAAATATCTTCAGATACAAGAAGCGTTTCTTCATGATGATAATAGGTATAAGCGGCTGTACGGCACTGCTCCTTACGGGCTTTGGTCTTAAGGACTCCATAACGGGATTTGCCGATACCCAGTTTGGGGAGATACAGGTGGCAGACGGTACCATAAGCTTTAATACAGGCAATATGACCGGAGATGCAGATACTGCTAGACTGGATGAATTGCTTGGCGATTATGTTGAAGAATATGATATAGTCAGTGAAATGAGCTGGGATCTTGTTGAGGATTCAGGAGTAAAATCCGTGAATATGATAATCATGGAAGATCCGGCACATATATCAAGATATGTGAAGTTTAAGGATCACAAGGGAAATGAGATAGATTACCCGGGAAAAGGCGAGGCAGTCATAAACAATGCCCTGGCAGAACAGTATGGTATCAAGACCGGTGATGAGATAACTGTGAGAAACAGTGACATGAAGGAGATAAGGGTCAAGGTATCGGGGATATTTAACAATCACGTATACAACTATGTGTTCATTTCCCCGGATACCTACGAGGAGCAGATGGGAAGTGCCCCGGAATACAAGACGGTGTATTTCAATCTAAAGGACGGCATCGATGCCCATCAGGCGGCAGCAGACCTTATGGAGGACAGCAGTATCCTGTCTGTAACTGTAAATAATGACATGAAGGAAAGAATTTCAAATATGATGAAGAGTATGAATTATATCGTCATTGTGGTCATTCTTTCGGCTGGTGCCCTGGCATTTATCGTTCTCTATAACCTTACAAATATCAACATTACCGAAAGGATCAGAGAGATCGCGACTATTAAGGTGCTGGGCTTTTTCAAAAATGAAACCTCTGCATATGTATTCCGGGAAAATCGTGTCCTTACGGCATTCGGAATTGTCTTCGGACTTATACTTGGAGTGTTCCTCCACAGATTTGTTATGTCCCAGATAAAGGTTGACATGGTTTCCTTTGATGTGTATGTGGCACCACTTAGCTATGTATATAGCATCGTGCTGACATTTGTATTTAACTTCCTGGTAAATCTCATTATGTCGGCAAAGCTTGAAAATATAAATATGGCTGAGTCGTTGAAATCAGTGGAGTAAAGAACTGAGACTATAAACTCAAATAAAAATGTAGAACTTTGGGGAATTATGTTGTATTCTATCTTAGTTAAGAGTAAGCACGCTGACATTTTGTGAGCCGCGATATGAGCTGTGTCAGCTATCACCAGACGGAAAAATTTTTGATGGCTGATGTTCAAGGAAAATGGAGGATAAAAATGAACTTTCTGGAAGAGAGAATTTTGAAGGACGGAATTGTTAAAGAGGGAAATGTACTTAAGGTTGACAGTTTTCTTAATCATCAGATGGACATTCGCCTTTTTGACCAGATCGGAGAAGAATTTAAGAAGAGATTTGAAGGAACCGAGATAAATAAGATCCTTACAATAGAGGCATCAGGAATAGGTATTGCATGCGTTGCAGCGAGACATTTTGACGTGCCGGTTATATTTGCCAAGAAATCAAAGAGTATAAACATAGAGGGCGATGTGTATGTGGCAGAGGTTGAGTCATTTACCCATAAGTGCAAGAATCAGGTTATAGTATCCAAGAAATTCTTAAATCCCGGGGACAAGGTTCTTATAATAGATGATTTCCTTGCAAATGGCTGTGCCCTTCAGGGACTTATCTCTATCGTAAAGTCCGCAGGTGCCAGCGTTGAGGGAATTGGAATTGTCATAGAAAAAGGCTTCCAGACCGGCGGTCAGATAATCCGTAATCTTGGATATCATCTTGAATCACTTGCAATTGTTGACAGTATGAATTCTGAAACAGGCGAGATAGAGTTCCGTCCACAGTAGATAATTACAAGAGTGTGTCAAGATTTATATGAAACCTTGACACGTAGCATCAGCCATTTGCCGAAGGCAAATTTTAATGGGCGATGTACATGCAGCGAGGATAAAATTATGACGATCAAGGATTTAAAAATAGGTGAGACAGCCACGATCATAGAGGTCGGTGGCAATGGAGCACTACGCCAGCACTTTCTGGACATGGGGTTGATTCAGGGGACGGAAGTGACTGTAGTAAAATATGCTCCTATGGGAGATCCCGTTGAATTAAGAATTCATGGGTATGAGCTAACGATCAGATTAGAGGATGCAGGAAAGATACAGGTGGGAGCTGCTCACAAGACAGTTTTATCACCAAGACCTGCAAGAGATAAGGCAGATATTCCTCATCCGGGTCTTGGTGAGGGCGGCAAGTATCATTCTAAGGATGATGAGAATCCGCTTCCCGATGATGTGACGCTGACATTTGCACTGGTGGGAAATCAGAATTGTGGCAAGACAACGTTATTTAACCAATTAACAGGTTCTAATCAGCATGTGGGAAATTTCCCGGGCGTGACAGTGGATCGTAAAGATGGAGAGATAAAGGGATACAGCAATACATGTATTACGGATCTGCCGGGAATATACTCAATGTCGCCTTACAGCAGTGAGGAGATTGTGACCAGGGAGTTTCTCCTGCAGGATAAGCCCAAGGGAATTATTAACATAGTGGACGCTACTAATATAGAGCGTAACCTCTATCTGACTATGCAGCTTATGGAACTTAACATTCCTATGGTAGTTGCACTTAACATGATGGATGAAATGAGGGTGAACGGTGGTTCCGTATTGGTAAACGAATTGGAAGCTTTTCTTGGGGTTCCTGTTATTCCGATTTCTGCAGCAAAAGGAGAAGGAATTGAGGAGCTGGTGAGTCACGCCATACATGTTGCCAAGTACCAGGAAGGCCCTCAGGTTGTGGATTTCTGTTCTGCGAATGGAACGAAGCAGGAGAGTGCGGTACACAGATGTATTCATGCGATAATGCATCTTATAGAAGATCATGCCAACAAGGCTGGGATACCGGTGCGGTTCGCGGCGGGTAAACTTGCCGAGAATGATAAACTTGTTCTGGACAAGCTTTCTCTTAGTCAGAATGAGAAGGAGACTCTTGAACATATTAACCTCCAGATGGAAGAAGAAAGTGGGATGGACCGGGCAGCGGCCATTGCAAGTATGAGATTCTCATATATAAAAAGAGCATGCCAGCAGACGGTTATAAGACCACATGAGAGCAGAGAACGTGCCAGAAGCCGCAGAATAGATAAGATCTTAACGGGAAAATATACTGGAATACCGGCGTTTATCGCTATAATGGGGCTGGTATTCTGGCTTACATTTAATGTCATAGGAGCTTTTTTACAATCTTTGCTGGAGCAGGGGATAGATGCACTTACAGAGCTTACAGATAAAGGTCTGACAGCTATAAAGGTAAACAGTGTGCTTCATTCCCTTATTATAGATGGAATATTCACAGGTGTGGGCAGTGTACTGAGCTTTCTGCCTATTATAGTTACCTTGTTTTTCTTTCTGTCCATGCTTGAAGATAGTGGATATATGGCAAGAGTGGCATTTATTATGGACAAGCTTCTCAGAAAGATTGGTTTGTCCGGAAGAAGTATAGTCCCTATGTTGATCGGGTTTGGCTGTACTGTTCCGGGAGTTATGGCATCCCGTACATTATCTTCTGAACGTGACAGAAAGATGACCATACTTCTTACACCATTTATGAGCTGCTCGGCAAAACTTCCGATATATGCCTTTTTTGCATCTGCCTTTTTTCCGGGTAGAGGAGCAATAGTTATGATTGCGTTGTATTTCTTCGGAATTATAATGGGGATTTTGATGGCTTTACTTATGAAAGGAACTATGTTCAAGGGTGAACCTGTGCCATTTGTAATGGAACTTCCTAATTATCGTATGCCGGGAGCGAAGAATGTGGCACAGCTGCTTTGGGAAAAAGCAAAAGACTTTCTTCAGAGAGCATTTACGGTGATATTTGTTGCAACTATTGTAATATGGTTCTTACAGAGTTTCAGCATCAGACTGGATCTTGTTACTGATTCACAGGACAGTATACTTGCAATGGTTGCCGGTTTTATTGCTCCAATATTCAAACCCCTTGGATTTGGAGACTGGAGAATATCAACTTCGCTTATAACAGGATTTATGGCTAAGGAAAGCGTTGTGTCCACACTTAACGTCCTGTTTGGTTCAACAGAAAAATTGCTTGCAGTGCTGACTCCTGTAGGTGCAGCATCTCTGCTGGTATTCTGTCTGTTATACACACCTTGCGTTGCTGCCGTGGCATCAGTAAAGCGTGAGCTGGGCGGCAGATTGGCAGCCGGTATGGTTGTATGGCAATGCCTGATAGCCTGGGTAGCGGCATTTGCTGTGTATATGATAGCCGGATTGTTTTAACGTAGTATAAATAAAAGTGTCAAAGGACATATAAAGGCAGGAAAGCACGCCGTCACTTCGTGACCTGTGTTAATAAATAATGAGGAGAAATATTATGAGTAAAGATAATACAAATAAAAAACAGGCCTCCATGGATAATATTTACAGATTAGACGGAAGAGTCCCTGTGGGAAAAGCCATACCTTTTGGCTTGCAGCATATACTTGCCATGTTCGTTGCTAATATCGCACCGATCATCATTGTGGCAGGTGCCTGCGGCATGAGTGCCCAGGAAAGTGCCAGGCTTATACAGAGTGCCATGATCATTGCGGGAATTGGTTCTCTTATACAGATGTTCCCATTATGGAGAGTAGGTTCGGGACTTCCTATTGTAATGGGTATAAGCTTTACATTTGTGTCGGTGTTCTGTTATCTGGGACCGGTTTACGGATATAATGTCATAATGGGTGCTGTCCTTGTGGGTGGTATCATAGAGGGTGTACTGGGTCTGCTGGCAAAATATTGGGTTAAGCTTATTACCCCGGTTGTTGCGGCAAGTGTTGTTACTGCAATAGGATTTTCACTGTTGTCAGTTGGTGCGGCTTCCTTTGGCGGTGGCAGCGGCAGCGATAATTTCGGTTCAGTAGAGAACTGGATACTTGGCGTTGTGACACTTATGTGTTGTCTGGTGTTCCATATATTTGCGAAGTCATACTGGAAGCAGTTATCGGTTTTGTTCGGACTGATTGTCGGTTACATAGTTGCGGTGTGCATGGGAATTGTTGATTTTTCTGCGTTAAAGGATACCTCCATCATTGCACTTCCGCAGATCATGCCGTTTAAGCCGGAATTTAATGCAAATGCAATCCTCTCAGTTACCTTGATATTCCTGGTTTCTGCAACGGAGACCATCGGTGACACATCAGCGTTGGCGGTGGCAGGTCTTGGCAGGGATGTTACGGAAAAGGAGACATCGGGTTCTATTGCCTGTGATGGATTTGTCAGTGCATTGTCATCGGTGTTCGGATGTCTTCCTATAACATCTTTCAGCCAGAATGTAGGTCTTGTTGCTATGACCAAGGTTGTAAACAGATTTACTATCGCTACCGGGGCAATCATTATGATTCTTGCCGGAATATTCCCTGTATTTGGTGCGGTTCTTGCTACTCTTCCGGATGCGGTTCTTGGTGGATGTACCATCATGATGTTCGGTACTATCGTGGTGAGCGGAATACAAATGCTTGGAAGATGTGGATATACCCAGAGAAATATTACTATTACAGCTCTTTCGCTTAGTATAGGTCTTGGGTTTACTCAGGTGCCGGAGATATTCGCAATATTCCCTAAGATCATTCAGACAGTATTCGCTGAAAATTGCGTGGCAGTGGTATTCATAGTTGCTATCATATTAAACCTTGTACTTCCAAAGAACATGGAGGCAGACGGAGGAACGGCAGAAGCAGAAGGATAAGAATAAATATAGGAATAATAAATAGGCAGGCGGGGTACGAGAGCCGGAAGCTGGCTGTGCCCTGGAAAATTAAAAAGAAAAAAGGTGAGTAGAATTTCTACTCACCTTTTTCCTTTTTACATAAATTCCTACATGGAATTAAGCTAAAAAATTCAGATATGGATTTTATTTAGTCGGCGCGACAGGATTCGAACTTGCGACCTCCACGTCCCGAACGTGGCGCTCTACCAAACTGAGCCACGCGCCGTAACCACACCTTGATAGTATATGATTTTTTAATAAAAATTTCAAGCTATTTATTAACAAAGAAAATAAATTATCAATATTCCGGTTCATGCATTGGATTTATCTTATATATGTTGTTCTGTAGCCATGATTTTCACTTGGACGAAGGTCATTTGGATACATAGTATCAGAATAGATTGCTTCCTGATATTCCTTTACCAGGCGGAAGATCTTTTCGTAATCGGCAATATTCTCAATATTCATTCCATGGAAATGACCGTTTTCTGAATGAGATGATGTAGTTGAAATATGGCTGCAGGTTGTAATTACGTCGCCGGTGCGGAACAGCTTGTCAAATATTCCCTGCCGTACAGAAACATGTGACAGATCTGTAAAAGGCTTCATCTCAGTTGTTGTGGTAAATATTCCTGACTTTATGTATATACCTCTGTCTGTAATAAGGTATTCGGTATGCTTTGCCTTGAGTCCGGCAGTTAATACGCCGGCAATGTAGATCCATACAGGAGCCAGATGGATAATGAAAAATATCAGCATGGATTTTACTCCTGTTCCAAATGAACCGCCATAGCTTAAAAATGATGAAATAAATTGCATGTCAAAGATAAACCAGACTAACGCAAAAATCAACAATGGATTAAATATCGCCTCAAATACAGAGACTCTTTTATCTTTCTTTCCTTGCCATACAATGGTTTCATTTACACCAATTTCATCTCTTAATGTCATAAAATAAATCCCCCTTTTATTTTGGTTTTGTACTGCTATACAATCCTTCGGTTACTTTTTATCTTTGCTCAAATGTCGGATAAATAGTTACTAAAATATTCAAATGACGGATGAACATTTGCCAAAGCGTCTATATTCCGGATAGATAGTCACTAAAACCTGAATATGCCTTAATTCTATCATATACAGTATATGACATTCAATGTTTTAATTGCTGTCATCAGATAATGTTTAATGAGCTGATCTGCAACCTTATATTAAGGAAATGTATCAATATAAAACTTTTAGACGTTTTTTCAACACCATGATTATTAGGGGAATTGCCTGCGACAGACCATTTCTTGAGTGGCGTGATAATGCGTTGTATAAATTTTCGCCGAGACTTACAAAGGAGCATATATACAACGGGGCGGTGTATGGCTTAAGGATTGATTGCAGTGAGATCGTAAACAGACAGCTTAACATTATAGGTGCAAATGTCTACCACAGAAGTGATATGGAGGAGGCAGCAGAGCTTTTATCAGACAGTGCCTATAATTTTGAAACTGTCATCACCAATGAGTTTTTGCCGGAGAAGTGCAAGGAAGCATTTGCCCTTTTAAATTCCGGAGACAAGAATGCAGAAAAGGTAGTGTTTACATTTGCATAGCCGACGGAAAAGCTTGCAAGGAATGGTAATGAAAAAAGCATGAGAGTATGGAGGGAGGTCCATAGACTCATGCTTTTTGATATTAGTGTGAAATGTGCAAATGCAGCTTGCCGGTTACTGTAATAAGCTTGGGTCAGGCTTTATAAATTCCACATCTCCGAATACCTTCTGCTTCTCTGCAATTACATCCTTCACAATGTTTTTGCCTAACTCATAGCTGGATTCCTCATCATAGATATGCTCAGCAAGTGTTCCGTTTTCTATTGGAACATACACTAATCCTACATGATCTGAAGTCTCGGATCTTATTCCGGAAGGAGAGCTGCTGTCAACATTCGATGTATCGTAGAAAAATGCCGCTATACCGAAATCTTCAAACTGCCAACCTATGTATACCAGTTCAAGTGAAAAGCCATTATCGGTGCTTTCCGGGTGGATAAGGTCATTTACCAGAGCGTGGGCATCCAGTGTCTCGGAGAAATAAGTTACATAATTTGGAGAACCAAATTCCGCAGCCAACATATCTAACAGCAAGTATTCTTCACATATGTCACTGTGATCTTTTTCCAGAGCTGCAAAATCATCATCAGACATTCTGAAGGTAGTATTGCTGAGATAAGTATCTGACAGGTACCATTTCATATTATCAAGAGCCTCACCTACTGTTCCGTCATCAGCGTCTATCTCCAGGCTTGGATAATCAAGGCTGTCAGTAAAGAAAGAAGCTGCATAGGCATCATTGTTTAAACAGTCAGCAAGGGGAATGTTTCCCAAAGCATGAAACGGTATATTGTTTAAGGTATCTGTGGTAAATGGAAGTGCCTCTCCGTAAAGTGTAGCACCCTCTGGGAGCTCCAGATATTCTGCGTCTGACAGTTCGTGGGCTATGATCCATGGACAGTCCTTGAAATCAACATTTGCAGTATCATTGTCCTCTGAGTTGTCGGAGCTTTCATCACTTTCCGAACCGGCATCGTCAGAGCTGCTATTCTTTGTTGTGGCGTTGTCATCGCCGGAAGATTTGCTTCCCCCATCCTTTGATGATCCGCAGCCTGCCGCTGACATGAGAGCCATGGCAAGAGTAAGTCCAAGTGCTGTTGTTTTTAGTAAGTTTTTCTTCATATTCGTCCTCCTGTTATTGACACGGCTCACGAAGTGATGGCGTGTTTTCATTTTTCATGTGTCGTTCGACACTAATACTCTTATATTATACAGACGTAGCAAAAGAAGAAAATGTTGGGGTTGAACAAAAATTTTCGGGATTTTTTTGAAAGTTTTTGTTCGGGAGGGTATTAGGTTAATTTCGATTTGGAGTTCTATAGAGAAATTTGACATAAGTATAATAAAATGTTAGTATATACCAAAAGAGGTGCTACCGATAGGCGGTTAGCCCTGATATATCAAGTAAAGTAATCGCTCAGTCGGTCAGGACAGTGGGCGATTATTTTTTTGCCTTATCATTGCTCCGAGGACCAATGGTATAACCAAGAGCAAAGCAAGCAATGCACAAGCTGATAATGGCTATAAAAAGTTCCGTTGTAAGCATAAGCACAACCTCCTCTTTAGATTTCCATAAATGGATTTCTATGTAAACGCAAGCTAATACTCTTGCGGAGAAGGACTAATCGCCTACCGCGTAGGGTAGCACCACACATATTATAACAAACGCGTGTTCGATAATCGAGTATAATACGCATATTTATGCAATTTAATATTTTTTTTTATTTGTTTATGTTGACAGGACAATGTTGTCTTTGCAATACAAATAAAAACTCAGATTTAATCATGGGGAATATCATGAAAACGTCCGTCGAGCTCTTCAGTTTTCACTATATTTATAAATGCGTGCTCGTCTATCTGTCTGATTATAGGCACCAGTTCCCTCTTGGCGTCAGAATTTATAACTGAATAAATAAGGGTCTTTTCCTTTTTCTCGTAGCAGCCGGTGCCCTTGAACAGGGTGGCGTCGTGGTTGGTCAGATCCCTGATGGCATGGTAGATCTCATTTGACTTGTCCGAAATAATGAACAAGGTCTCCTTCTTGTACCGTTTGTACATGAGCTGTATTACCTGAGTGCTGCAGAACTGGTAAATGATGGAGTACAGGGCACTGGACCATCCAAACAGGGCTCCTGCGATCACAAGCATTACAACATTTCCCATGAGAATGTAGTTCCAGGCGTCAATCCCCTTTTGATGGGCTAAATATATGCTGATGAAATCCGTACCGCCGGTGCTGGTCCCCACATTTAAGCACAGGCTGATGGCAATTCCGTTGATAAGCCCGCCGAACAGACTTATGAGCATGATGTCATTTGTAAATACATATCCAGGCAGCACATCAACAAATATACTTGACAGCAATATGACTATTATGGAATAAATGGTGAAACGCTTGCCGATGTATTTGTAGGCAATGTATGTTGGGAACAGGTTCAAACCTATGTTGAACACTGCAAATGGTATGCTCACATGAAGAAACTCTGTGCCGATATTCTGTAACAGCAGGGAGGCACCTGAGAAACCGCTTGGAAATAATCCTGCATTTTTCGTGAAACACCGCAGGTTCCATGCATACAGGATAGATGCAAATATTACTATAAAAAGGCGGAAAAACTGATAAAACTTCGGATGCTTTGACTCTAAAGATCTAAACATATGCTATACCTCCTATAACTTGAAATCAGCCCATGGACGAGGTACGGCATAACACACATGATTATGCCGTATCCCGATCTAAAAGAGCTTGCCTGTATTATACCACAAGCAGAGGGAGGCGAAACAGGTGGAATGTTATTATTGTTTGATATCTATCTGATATTGTTCTATAAATATCTCACGAGCTCATTGATGATCGGTGCGTAGTGCTCACCCTGGAGACCATAGTCTTTTTCTTTATAATTCCATGCGGCACGACCGATACCGTACTTCTCGAATACAGAGTGGATATCCTTGTACCAGTTAAGAGTGCCGTTAAGAGGAGCTCTGTCGATGACTCCATACTCGCCACAGTACATAAAGCCGTTTCTTTCTTCAACTGCCTTGATTCCATCAAGAAACATTGCTTCAAAAAATTCCGGACCGAGAGTGTGAAGCCCAAGGCTTTCATCAGCAAATGCTCCGTTAATACATCCTGGTATTTTTTTGGATTCTGTAACATATTTGTTCCAGTCACCGGGATATTCAATGTGAAAATCTTCCGGCATTCCATCTACCCAGTAAGCAGATTGATGGGTGAACAGCATTGGCTCGTAGCAGTGAAAATTGTATACAATGTTCTCGTCATCTGTATGAGGGAGGTGCTTTATCGTGGTGACAGCATTGTAGCACACTCCGCCCAGAAGTATTTTTGCGTTCGGGGCTTTTGACCGGATAATATTTATACAGTTGGAAGAGATATCATTCCATTCGTTTATAACATCAGGGCTTACAACTTCATTTAATGGCTCAAACATGATGATGTCGGAGTCTTTTGCATATCGGGTTATTAACTTTTCCCATATTTTATAGAATCTTTTCTGGAGAGCTTCGTCATAGAAGAAATTAATAGATTCTGCAGGCTTGTCAAATACGTAGCCGTATGTCTTATGCAGGTCAAGAACCACATTGAGACCATGCTTTCTGCACCATTTGATGCATGAATCAATGTAGAAGTATCCATTTTCTTTGTCACTTCCATCTTCGTTTTCAAAATTATTATAATCAATTGGAAGACGAACGTGATCAAGACCCCAGGATGCTATCTTGATGATATCTTTTTCTGTGATAAATGTGTCAAGATGTTCCTTTTCGAGCGAACCCTGTGACAGCCAGCCGCCCAGGTTTATACCTTTTTTAAATCCGTATAATGTTTTCATAATTAATAACCTCCTGATTAATATATTATACTTATTTGCATGTTTGTTAGTAATTGACGGTAACATTTTCAGTGATTATATGATAGCATTTATGTCAAAATATTAATATCTCTAATGTGTCATTTATATAATAATTGTGATATACTAATATAATCGGTGCAATGCATGAAAAAATAAATAGAAATAAATATCAGAAGTGTTAAATGAGGTAGCATATGCAACGAAGAAACAAAGGTATTACAGGAAAAGGTGGCAGATCATGAATATATCGGACGAGATAGCAAAAAAACAGTTTATTCAGAGAGAATACGGTCTGGCGCATCCTACCTATGACAGAGAACTTGATTTTTACCGGCTTGTATGCAGTGGTGATGTGAAAACTTTGACCGGTATGCTGCTTGCGGGTGAAGAAGATGATGTAACTCTTAAATCGCGGGGGATATTGTCGGAGGACAAAGTTCGCAACAGAAGATATCATGAGATAGTCCTTGTAGCAATGATATCCAGATTCTGTATAGAAGAGGGTATGGAGGAGATGGAAAGCTACAATCTCAGTGATTTCTACATTAACAGACTTGACAAAGCACAAACCCAACAGCAGATAACAGATGTACATAATCAGGTGCTTATGGATTATGCTAAACGTATGAGACATGTAAAAAATAAGGAGGTTATATCACTTCATTGTGTAAGGACGATGGATTATGTGTATGATCATCTCCATGAAAAAATAGAAATTTCTGAAATAGCAGAATATGTGGGTGTGGAAAGATCATATCTGAGCAGATTATTTCGCAAGGAAGTGGGACAGACTCTTTCTGATTATGTTATGGACAAAAAGCTTCAGGCGGCAAAGAACATGTTATTGTGTTCGGACTTTTCCTGTATGGAGATATCCCAGTATCTTGCATTTGCCTCCAACAGTTACTTTATAAAATGTTTCCGGGAGAAATTTGGAAGTACGCCGGGGGCATATAGAAAGGAAAATTACCGAAAGCACTGGAAGAAGTCATGGGGATAGCGGACGGCGAGACACGGTTGAGTAGGGATTAAATAGCCAAGAAACGTTGTCAATGGTAGCAGAATCTGAACATAGGTACAGAAAGTAGAAAGTAGGGAAAGAGGCATTAATGTTTTATATACATATGAATGGCACTATTACAGAGATACTATTGTATTTCGTTGCATTTGTAATGCCGGTGATCTTGACCATATGGAATATTTATAATTGCTGTTCTTCAAAGCCCAAAAAGGAAAAGACGGTATCGTGTCTGACAATTTTTATGGGTGGAATATTATATTTTTTTCTATATGCGATACAGTTTAATACAGCGGGAGACTGGTATGAACAGGTAAATACCATGGAGAACCACTATAGTATCTCATCCGAATATGCCTGGTTTGTTGGGGCGCTTATCCTGTTAAGTTTTGTGGGGTATTTTATACTCTTATTCATGGAAGCGTCAAAAATACCGCCGCTCATTTCCGTAATGTCTGTTGCAATGTTGGCGCTGCTCAATATTTTCCAGATCGTGTATGCCATACAAATTGCCAGAAATGTCAGCGGATTGGATTTGTTTTTGTATGTTTACTATGCAAATATTCTTATTTTATCAGCTTCTGTGATACGAAAACAGATAATTCAGCAGGTTGATATCGCTACAAATAAAAAACTGGATGGAAACGAGCATAGGATATTTCAATGGATGTATTCCAGGATGACCAGTTTTTCTAAGTATTCAATGCTGGTCTTTATTTGCATGTTTTTTATTGTTGCTGTGTTTGAAATCATATTTGTATTGGTTGGACAGGGCGTTGACGCACCCATAAAGGCATTTACAGATACAGCTGATTGGACATTTTCAAAGCAAGTGCCGCCACCACCGGTAGATTACGAGGGTCATTATCTTTGTACAGTTGCAGCAGGTGGTCACAGGAAAATAGTCAGACCTTTGCGTCTGGGCACTCGCCGGGGAAAGACGATCATCGTGAACCGGCAGCTCTGCATTGCAAATGCATTTGAAGAGGTCATTCAGGAAAAATTCCCAAGATTTCATAAAAGCATCCGCTATTTTTATGATACATATGGATATCCTGTTTCAAGACATATCACCAGCCCGGTTAAAGCGGATATTGTTTACATATTGATGAAGCCCCTTGAATGGGCGTTTCTTATATTCTTATACTTGGTGGATCTGCACCCGGAGGAAAGGATAGGCAGGCAGTATAAGAGGGGATAGGTGAGACCAATAAATGGCATTCCGGGGCAAATTAAGGAGAAACAAAACAATGATAAAAATCCTATTCATCTGTTACGGTAACATCTGTCGTTCCCCTATGGCGGAATATATATTAAAGGACATGATCGAGAAGCGTAATCTCATATCTCAATTCGAGATCGCCTCGGCGGCCACGTCAACGGAGGAAATCTGGGGAGGTAAGGGCAATCCTATATATCCGCCGGCGAAGGAAGAATTAAGGCGGCATGGCATTGGTAAGACAAGCTATACAGACTTCTCAGGGAAGAGGGCAAGGCAGGTTACTGCTGCAGATTATGAATATTACGATTATATTTTGTGCGCAGATGCAGATAATATAAGAAGCACCATCAGAATAACAGGCCCTGACCGGGCAGGTAAAATAAAGCTCTTGCTGGACTATGCCGGAGGACCTGGGCAGAGCATAGCAGATCCTTGGTATACCGGAGATTTCCGAACAACATATCAGGATATTGTTGAAGGTTGTGAGGGCTTGTTGCGACATCTTGGTATTGAGTAAAGCCTGAGATCAAAATTCTTACATGTAAAAAGATAGTCTTACACCGGCAATAGAGCGTAAAAAGCCAAATAAAAGTGCAAGTAAAATGTAAGATGCAAAAACATAAGTCAGAGAACATAATCTGGAAGATATAAGATAGAAAAAACTCAATTTGTTAAACAAATAATCGAAAGGTGGCACAAAGAACAAGAAAATGCAGTTGAAGATAATATTGCTTCTGGCAGTATTCGCAATCTGTGTATTCCCGGTGGGGTGTGGCAGCAAGGAAAGCATCGACAGAGACAAAACAGCAGTGAGCCAGATAGAAGACAGTGGAACCGGGAATGACAAAAGCAACGGTGACTTAAGGGATAACGAAAACGCTGCTGACACAGACAATAATTCCGGTGCTGACCAATCGACCGACAACTGGTCAGAGGAAACAGACAATTCGCAGCAGGACACTACAGATAAAGAGAAAGGTGATACGGAAGAAACGATGATCTATGTGGCATTGGGAGATTCACTGACTCACGGGTATGGGTTGGAGGACAAGCAGAAGGACAGATTTTCGGCGGTTATAGCCCACAAGCTCAGGACGGATGGTTACAAGTGCTCGGAGTTCAATTACGGTGTGGATGGGTTGACCAGTGATGGGCTTCTTGAAATGTTGAATGCGGGGCAGTGCTCCATGACCAGCAGGGCTGATCTCATTACCATTGATATCGGGGCAAATGATGTTCTTCACACGGCGTCCATGCTGGCGGCATACGCCATGTATAATATGGCGGCACCGGAGGACGAGTACGAGAGCATACAGACTGAGTTGGATAACAGCCTGGACCAGTACCGGAGCAATTTCGAGACACTTATAGATAATATTAAAAGGGAAAATCCAGACGCCAGGATCATTTGCACCACGATATATAACCCCTACAAAAATCTTGACATGACAATACAGGTGCCGGACGGAGAGGTGTCGTTAAGCGAATACACCGACACGGTGGTCACAAGGCTCAATAATGTCATGAAGGAGGTTGCGGCAGATAAGAGGATAGAAGTGGCCGACAGCTACACGGCATTTGAACTGACAAATAAAACCGTGCTCAATGCCAAAAATGATGCCACAGGCACCAATATGGACATACATCCCAATAAGGATGGATATGCCCTCATGGCGGAGGCATTCTATCAGGTGATAAAAAGCAAATAGAATACAAGTTATGACCGATAAGATTAAAAATTGCAAATAATATGAATATATGGAATTTTCTCTAAAGTTGAAATAATTAAAAAAATATAGTATACTGTCACAGAAATGCATGGTATATATAGGCTGTGCATAGAAAAATCCAACAGATAGGGTCAGATTTGATGGTGCTTATTTTAGTATGGGTTGATGTTCCACAGGATATGCCAGGTTTTCTATGAGAATCAGGCATGTAGCACCAGGTTCTGCCAACGGCATTTTTTGTGATCTGACATAGTGGAGGTAGTAGTATATGGAATTGTTTTTAGGAAGACCTGAGAACACCGAGGGCAGACTGCCCAGAGAGGTCAGGGTCTATGACTTCCTTGACGAACATGGGATTGAATATATGAGAACAGACCATGCGCCGGCGGACACCATGGAGGTTTGCTACGAGATCGATTCGGTGCTCAATGCCACCATTTGCAAAAACCTGTTTTTATGCAACAGGCAGAAGACCCAGTTCTATCTTTTGATGATGCCCGGGGACAAGCCATTTAAGACAAAGGAGATCACATCACAGATCGGCAGTGCAAGGCTTTCATTTGCGTCACCTGAGGACATGGAGAAGTATCTGGATATTAAGCCGGGAGCCGTGAGCATCATGGGACTTATGAATGACAAGAACAATGTCGTGCAGCTTCTGGTGGATGAAGATGTGATGAAGGAGGAGTACCTGGGGTGTCACCCTTGCGTAAGTACTTCGAGCCTTAAAATAAAGACCGCCGATGTGTTTGGACCATACCTGAAGGCAGTGGGACACGACATGATAAAGGTGAAATTAACAGGAGAGGCATAAGCCTATTGGAATAATATGGATTTAAGAGTGATTTTTGAGGGCGGACATACAAAGGAACGTAACCGTGCTGCATATAAAAAACTTGCAAATGTTGAGCTTGAGCTCACTGCAAATGACATGTATCGTGCTCTTATAACCGGTGATAGCATGAGACCTATTCTCAGGGAGAATCGTGACGTGGCGATAGTTGACAGCGTCAGGGGAGTACTTTCGCCAAATGATGTGGTGCTGTACAAGCGTCCGGATGGGCAGTATGTACTTCACAGGATACTTAATACCTATGGAAATTATTACGTTACCTGCGGAGACAACAGGTGGAAGCGGGAGAAGATACCATTTGACTGGGCGATAGGCGTCATGAAGGGCTTCTATAATGATGACGAGTACATAGATGTGACAGACAAAGCCTACCAGCGGTATTCAAAACTCTGGTGCAGGATATATCCCCTTAGGGCTGCCTGGCTGTGGCTGCGACATTTCTTCCAGTTCGTGAAAGAATTGGCAATATCACTTACTGTCAGATACGACAGATTTATAAGGAAAGTCCGCAGATGGTGGATCCGCCACAAGAGATTTTAGGCAGATAGCAAGTGCGGCAAATGTAATAACTTAATTGAATTATAATTTAAACAAGACAGCGTCATGCAAAGGAGATACCTAACCTTAGCATGACGCTTTTCATGTAACGATGTCTATGACATCAATAAAATCCTGTTTAAAAGACCTGATCTGTGTTATAGTTTTCATAGATGACAGAGAAAACCACTGATATTTCGTGGCTTTCTTGCGGCGTGACCGAAATAAACATGAAGAGAGAATTTGCAATGGGTGAAAATAAAAACAGAATTACTTCAAGTAAAGACAAGACCGGTTCAAAAAATAAATTCAATACTGAAAAAAAACAAGTTAAGGGCAATAAAATTTCCGGAAATAATGACCATAAACAGCAGGGCAGCAGACCGGCAAAAACCAAGGCACAAAAAAGCGACAAATGTCCGGTCTTCGGCAAATGTGGCGGTTGTCAGTACCTTGATATTCCATACGAGAAGCAGCTGGAAATGAAGCAGAAGAATATGGAGAAGCTGCTGTCTTCATTTGGCTATGTGGATCAAATCATAGGCATGGAACAGCCGTATTTCTACAGGAATAAGATAAATGTCTCTTTTAGGCGTTTAAAGAACGGGGAGATAATAGCCGGAATTTACGAGGAGGGTACCCACAACGTACTGCGTACCGACACCTGCATGATCCAGGACAAGCGGGCTGCAAATATAATACAGACAGCGGCGGCACTGATAAAATCCTTCAAACTGCAATTATATAATGAAGACACAGGAACAGGGCTTATCAGACATATGCAGATAAGAACAGGATTTGCCACGGGGCAGATCCTGGTGATAATCGTCACCTCAAGACCGGAATTCCCATCAAAGAAAAACTTCTCGAAGGTGTTTGTGGAGAAATGTCCGGAGATAACCACTATAGTCCAGAACATTAACCCAAAGAAGACAACGATGGTTCTGGGAGACAGGAACCAGACTATATATGGAAAGGGTTTCATTGAGGATATATTGTGTGGCAACAGATTTCGCATATCTCCGGGAAGCTTCTATCAGATAAATCCGATCCAGACGGAGGTGCTATACAATAAAGCCATCAAGTATGCGGATCTCAAGAAGAAAGAGACTGTTCTGGACGCTTATTGCGGCATAGGAACTATCGGAATATCCATGGCGTCAAGGGCTAAGAAGGTCATTGGCGTTGAGTTGTCAACGGCAGCCATCAGGGACGCAAATAAAAATGCCCAGATAAATAAAATAGACAATATTGACTTCTATAATAATGACGCCGGGGTGTTCATGGAGGAACTGGCTGAAGCCGGTGAAACCATAGATGTTGTGTGCATGGATCCCCCAAGGTCGGGCAGTAATGAGGTGTTCCTTTCATCCCTTGTTACCCTTTCCCCAAGAAAGGTTGTATATGTGTCCTGTGGTCCGGAGAGCCTCGCCAGAGATCTCAAGTATCTCACAACTCATGGCTACAAGGTGATCAAAATGACTCCGGTGGATTTATTCCCGATGACCGAGCATACAGAAATGGTCTGCTTACTGTCGCGTAAAGTCCTAGTTTAAGTGGACTAGAGGGCTTTTTTGAAGATTATGTAACTGTGTTTTTGGCAGGAAAAAATGTTTATAGAATAAAGAAATTAAAGAAGGGGCAAAAATTTGTAGATGCAGCGATTGTCTGTTGAAATAGTATCGGTGATATTTGGTTGTCTGCGAACAGATGGACTCTTTGTTGGAAATGAGTTTGTAGTTGGAGGAAATAGAATTATATGGGGAGAAATGACAAATTTCCGTTTGCCATGACCAAGAAATCATTGGTTGTGTATATTGCTTCTATAGTGCTTATAGGACTGCTCCTGTTTTTTGTCAGAGGAGATATGGCTGGAAAATATGCGGCATGTATTGTTTGTCCGATGCTCATTGTATATTTAATCTATGCGTATTGTAAAGAAAGAAAAGCAGATATGAAAGCGCATGAGACGAAGGCGCAATATATGGATGGCAGCTATTTTGAAAGCCCTGAATGGCATGAGAAATATGTAGCCTATCTTAATAAGCACCCTTTTGAGAAACCTAAGTATCAAAACATGAAACGGGATTTATTAAAAAGATTTCAAAGACGGGAATATCTTGTCAAAATGATATTGCAGTTGTTCCTAATATTTTGTACCTTGTGTCTTATTCCTTTAGGACGTTATTATATGGCTGTCATAGGACTTTGCCTGTTCGGATTCCTGTTTTGGCTGGAGTTTTCACTGTATATAGGAATGCCGGTACGGAAGTGGTTGAAGGGCGATATTGATTATGAGGAGCTTGAAGCGTCATATTTAAAAAGTCAGATGCTTTTCTATAAAACAAATGCATTAGCATTTGAAACTACACATTTACACGGGTTCACAGAGAAAAAAATATATGCAATAGATTATCGGTTGGTCGAGGGAATATCAAGAAAAATAGTACGCCTTAAGAAGTACGAGGAGGGAATTTATAATACGGAGGAGTATCAGCATTTTGCAGTTATTCATGTCAGACTGCCAAGAAGCGGAAATATTTACGATGTTGAGATCGAATTAAATGAGTTTCAGGTTCAAATGGCAATCGATAAGTTATCCACTTACAAGATTGGTGAGGACTTGACAGGAAATATTTCTGTAAATGAGCACAAAGAAAATGAGACTGTAATATAGCCAATAAAACGAATAATTGGGGAAAATGTATTTATATGATGTCAGAAAAATAAAAAAGAAACGAGCAACCCGATTGAGCCATAAGGCTGTACACGACAAAAACCCATTTCTTTGTGAGATGATGATATTATATGAAATGTTATTTGTCAATTCAAATATTCGAAAACATGTCCATCGGAATAAGGTGGTGTTGATATTTTAGAAGACATATGATACGATATCCGAAAAATCGGAAATAAAGAGACGCATTATGAGTATATATGAAAAGATTTTTGCAAGACTTGAAGAATTACACATGAGTCAGATTGAATTATCGCGAAGAACCGGTATTGCTACAAGTACGATCAGTGACTGGCGTAAAAAGAAGATTAATCCGCAGGCAGATAAATTGGTTGCTATATGCAAGGCACTTGATATGTCGCTTGTAGATTTACTTTGCGATGAGGAAGATAAAATTAATATGCTTCCGACAGCAGAATATATTACGGAAGATAAGCGGGTTATGGAGATTATTAATAGTTCTTCTGCCGCTATTAAAAGAAGAGTAATTGCTTATTATTATAGTATTAGATGTAATGAGAATAATGATAAACAAGAACGGAAAATTTCGATTATTAAGGATGAGAATGGCAAAAGTATTGTTTTGATTAATGACGTTAGATATAAGTCTAGAAGAAGCATTGATTGGAATGAAATCGAAATGTATTTAAAACAATATGTTGGGGAATGTTTTGAAATATTAGAAAGTTCGGAAGAAGTGTATATTGGCACTGATTTTCCGGATGAGTTCGCTCATTCAAAGGATACAAAGGAAGTAAAAGGTGCCAATGAAAAAGCAAAAGCGAATGCAGTTACTGCAATCGATAAGCTGATTGAAATAGCAACTGATAAAACGAAATTTCCTGATTATAACAATAGACATGGAGACAAAGCTAAGTTTGGTTGGTATCGTTATACAACTCGTTTTGGAATTCCGGTTTACAATGAAGAGGGGGAATTAGAGAAATATAATATTTTTCGAGCTCGTATATTAGTCAGACGAGATGAAAATGGTAAATTGTATTTATATGATATTGTAACAATAAAAAAAGAAACGAGCAGGCCGCTTGAGTAAAAACTGTACGGTAGTAAACTTCGTTTCTTGTATGGATAATATCATAATTATGATTGGTTGTCAATCAGCGTACTCGAAGTATTGTTCAACAAATATTTGAAAACAGGTCCGTCGGAATGGTGTACACGGAAATGATCTGCCTATTAACAAGGCAGTAGTAAATAGAAAAGAAAGGAGCTACCCATGTTAAACACCCTACACATGCAAATGATAAAACTATACGCCGGTGACCCCAAAAGGATACAGCACTTCTGCAAGGTTCACAGCTATGCGAAACTGATGGCGGAGATGGAGGGGGTGGATGATGATACCAGGTTCATCATTGAAACAGCGGCACTTACCCATGATATAGGGATACATCTTTGTGAGGAGAAGTACGGAGATTGCAGTGGCAAATTACAGGAGAAGGAGGGACCGGCTCTGGCGAAGGCACTTCTTGCGGAGCTTGGATATCCGGAGCGGGTATCAGAGAGGGTTCAGTATCTAATAGCCCATCATCATACCTATAACAATATAGACGCTATAGATTATCAGATACTTGTGGAAGCGGATTTCCTTGTAAATATGTATGAGGACGGACTGTCAAAGGAAAGCGTCAAAGCCTCATATGATAATATATTCAGAACCGAAGCCGGACGGCTTATCTGCCGTGAGATGTTTGACCTTAAAATATGATAAAAAACACAGCAGAATAATTATCTGTTGGGAAGACGTAAATGACGTAGAACAGAAAGTGCAACAAAAATATAACTAAAATACAACTAAAATAAAACTAAAATAAAACAGGATATCATATAAACACAACAGAGAGTTATATTGATATCCTGTTGTGTTTTTTGTGAATTATACTGTGAAAATTCCGGAAATATATTCAAAAACAGATTATGACGTCATAATTGTCGTCACTTGCGTCGAAAAATTCAATTTTTCGACAAAAAAGTCCAAATTACATCTTTTATTATATAAACACCCATTGTATAATGTTATGTGCGATGCTACATAGAAGGTTATTATATAATGTAGCATATTATAATTAGATCCTTCTGATTTTTATACCTGGTTGTCACACAGTAATCAGAAGTTATATGCGGAATATCTGCCGGGGTGTGCACCCGTATGCCCGGAATATGCATAGAAATAGGTGATTGCATATCTTTGAGGATCTACGTCTTAAAAGTGGATTTTGAATAGATAATGTAAAAAATGGGGAGTGAAATATATGAGAATTGGTATTTGCGATGACGTAAAAGACGAACAGGAAGAGACGAAAAATTGTTTGTATAACAACTGTAATTTGAAAGAAGAGGACGAGGTTACTTTGTTCTTTCCAGAGGATATAAGAAAGGCTGTTAAGCAGGATATATTTGATCGTGACGTACTTATTCTGGATATAGACTTTGTGGGAAGAGATTACGACGGAATAAAACTGGGTGCCCTTATAAACAAATATGCACCGGAATGTTATATCATTTTCCTGACCAATTTTCTGGAATATGCACCTGAGGTGTACGATATTGAACATTGTTATTTCGTTCTAAAGAAGAACAAGGCTGTTATGCTTCCAAGAGCCATAAATAAGGTGAGAAAGATGTATGAGGCCGACAGGGAGAAAAAGGTCCTGCAGCTTACCACCGACGGAACCACTGCATTTATTTACCTGAAGGATATTATCTATGTTGAGAGACTGGGCAGAAAGACAGTGGTTGTCACAGATAAGAGAAAATATAATTGCTATCTGTCCCTTTCAGAGGTCAACAGACAGTTGCCGGATCAGTTCCAGAGATGTTATGGAAGTTATGTGGTCAATCTTGAGAAGGTGGTAGCAATAGGTAAGGAAGAGCTGGAGCTTGTGGATTCCATCAAGCTTCCTATGGGCAAGACCTATTTCGAGAAGTTCAGGGAAGCCTATATGAAATATTGGGCGGAGCGTATGTAGGGGAGATATATGAAACTGTTAATCATACTGTGTGTCTGGTCGATTGTCATATTTGCAATACTTATGATCGCCAGTCTGGTCAATTACATACAGAAGAAAAAGCTGCTTGGTACTGACTCGGATCTGGAGCTTGCTTCGGCTGAGGCGATCCAGTATCAGGAGCTTATGCGGGCAAATGAGATTCTTGAGGGCTTAAGGGACAGTTATCTTAAACAGGGGACGGAAGCAGATGCAGCTTTAGGTGATGATAGAGACGGATATGCCCATGACAGGATAAATACCTATTCGGGAAATATGTACCTGGACGCTGTGTTGACGGTTAAGGAAAGCCTGTGTCAGGAGAAGTCCATAAGACTTGATCTTAATATTGCAAGACTTGAGCCGGGATTTCCCATGGAGGATATGGATCTTGTAAGACTTGCCCAGAATATTCTGGATAATGCAGTTGAGGCGGCGGAGAAGCTTGGCGGCTCGTCTATTTCATTTGTCCTTGAGAATGTAAAATGCAAGGACAGCATGGTGCTTCACATTACAGCCACCAATTCCAAGCTGAGATCCGAGAAGCCGCTGGATCGGAAGTTGGCTACCAGCAAAGAGGACAAGAGTGAGCACGGCTTCGGCACTCAGATAATAAAGGAGCTGGTGGAGAGATATAAGGGTACGGTTAATTTCACTGATCTCGGTGAGAGATTTAAGGTGGATATAGTTGTGCCATACGAATAAAAGCGCATACGTCTTGTGTGCGCTTAAGTTATGTATAGCAGGTTTAACATAAGCGACAGGATAGAAGGGAGGGGCGGATATGTCACCGGTAGTATTACATTCATTATTATTTGGAACAGCGTCGGCAATAGCAAGTGTGATGGCATTTGCCAAGGCAGATCCACTTAAAAGAAAGGCGTCAGCGTGGATCATATCATTTATATTGTTTGAAGTGGGATGCTTTCTTAATATGTATTCGGTAAACAGCTCCGGAAGCTTGACACTGCTGATGATCGGAGCCTTTGCGAACTGGGTATCATATTTTATAATCGACAGAGGATTTGCCGAGAAACCAAGCTATTTCAACTTGATGATGGTTTATCTGTTACAACAGGTGAACACATTAGTGCTATATATTGTGGTCAGACCCATGCCGGAGATCTTTTATGTAATGACCACCTACCAGGCGAAGAACGTGGTGGATCATCTGCCGGAGTGCCTGTTTGGAATAGGAATTTTTTTGGTAGTAACATGGATATGCCTTGCCATATATGCCAGGCTGTTCAGACGGAAGAGAGAGCATAATGAGCGTTTATTTATGATCATATGTGCACTATGGTCTGTATATGTCGTGTATTCATATCTGGTCAGAGTAGATGTGCTAAGGGAAAGTAACAGTTGGGTTATAGGACGTTTGTTTATGACATCACTTATGGCGTTTGCAGGTGTTGTATTTGCCATAACAGTCACTGAACGTGTCCGCGTCAAGAGAGAGCAGGAGGAGAAAAGGAAAACTCTGGAACTTCTTGACAGGAACTACAAGGAAGCGGTAGAAAAGAACAAAGAGCTGAGGAAGATAAAGCATGACTTGAACAAGGAGCTTCAGGTTATAAAACTGTTAGCTGAAAATGGTCAGAACACTGAGGCCAGAAGCGGTATGCTGGATCTGTTAGCAAAGCACAGTGAGTATGCTGAACTGTCATTTTCAGGGGACGCGAAGTTCGATATGTTTATCTCCCTTATATTCCGTGAGGCAGATGAGAAAGGCATTGTCCTTGAGCATATCATAGAGCAGTCAAAGGAGAATATTGAAGTTATAGACAGATACACCTTAGTCCTTAAAAAGGTCATAGATGAGATCATGGACAGGAGCAGCAGAACCTACAGGAAGAAAAAAATTATTGCCGATGATAAACCGTGGATGAGGATCACCTGCCGTAAGAAGGGTAAGCATATTCTGTTTAATGTGGAATATTTTGTTGATCAGTCACAGATAAGAAAAGCCCGGATCATTTCATGGATAACCATCTCCAAGGCGGCGTCCCTTAAGAGTGAGGGACTTATGAATTCGTCTATAGTGGCAGATGGCGGTAATTATTACCTTGAGGAAACGGACGGAAGAGGACTTCTTACCATTATGTTTAATACGGATAACTGATGAAATTATGGCAGGGATTATTCTGTCATGTCAGATATGGAGGAAAATATGTCAAGAGCAGCAGCCTTTGGCGTGGTGTTCGGTATAATTCTTGGAATACAGGCGACAATTATATGGTCAAAGGGTACACAATTTAAAAGGAATGTCTGGTGTTACATATTTACATTTGTGGCAAATGGCGTGAGTCAGGGGCTCAATTCATATGCACTGGTAGCTGATAACAATTCCCTGCTTGTGATCTCAACTATCATGCAGTTGGTAATGATGTATGTTATCGCTCTTTTATGTACTGATGGACCTGTTTTTTTTAGTATAATTTTATATGTGATTTTATCTCGTATCAACACATTAGTCATATATATTATTGCGAGCCCGTTCCCGGGGGCATTATATGCCTTTTCAGTGCCGGATCCGGACAGGATGTTCAGTGATCCATCTGACTATGTGCTGGGAGGAGTATTGTTTGTACTGTCAGCCTGGCTGTGTGCTATGGTATACAGAAAGATTTTCCCGAGAAATTACAGGGGCAGTGACAGGATATGGAGGATAATCTATATTTTATATTGTTGTACCCTGATCCCAGTATATGTCTACAGAAGTATAGAAGTGAAGAACAGTATCTGGAGCATAATAATCATAACAGTGGCGGATCTTCTGATAGTGATTGGACTGGCCGCCTTTAGCAGCAGCCTTAAGAAACGAATATATGTTGTGAGAAAGCAGGAGGAGAAGCGAAGGACTCTGGAGCTTTTAGACAGGAATTACAGGGAGGCTGTAGAGAAGAACAAGGAACTCAGTAAGATGAAGCATGATCTGAACAAGGAGCTTCAGGTAATAAAGCTGTTAGCTGAAAATGGCCAGAACACCGAGGCCAGAAGCGGTATGCTGGATCTGTTAGCAAAGCACAGCGAGTATGCAGAACTGTCATTTTCAGGGGACGCCAAGTTCGATATGTTTATCTCTCTTATATTCCGTGAGGCGGATGACAGGGGGATCATTCTTGAGCATATCATAGAGCAGTCAAGGGAAAATATTGAAGCTATAGACAGATACACCTCAGTCCTTAAAAAGGTCATAGATGAGCTTATGGACAGAAGCAGCAGGCAGTACAGAAGGAAAAAACGCTCAGAGCAAGACGAACACTCAAAACAGCAGGGACAGTTAAAACATCAAAGACAGTCGGGTAAGAATATTGATGATAAACCGTGGATGAGGATCACCTGTCGCAGGAAGGGCAGACATACACTGTTTAATGTGGAGTATTCAATACCTCAGTCAGAGATCAACAGGAGAAAGATCATTTCTTTAATAACCATTACCAGAGCAAATGAACTTAAGAGTGAGCAAATGCTTGATTCATCCATAGTGTCCGATGGCGGAAATTATTATGTTGAGGAAGCTGACGGAAGAGGACTTTTAAGTATCATGTTCGACTGATCCTCAGGAAAAGTATTGGAGAAAATCCGGTTGATAGTATCCAGATGTTGGCATATAATAGGGCGGTAAAATATTATTTGCAGTGGGATATGGATAGAATAAAGCTGTAAAATATTATTTGCGGTGGAATATAGACAGGATAAAGCTGGATTAATATAGAATAAAGACTGAATGAAGTTTTATGGACAGTGGCTTAGAGGAACGGATATGAACAACAGATATTTTGAAGTGAATAAAGATGGATATAATATCAGGGCAAAGATATATTATGGTGATCTGAAAAATGTAAAGCAGGTGGTTCTCTTCGGACACGGCTTTGGCGGCCATATGGACAATAAGGCTGCGGAGAAATTTGCCGAGAGAGTAATATCAAAATACAAAGGAAAGGCGATAGTTACCTTCAATCTTCCATGTCATGGAAATGACGTAAGGAAGACCTTGACCCTTGAAGACTGCGATACCTATATAAGCTTGGTGATGGAGTATATTCAGGAGAAATACGACTCGCCGGAGCTCTTCGTATATGCCACAAGCTTTGGCGGTTATCTTTTCTTAAAATATATTATCGAGCATGGAAATCCATTCAAGAAGATTGCCCTTAGAAGCCCGGCAATAAGCATCTACCGGTCCATGACCGACAGGATAATGAACGCCGGGGATTATGAGAAGCTTCAAAAGGGAAAGGAAGTCCTTGTGGGCTTTGACCGAAAGATCAAGATCGGCATGAAATTCCTTGACTCTCTTAGGGAAAATGATATTACAAAGTACGAGTTCTTTGATTATGCCGATGATATTTACATTATCCAGGGCACAGCCGATGAGATCGTGTCCTTTGATGTTGTAAAGAAATTCGCTGAGGACAATGTGATCGAGTTCCTTCCGGTGGAGGGAGCGGAGCACCGTTTCAGGGATCCAAGGCATATGGAGGAAGCAATATCTACTATAATTAAGTTCTTTGAGTTTGGGTGATTCAGAGATTGAATAAAATAGACAGGTTTCGAATTTTGATGAGTTATAGATTGAAAAAAGAGACTGTTTTGTGTTAGTAACATGAAACCAGTCTCTTTTTAGATTGTATGTATATGGGTTGTATATATTTGCTTGTTTATATGTTTGTATATGCGGTGCTTAATTTATTATGTTTTATTGTTTTAGCTCAAGACCGTAGTACTCTGCGATTGCGTCTGCATCAAGCTCACCCATTTTTTTCAGATTGTTCTCGTCCTTCAGGATTTCGTTATCATGGGTGTTGTCCATATAAGCGTGCTCTATTATAATTCCCGGATGACCACCTTCTACGCTATAGCTTATCAGGTAGTACCAGTCCTGGGTTGAGCCATCGTCATATACACCCTTTTCTGCTTTTGTTCGAACCTTGACACCATTAAACTTAATATCCATAGAAGAGAGATTATTACCTATGATATTGCCAAGTTTTGTCATATCCTCTGTGTATGCAGAATAATTGGGCACATATACCTCGCAGCCCTCCGGAGAGTCTCCCAGCACACCTGTTGAGCCATTACAATGGATGGCAACGAAAAGGTCAGCATTAAGATCAGTAGCAATTCCGGTTCTTACCTCTATGCATTTGTCACCCTTGTCCTCGGGATCCGGGCAGGAGCCGTCCTCACGGGTCATGTATACCTTTATTCCCTTGTACTGCTCAAGTCTGTCGCGGCATGCCAGGGCAATAGTCAGGTTAAGATCCTGTTCATTCATGCCAAGCTGGGGATGATTTCTGGTACAATATTCCGAGTCGTGCCCCGGATCAAGAACAACTATCACAGGATCAACCTCTTCCTCTGTGGTTACTTCTGTTGTGGCCTCGGTGGTAAGTTCGGTAGTAGCCTGAGGATCCTCTGTAGAAGCAGCCGCTTCATTATAGCCGTTTCCATTACCCTTGCTATCTCCGGATGACTTTTTTCTCGAATTCCTTATACAGCCAATGATTATCCCGGTTATGCCGGAGATAATACAGCATATAAGGAGAGTTATCAGGAGATATTTCAATAAAGTGTTGGACGTTTTATTTTCATTTTTCATAATTTCTGGTCAAGCCTTCTTTCATATTTTCTTTATGTTGCTTTTTGTTTCGTTGTAAAAACTCATTTGATCAAAGCATTCATCATCATACTTGATCATCTCTAAATTATAGTTTATTGATCTTCAAAAATCAAAACCTAATATTTTCCTTATCATAAGTCTGAAAATTCCAATATTAAATTCAGTAAATTTTCATTTCCCTCGTTACAAGGGTAAAAAAAAGACACATTTTATTTTGTCTGAAAATTTATTTTTAAAGTCCTGTTTCCATAATCAGTCACAAGTCATGGATACAGATTTGCAGTGATGGTAGCGAACATTTCGTAGGGACGAACACGCTAACAGCGACAACGGGCCCATGTCTGAGCCTGTTTACAGGCGAGTTTGGGCAGGAGTTGGAGCGGAAAAGTGCGTGTGAGGAGCAGAAATTGCAGCGTATCACAAAAACTGTATCCATGTGCTGTGACGTATTTGTGTCACACATTAAAGCCTTTATTACAACATAAATTGATATACTTTTTTCAACGCCTCCCAATTTGTATGTTTACATGAAATTTAAGGTTACAATTATAGAAATGTAAACTCGGCTCAACAATGCTAGGTTGACATTTATCCCCTCATGTTTTATCTTAATAAGAAAGTGCGATAAATTATCAATTACAGATTAAAACAAACAAAAACCAAAACACATTTGCCAAAATAAAAAGCAACACGGAGGACAAAAAGACATGGATATGTTAAAGCTTGCAGATGAAATAATCGGAGGAAGAAGAATAACAAGAGAAGATGACCTGAACATGTTTCTTACATGTGATCTCAAGGAGCTGTGCCAGGGTGCAGATAAGATCAGGGAAGCATTTGTGGGAGAAAAAGTTGACCTTTGTTCAATCATAAACGGAAGAAGCGGACGCTGCCCGGAAGACTGCAAATACTGTGCCCAGTCAGCTCATAATCATACAGCATGTGAGATCTACGACTTCCTTCCTGAGGAGAAGATTCTTGAAGCATGTAAGATGAATGAAAGCGAGGGTGTCAACAGATTTGCAATAGTAACTGCCGGAAGAGCACTTTCAGGAGAAGAATTCGAGAAGGCGATCCACGCATACGAGACCATGAAGAAAGAGTGCAAAATAGACCTTTGTGCGTCCATGGGCTTCCTTACAAAAGAGCAGCTTCACAGACTTCACGAGGCAGGTGTTACAAGCTACCATCATAATATAGAAACATCAAGAAGAAATTTCCCGAATATTTGCACCACACATACCTATGATATGAAGATCGAGACACTGAAAATGGTCAAGGAAGAGGGAATGTGTGCATGCTCCGGCGGTATCATCGGAATGGGCGAGACATGGGAGGACAGGCTTGACATGGCAATAAGTCTTGCAGAGCTTGGCATAGATTCAATCCCTATCAATGCCCTTATGCCTATAAAGGGAACCCCGCTTGAGAATCAGGAGCAGCTTACTGAGGACGATATTTTAAGGACCATTGCGTTCTTCAGATATATCAATCCGGACGCAAATATCAGACTTGCGGCAGGCCGTGCCCTCCTTACAAATGACGGCGAGACCGCATTTGAGTCCGGAGCCTCGGCAACCATAACAGGTAACATGCTCACAACAGTTGCATGCGCCACAATAAGAAGTGACAGGAAAATGCTTCAGGATATGGGCAGGGATGTTACTCCCGACTATTGGAAATAAGTATAAAAATAGTCATATTACGTCTTCAAAATTGGTACAGTATACGAAAGTTAAATTTTTTATTGCGTAAATTTTTTCGCCTTGTTACAATAGGAAAGGTTGTTCTGACTTAATTTTATTAAGAAAAATTTAACCGTAATTATGAAACTTAATAATTTTACTTATTACATTGGAGGATGAAATGGGCGGATTTTTTGGCGTAGCTTCTAAGGAAGATTGTTTATTTGATTTATTCTTTGGAACAGATTATCACTCACATTTAGGTACAAGACGTGGTGGAATGGCAGTTTATGGCGAAAAGGGCTTTGACAGGGCTATTCACAACATTGAGAATGCACCATTCAGGACTAAATTTGATAAGGACATGCAGAAAATGAAGGGAAATTATGGTATAGGCTGTATTTCAGACTATGAGCCACAGCCACTTATAGTGCGTTCCCATCATGGTACATTTGCTATTACTACTGTAAGTAAGATCAATAATACAGATGAGATTGTTGAGAAAATATTTACAAATAATAATTCTCACTTCCTTGAGATGAGCGGTGGAGATATCAATCCCACAGAGCTTGTGGCGGCAATAATCAACCAGAAGCAGAACCTTATTGACGGTATAAACTACGCACTGGAGCTTATAGACGGCTCCCTTACGCTGATGGTTCTTACTCCAAAGGGAATATATGGCGCCAGGGACAAATACGGACGTACGCCTTTGGTAATAGGAAAGAAGGACGGAGCTTTCTGTCTGTCATTTGAGTCATTTGCATATCAGAATTTGGGATATGAGAATTACAAGGAGCTGGGTCCCGGAGAGATCGTTGTTGTAGATGAAAATAGCTGCAAGACCCTGGTGGCACCCGGGGACAAGATGAAGATCTGTACATTCCTGTGGGTATACTACGGCTATCCTTCAAGCTCCTACGAGGGTGTCAGTGTTGAGCAGATGAGATATAACTGCGGTAAAAATCTTGCAAAGCGGGATAATGTAAGACCGGATATCGTAGCCGGAGTGCCGGATTCAGGTACAGCCCATGCGGTAGGATATTCAAATGAGTCCGGAATACCATTTTCAAGACCATTTATCAAGTACACACCAACATGGCCTAGATCTTTCATGCCAACCATCCAGAGCCAGCGTAATATGATCGCCAAGATGAAGCTTATAGCAGTTCATGATCTTATTAAAGGTAAGAAGCTTCTTCTTATAGATGATTCTATTGTTCGTGGAACACAGCTTAGGGAGACCACAGAGTTCCTTTACAAGAGCGGTGCCAAGGAGGTTCATATCAGACCTGCGTGCCCACCACTTGTATATGGATGCAAATTCCTCAACTTCTCACGTTCGTCCTCAGAGATGGATCTTATCACAAGACGTGTGATCGCAAGACTTGAGGGAACAGAGGATGTATCCGATGATGTATTACAGCAGTACGCTGATCCGGATTCGCCAAAGTATGAGGCTATGGTTGAGGAGATCAGAAAGGAACTTAACTTCACATCTCTCAGATACAACAGACTTGATGACATGCTGGCAGCAGTCGGAATACCGGAGGATAAGCTCTGCACATACTGCTGGAACGGCAAGGATATCTAAATTAAGTCATCATACAATTTGTGAAATTATATCCGTAATTTAATAATAAAAAATCAGAAAACAGGCATTTGCTTTATGGGCAGGTGCCTGTTTTTGTTATGGCAACGAGTCAAGTGCAATATGCTTGCGTGCATTATTTGACTTATTAAAAATAGTCAAATAATACAAAGCGTATAGTGATTGACTATGGTTTGATTAATGGGGGATTGGGCTATTTACAAGACTTTTTCATGGTGTTAATCTATGGCTACGCTGATGGCGGGAACAAAATACATAACAGAAAAGAGGTGTGAAGGATAGGCGTATATATTGCATTTATCATTACTATTGCGGCGGTGGTATGTGACCTGAAATGGTGGAGAATACCAAACAGGCTGATAGTTGTTGGTTTAATATGCGGGGTGTTGTGCAATATAACAGAATTTGGGATTTTAGGCGGTATAAAGCAATTTGCCTTAGGAGCAGTGACACCTATAGCCTGGCTTGTAATACTATTTCTAATCAGAGGAATGGGGGCAGGCGACATAAAGCTACTGGCAGTGATCGGAGGTCTTATGGGGCGGGGGATAGCGGAGATTGTGATATACAGCATATTTGCCGGAAGCGTAATAGGATTGTTCGGATATTTAGTAAAAAAGATAAGGAGGATACATTTTTCCCTGGCAGTGATGGCCGGAATGATGATCTACTGCTTTGGGATAGTTGGGTCAGATGCAGCAGTTTAAGGTTGGGATATGTGAGATTGAGAATAACTATATGCTGGGACTTATGGCACAGATAAACAGTGATATGAGTAATTGCTTCATTGCTATTGCATTTTCTGCAAAGGAGGCACTGATGGAATATCTTGAAACAGGAACCCTGGATCTGCTTATGGTTCCTGAGGGTTTCCGATTGGATGCGACAGACAGGGACAGTTATGGTGGAAGGCTCATATACATGACTGATGAGCCGATGGTAGAGCCGGAACCGGGGTATATAAGTATATATAAGTATCAAAAGGTCAGCAGCATAATAAAGACATTAAATTCCATTATAGTGGGTTCGGAGAATACCCTTAAAGACAAGCTCTATAAGGTGTATGCAGTAGTTTCTCCTGTCGGGAGATCCGGCAAGACAAAGCTTGCTATGGCACTGTGCAGCAATGATGAGGTTCGTGGAGGCTTATATATAGGATGTGAGGAATACGGTTACAGGGACGTGAATACCATGGCGGATATTATGTTTCTGGTTAAGAGCAGATCCGACGGACTGGTGGATTTTCTTGAAGGAAGTGTAGAGACAGTTGAAGGCAGTAACATGGGAATGATAAGGTCGGCACTGTCATATCAGGATATCAGAGAGATGGAACGGGAGGATTTTTCCTGGCTCATAGACAGGCTTGTGGAGTGGGGCAGATATACCACCATAGTATTTGACATAGGTGGCGGAGCACTGTCGGATGTGGAGATATTCCGGTGCTTCCACAGGATATTTATGCCGGTGTTAAATGACACAATATCCATAAGAAAGCTTGATGCCTTTGATGCCATGTTGGAGCGGAAGCATATGGACAAGACCAGAAGGGCTATAACAAGGGTGAATGTGCCTGACTGTGAGTTTGAGGAACCGGAAATGCTCAGGCTTGTGGATGGGTTGAATGTGTAAGAGGTTTTGTGATGCAAGAACATGTTTATGGGTACAAGTATTATTAGCAGTAATAGGTACATGTATAGATAGATTAGACAGGTATGTGTACAAATGAAGTAAGTGTATAAATATGAATAGTGAAGAAAAATTACAGGTCAAGAAGAATGTACTGTCAATGATGGATATGGCTGTGGACATAGAGGACAGGGACGTAAAAGATATTATTGACAGGTGCATAGTTAGCTCTGACGCAATGAGAACTATGGGGCTTAACGAGAAGCTTGAGTTCAAGAAGGAACTGTTTAATTCCTTAAGGCGGCTTGATATATTGTCGGAGCTGTTGGAGGATGACAGCATAACAGAGATAATGATAAATGGCTATAGGAATATCTTCATAGAGCGAAATGGCAGGATATCAAAGCTTGTGGCACAGTTTGAAAGTGAGGAAAGACTGGCTGCTATAATCCAGATAATTGTCTCAGGCTGTAACAGGATAGTAAATGAAGCGTCACCTATTGTAGATGCAAGGCTTTCTGACGGTTCAAGAGTTAATATTGTGCTTCCGCCAATTGCCCTTAATGGTCCCACAATGACCATAAGAAAGTTCTCAAAGACGCCTATGACAATGGACAGGCTCATAGAGCTTGGAGCATTAAGTACAGAGGTGGCAGGATTTCTCAGAAAGCTGGTGGTAGCAGGGTACAATATTATGATCTCAGGCGGCACAGGTTCAGGAAAGACCACATTCCTTAACGGGCTTTCAGCGTATATACCTGAGGACGAAAGAGTGATAACTATAGAGGACTCAGCGGAGTTGAAGCTGATCAATCTGCCGGATCTGGTCAGTCTTGAAGCAAGGAATGCCAATGTTGAGGGCAGGAATCAGGTGACTATCAGAGATCTGATAAAGTGCAGCCTCAGAATGAGACCCTCAAGGATTGTGGTGGGTGAGATAAGAGACGCAGCAGCCTGTGACATGCTTACTGCCATGAACACCGGTCATGACGGGAGTCTGTCAACCGCTCACGCAAATTCCTGTGAGGATATGCTTATAAGGCTTGAAACCATGGTGCTTATGGGGATGGACATGCCTCTTGTTGCTATTAAACAGCAGATAGCGTCGGCGGTGGATATCATAATCCATCTGGGAAGATTAAGAGACAAGAGCAGGAAGGTACTGGAGATATGCGAGGTGATAGGTATGGAGGGTGAAAATATCAAGTTAAGAAAGATTTATGAGTTTAAAGAGGAAAGCTGTGTGGATGGTCATGTAGTGGGAGAGTTACGGAAGCTGAACGATCTGTATAACACAGGAAAGCTTATGGCGGCGGGAGTATTTGACATACACGATAATAAGGATACATGAAGTCAGAAAAACATTACAGATAAAAGTATCACGGAGGTGAAATATCAATAATTGATTACAAGATATATAAGATGACTCCGGCGGAGTATGTAAGATATATTTTAATTTATATGACAGGACTTGTTCTTATTAGTATTCTTTTTTTTAATTCATTAATTCCAATGATTTTTCTAAGTCCTGCAATAATAGTGCTTCTTAAGAATAAAAGAGTAGCTTTAAAAGAAAAAAGACAGAAGACCCTCAGGCTTGAATTTAAGGAGTTGATGGTGTCTCTTGCGGCGAATATGAGTGCAGGTTATTCATTGGAGAAATCAATGATAAATTCATACGATGAAATGAACAGTCTCTTTGGAGACAAATGTTATATGTGTCAGGAGATTTTGTGGATGAAAAAAGGGTTGGATATGAATGTTGACCCGGTAGAGTTATTTGCAGATCTAGGAGACAGATCCGGTGTGTTTGAGATAGTGGAATTTGCACAGGTGGTATCAGTAGGTAAGAAATCCGGAGGGGATACCATACGGATAATCAAACGTATGACAGATAACATTACCCGGAAGGGTGATATAGAAAATGAAATAGATACAATGGTGTCGGGGAAGAGACTTGAGCAGAGGATCATGTGTCTTATGCCCTTTGGGATAATCATGTATCTGAGACTGACAAATGAGACATATATAAGTGGATTGTATGGGAATTTTGTTGGCATTGTTGTAATGAGTGTTGCGCTGCTGTTAATCTATGCAGCCTACATATGGGGAAGCAGATTGGTGAAGATAGAGGTATAGAGTGAAGAAAAAAGTAACAGCGATTGCAGGGGCAATCTATGACAGACTGGCAGGTCATCTGAATGTGGAGAACACAAAAATCGGTCTGAGAAAGGTTAATATTGTTTCTGAGAGAGAGCTTGAAAGGTTGTGCAGGGAGTATTATGTGGAAGTTATCAGCAGGCTCATGATCATATTTGCGATCACGGTGATCTTATCAGTTGTATTTATTGTAAAGAGTGTTGTTAAGGATGAGAACGTGGTGGTTAAGAAGAATGGTTATGGTGGCACCACTAAGACATACACTGTGGCAGTTGAAATTGCAGATCATATTTACCATATGGATTTTGATGTAGGACCGCTTTCCTATGACGAGGGTCAGCTTATGGAGGTATTTGACCGGGGATTTCAGTATATAGATGAAATTTATCTTGGAGAAAATACTGGGGCAGACTGGGTGACTGAGAGTCTTGATCTGGTGACGGAGATCCCGGAGCTTGGACTTGAGGTTTCATGGGTCAGTGATGACTACAATGTAGTCAGTGCATCAGGAGTTATAAATGCAGTGGATGATAGTGGAAACAGCACGGGTGGAACTCTTGTGAATCTTACCGCAAAGCTTGAGTACAACGGTTATTCTGCTGTGAGACAATATCCCATCCGCATAGGGACAGATATAACTGTGAGTGATAATCCTGAGCTGGATGAGGTAAAGAAGACGGTGGAGGATATAGTAAACAGCAGTGATGAAGAAGTGGTCACCTTGCCAAGGAGTGTGAATGGCCACGAAATCTCAAATAAGAACAAGGGAAACAATGCACTGGTTATAGCAGGACTTGGGGTAATGCTTTCAATTCTCATGATAAGGCGGCAGAAGGATGAGTTAAAAGAGAAGGCAAGAAAAAGAAATGATGAGCTCATGTTGACTTATCCTGTTCTTATAGACAAGCTTCTGCTTTATCTTGAAGCCGGACTGACAGTAAAGGGGGCTCTTACAAAGCTTGTTACAGAAGACAGCAACAATAAAATATCTAAATATCTTATCAGTGAGCTTAAGTATATGTTGAATGAGGTTAATTCGGGCTTGCCGGAGGCGGAAGGGTATTCAAGGCTTGGCGCCAGAATAAATTTAGGTTCATATATGAAGCTTGCTTCACTGCTTTCCCAGAATATAAGAAAGGGAACTAAAGATATTCTTCTTATGCTACGAAGAGAGGAAGAGGCTGCCCTGCTGCAGAAGAGGGAGTTTGCCAGGAAGAAGGGGGAGGAAGCAGGTACCAAGCTGCTTCTGCCAATGATCCTTATGCTTTCTGTGGTTATGGTGATAGTAGTCCTTCCTGCTTTCCTTAGTTTTTGATCAGAAGGTGTCGAATGACACATGAAAAAATGATGGTACACCATTACTTGGTGAGACGTACCAATATTAAGGAGGTATGAAATGACAAGAATAATAGGTCATGTAAAAAGGTTTATCCATGAAGAGTCCGGAATGGGCGTGGTAGAAATATTGCTTATCATAGTCGTGCTTATAGCAATGGTTCTTATATTTCAGGAACAGATTACAGGTCTTGTAAATAATATCTGGGATTCTATAGGCAATTCGGCAAAAAAAATTTATTAAGAGGAAATCGGATGGTGAATAATAAGGGGAATATTACAGTGTTTCTCAGTCTTCTCCTTATTAGCTTGCTTATATTAGGTCTGACAGCAGTAGAGATCACTCATGCGTATATGGGACGTGCAAAGGTGGCGGAGGCGTCAAAGGGCGCAACTGAAAGTATAAAGGCGGACTATGTGGCAGAATTATTTGAGGATTATCATCTGCTGCTGTTGGATAAAACCTATGGAGGTGCAGGCGAAGGTGAGATAGAGGAGCAGATCAGCGAATATCTGGAGCATACTCTTGGCAGTGATTTCAATGTTCAGGATGTACGTCTGGGAAAAACCACAGATGTACTTGACAATGACTGTGAAGTTCTGAAACGAGAGATAACAGAGTACATGAAGCTTCGGACAGAGTTAGATGGTGCGGAGCGGATCATAAACATAATAAGTGACAATGAGGATCCTACCAGGGATGTGTCGGACGCTGTGAAGAATGGAAGTAATGAAGAAAGTGACAGCAATAAGATGAGTACCGGTGACCCAAGAGGTGCAGTGAGAAATGCTACTATAGGTGGTGTCCTCAGCGTTGTTGTTCCGGATGATACATTACCGTCAAATGTTCAGATGGACACCTCATTGTTTCCATCTAAGGGAAGAACCGAGGAAGATGATGTCCGGGAGATAGATACCAATTTTAATGACATAGACAGGATAGAAAAGACACTTAAGACCTCCACATCTGATTGCGTGACCACTCTGGCAGAGGGATATTATGGGATCGCCTATGCCATTGATACATTTGCGAATTACACCAGCGAGGATAAAAACGGAGTATTTGAGCTGGAAACTGAGTATCTGATAGCCGGTAAGGATAATGATTATGATAATCTGAAAGCTGTGGTCAACAGACTGATAATGCACAGGATAGGCTTCAATATGGCATTTCTTCTAAATGATTCAAAAAGGCTTGCTCAGATAAAACCTGTGGCGGTGTTCATATCATTATTGCCATTTGTCACATACGGAATGGCGAAATATTTTCTGGTGGCATGCTGGTCATACGCTGAAACTCTGGTGGAGGTGAAGTCGCTTCTTGCGGGGAACAGTATCTCATATGTGAAGAAGGCTGAAACATGGCAGACAGACTTCAAAAAGCTGGGAAACTTAAAGAACGTGGAAAATATTAATTATGAAGGCAGGGACAGTCTAGATTATGAGGATTTTCTTATGATATTTCTGGCAGAAAAGTACAAGGACATTTATTGGAGAATGTGTGATGTTATGCAATTAAATGTCAGAAGAAACCAGCCGGATTTTCTCATGAAGAATTGTATATATTCGTTTGAAACCCAGATATCAGTAGAGGGAGAGCCTTTATTTGATGCATTTTTAAGCAGTAAAGGGATCAGCATATGGGATGGTGCCTATCAGTATGACAACAGTATATACGGGGGATATTAGGTAAAGATAATCAGAATCAGGTGACCGGAAAAATTTAATGCATAATAAAAGTTTACAGGGCACTGCTGGTACATGCTCTCCATGTCCGGATATAAAAATTTTTACGCAATAGCGCGGCTTCTCCAGGCAATCTTAATTATAAAACAAAATATTTATAGGATTGTAAATCCGGTAGTGGAGGGTATGTACCGGCAGTGCCCGGAAGAGCATTTCAAAAGGAGGTGGAACGACCGGAGAATGACAATAATAAAATGCCTAAGGAAACTGGTGATTGATTTTACCGGAAAAAATAATGGCAGTGTTACGGTAGAGGCCTCTCTGGTTCTGCCAATCTTTATATTTGCAATGCTATCAGTGTATTCCATGGCAGGAAGCATGAAGACAAAGGCGGTTATCTATGAGGCTTTTATGGAGACCGGAGAGTATTTGGGAGAGTATCAATATTTGTATGGCAGGGGTGATGGTCAGAATGCTATAAATATCGGTGCTGCAGCTTTAAAGTTCAGAGACTATCTTGATGACAAAGAAAACGTCGACAGTTATGTCCTTGGAGGCAGGTCAGGGATTGTATTTATCAGAGCATATTATGATGAAAGTGATGGATATGTATATATGGATTGTGCCTATGATCTCAAGGTGGATGTTCCGTTATTTGGGTCGGTGAATATTCCTGTTACAGAGTCGCTAAGGCAGAAAGCATATGTAGGGAGGCTTGTTGATGAGGAAGCGGGAAATGAACAGGATCCATATGTGTATATAGCAGAAAATGGTACGGTATGCCATAAGTCAAGACACTGTACATATATTAAGCTGTCTATCAGGGAAGCCTCACTGGAGTCTGTTAAGGGGGCATACTCTCCCTGTGAATTGTGTGTTAAGAGAAGTGGAGGCAGGCAGACAGTGTATGTGACAGACTATGGTGACAGATATCACAATTCCCTGGCTTGTTCCGGACTTAAGCGGACAGTGTACAGGGTGAAGAAAAGCGAGACAGAGCTGCCATATTGTTCGAAGTGCGGTGGGTGATAGCAAATTTTTAATAGGCTGATTTTCAATAATTGGGAGGAGGATTTATGTTGAATGCTGTTACAAGAATTAAAGAAAAAATATTTCTAAATATAGAAGAAAAAGATAACAAAATTAATAAAGGTTCAATAGCAGTGGAGATGTGCTTTGTGTGTCCCATAGTTATATGTGTGGTATTCTTTGCTATTAACTTGTTTGTAATATGTATAAATGATGCCATAACCATGGGGATAGCCTATTCGACCATGTATACCAAGGAGGTGTATATTGCTTCCGGTGAGGATTTATCCTCGGTAATGCAGGCTGACATGGAAAACGACATGACTATGGCGTCAGATCTTGAAGTAAAGGCATTGTTTGACGAAACACCGGGGATAGCAGGTCCTATTCAGAATGTTAAGGGCTTTAAAAGCGGAGATTATAGGTTTTCGTTAAGCTATAGTACAGATTGCCCGGGAATGTTTATGGTGTCAAAGAACAGTTCTTCAAGAAGGGAAAGAGAAGGGGCACAGGAAATAAGGGATACCAGCAATAACCTGAGGAGGTGGCAGATGTATGGAGAAGAATACTCACGGTGAAGGGGTGAGTAAGCATACAGAGAAAATTATACCGGATAATGGGATGAATACGAGCATTGATGCGAGCATTTTTAATGATGGACTGAACACTTATATGGCTGTAAGTGGAATTGAACTTGATATGGGATGTTTTGAGATGAAAATGTTAAAAAGCAATGATATCAGTGCCATACTGCCCTTTGAATTCCGGCAGTTGGACGCAAAGCAAATGATTTTCTTTGATATAAACGGGCTTGAGACAATGACAGATATCATTCCCAATATGACGGCAGAGGCTATACTGAAATTCATAAAAACCATTGGTGAACTGGTATTTGAACTGGACGATTATATGCTTGCTGCCACAGATCTGGTTCTTGAGAGCAAATACATATATTATGATGAAAAGAAATCAGAGTACAGATTTGCTTATGTAAAAGGATATAATCAATCGTTGCCGAAGCAGCTTAGGAGGCTTCTGGAGGATATACTTCAGAATGTATTTCATCGGGATAAAGAAGGACTCGATATAGTTTATGATCTCTATAATATTGTTGCACTTGATAAAGTAGATATGAAGGAAATCCTGAATTATGTGGAAAGATATAATATAAGCGTGAAGTCGGGGGATGATCAAAAAAATCCGCGTAATGGAATTGTGGCATATACCTCCCGGAATCAACATGATGATACCCCGGTGTATGATGAGTTGGATTCGCATAGGATTGCTAAAGCTGTTGTAAATGAGGGAGAGAGTGAAGAATATATAAAGGATCATGCAGGTTATATCAATGGTCATCCAGGTTCTAAAGAAAAGGACAGGTGGAAATTAATGGATGAGGTGTTTGGCAAAGCTACAGAAGAAACGGGGAAAAGCCGGAGAGTGACATTGGATTACTGCGGTCTGCTTAAGGTGGGAATCATTATAACAGGAGTGATCGGCATGGTTCTGGCGTCGGTACAGTTTTTGGGGACCGGACATACTGAATATATGAGAGACTTAATGTTTACAGTTTTCCTTATGGCTACGGAAGTAGGGATATACACAGGAATGAAAAGGAAGGAACAGGGTATGGTATTACAGACCGGAAATGTTAATACTGTTTCAAGTGTAGTTTCGGATGTTGCTCCCAGGGACATTGGTACAATAGTATTTAATGAAGCACAATCAGACATTGGCACGACAATACTTACGGGACAAAGACCGCAGGAAATGTATCTTGAGAGTCTTGAGTCAGACCGCTCGGGCGACAATAGTATAAGAAATTGTGGACGGATAATAACAGTTGGGCGGAGTGTCAGCAAATGTGACCATGTGATACATGACGATGGAGTAAGCAGGAGACACGCAGAACTTATATGGCGCGGTGACTGGATCGAAGTGATAGACCTGGGTTCTACCAATGGAACAAAGATTAATGGTAATGAGCTGACACCGGGAGAGGCAGTCTGTATTAAGGTTGGTGATGTGGTTTCCTTTGGTGACACAAGGTTTCTGTGCAGGAATTAATGATTTTTGGGAGAGACACCATATCTTTTCTTATAGGCATAGTAGAAGGTACCATAGTTCTGGTAACCGGACAGATAACAGGCTTCGGTCATGGTCTTGCCATTTGCAATGTACTGGCTTGCAAGGAAGAGCCGTTTCTCGCTGATGTAGCGACCAATGGTATAGCCGGTTTCGTCCTTGAATAAGTGCATAAGGTATGATGGATTGACATACAGACTTGAGGCAATGCTTTCAATGGATAACTCCTTGTTCAAGTTGTTGTTGATATAATCCAGGGCCTCAATTACTTTAGGATTGCTGGTGGCACTTATAAATGTATCATTGTCTGACAGTAGGAGGCGGTTTAGTATGATCATGTATTCCTCAAGCTTAACTTTTTTTAGCAGTTCGCTTCCGAAATCCTTTGAGAAAAAGCACGACTTTAACACCCGGACTATCTGGGATAGAGAACCGGATGACTTGGTAAACCTTGCCACATGGGATTTGTTTTCCGAGGCCAGTACAAAGCATTGTTTCAGATCCACATTAAATGCTTCCTCGTGCTTGAAGAATTCTTCGGAGATGTAAGCGATGATACGTTCGTAACAGCATGCCTTTTTTAATTCGGCCTTATGGATCTCACCGGGACTTATCAGCAGAGTGTCTCCCGATTGGAGCGCGTATTCCTTGCCTTCTATATGATAGGAAACATCTCCCTGCATGTGTATAAGAAGTTTATAAAAATCATGATAATGGTAGCTGAAATCCGGCAGAGACTCTTCGCATATGTAGAAAAGTTCAAAATCTTTGTTCAGATAGCCAAGCATTGGTGCATCTTTAATTTTGAATGTGTCTGCCATAATTAAGCCTCCCTGTTATGATTTGTTGAATGTATATAATATACATCATGATGTCTTGTAATGTAAATAAGAGAAATAAAGGTGAAAATTTATTTTAAAAAATTAACTTTATTAAGTTTCCGTGTTGTAAATTCTTAATATGTGTGTATAATACTTGAGATACCAGAAGAAATAAGGTGATATAGTTTATGAGCAAAAAAGATATCAATACAGGATCGCATGCACATGAAAACCAAAAAGACAATACAATCGATGGAAAGCACATGATAGACAATAGAACAGATAACACAATTGATGGAAAGCACATAATAGACAGCAGAACAGACATAAGCAGTAATTTGTCAGCAGAAAACGAATCAAAGACAGACAAAGATGTGTCATCAGAAAAAGAATTTAAAAGAGCAAGAAAGCTTGAGCGGAAGGAATATTTCAGGAAGCTCAATGAGCCGCCGAAGCTTACGGTACTCGAAGAGGTTGGAAATGCAGTCAGCCACGGAGTGGGAACGGGATTATCCATTGCCGGTTTCATACTGTTGCTTCTGAAATCGGACACGGGACTTAAGGTGATGGCAACCTGTTTCTATGGAATAAGCTTGATACTTATGTTTCTTATGAGCTGCCTCTATCATTCCTATGCGTCGGGACTTACTGTTAAAAGGATATGGAGAAGATTTGACTATACTTCAATATATTTGCTTATTGGAGGAACATTTGCACCATTGTTCCTGGTATACTGGGGCAATACGATCGGAATAGTTCTTTTCTGTATACAATGGGGGCTGATAGTTGCAGGAATTACCATTATATGTGTGTTTGGACCGGGGAGGTTCAGACCTGTGCATTATACATTATATTTTGTCATTGGCTGGAGCGCCATTATGTTCATACCGGGATGGTTTAAGCATGATAAACCATTGCTTCTTATGATACTTATTGGAGGTATCATATACACTGTGGGAATGATACCTTTTGTCAGGGACAAAAAAGGGGATCATTTCATATGGCATTTATTTGTGCTGGCTGGAGCTGCTTTCCATTTCTTTGCAATTTACTTTTTGGTTTATTAACTTGGACACCTTGAGATTTACAGTCTATAAGTTTTAATGAGGATTAAGTATTATGACAAGGGGATTAGGAAAATATTATACATGGAAGGAATATCTGGGCACCATGATTACCATAGCATTACCGGTTGCCATGCAGAACCTTCTTAGCACAACTGCAAGTATGGTGGATACCATTATGCTTGGAAATAAGGGAGAGCTGGCAGTGGCAGCAGTTGGAATATGCTCCCAGATAAGTTCGTTGTATTTCTCAAGCTATTGGGGCTTTGCCAGTGGCTCCATGCTGTTCTTTGCACAGTTCGCAGGGGCGAAGGATGAGAAGGGCGTAAACAGGACATTTGGAATAAGCCTTATATTTATGACCCTTGTGGCGGCGCTTTTCTCATTGGTGTGTATCGTAAAGCCGGAGTTTTTCCTGTCGGTCTACACGGACAAGCAGTCGCTTATAAGGGCGGGGGCACCGTATATAAGGTTAGTAGGGTTTGCATATCCGTTCCAGGTATATGCTGTGCTTATAAGCAACTTCTTAAGGTCGACAGAGCGGGTGAAAGCACCTCTTATATGTTCCGTAGTGGCACTTGTGGTGAATTTTGTACTTAATTATATATTCATAAACGGTAAGTTTGGTATGCCGGAGATGGGAGTAGCCGGTGCCGCAATAGGTACACTGGTGTCAGGAATTGTGAATGTAGCGTTACTTTTGATCTTCCTGTTTAGGTCAAAGTGTGACATAAAGCTTAACATAAAACAGATATTTGCCTTTGACAGGCCATTCCTTAAATCTTATCTTGCCAAGAGCCTGCCTATTCTCTGCAATGAGATGATGTACGGCGTAGGACAGATGATAATAAATATTGTTATTGGGCATCAGAGTGAGCAGGCTATAGCAGCCATGGCGGCTTTCAGAGTATGCGAGGGATTTGTGTATGCTTTCTTTGGTGGCCTTGCCAGTGCCGTAAATGTTATTGTTGGAAGAGAGGTTGGCTCAGGTAATCCTGCAAGGGGTTTTGTATTCTGCAGGAAATCAGCATTGTTCTGTCCGATGGTAACTTTTCTGATCGTGCTTGTATGTACATTGTTTAACAGACCGCTTCTGGGGTTATTTGGACTTTCGGAAACAGCAATGATGTACGGAAAATACATGCTTACGATCTATCTTGTGTTCGGAGCCATAAGGACTGCCAACTACATCATGAACGAAGCGTTCAGAGCAGGTGGTGAAGCTATATTCGGAACGGTTCTTGAGATCTGCGGACTGTTTCTTGTCAGTGTACCGGCAACATGGATAGCCGGTATGACCATAGGACTACCATTTTTGATAGTATTTTCATTTGTATATACTGATGAGATTATAAGACTTGTTGCTGAGCTTATATATGTGAGAACCGGTAAATGGATAAAGCCTGTTACCATCAAGGGAAGGGAGGCTTTGCCGGAGTTCATGAGAGAGCTGAGACCCGGAAAGAAGCAAAGCCCAGGTGGCGCATAAGGTTATAAGAAAAAAACAGCAGGATAATATTATCTCCGAAAAGAAACAATAAACAAAAATGATAACAGTATAAAAACTGAAAAACAACAGAAAATTTAAATGAGAGAAGAAGTTATAAAAATAAAGGCGGAAGCACTGGCGGCAGTGCTTTCGCCTTTTGATACTCTACAGGTGCAGTACCCTGTCCTTTATCTCCTGTGTACGACCTTGATTCCAGAACTGGGTTCCTATATATCCGCATGTACGTCTTGCTACAAAGAGGTTGTTCTGATCTCTGTTGCCGCAGTTAGGACATTCCCATACAAGCTTGCCGGAGTCGTCTGTGACAATCCTCATTTCTCCATCATAGAGGCATTTCTCACAGAAGTCGCTTTTGGTATTTAACTCTGCATAGAGGATATTGTCGTATATGAACTGCATTACTGAGATTACAGCCTCTATGTTGTTAGTGAGGTTTGGAACCTCCACATAGCTTATGGCACCTCCCGGTGAAAGCTTCTGGAATTCTGATTCGAATTTCAGCTTTGAGAAGGCGTCGATGTGCTCGGTTACATGAACATGGTAGCTGTTGGTAATGTAATTCTTGTCGGTTACTCCCTTTATGATGCCAAATCTCTTCTGGAGACATTTGGCGAATTTGTAGGTGGTTGATTCCATAGGCGTACCGTATACAGAGTAGCTGATATTTTCTGCTTTTTTCCATTCTGCGCACTTGTCGTTGAGCTTTTGCATAACCTTAAGGGCAAAATCCTTACCTTCCGGAGAGGTGTGGGTCTTACCTGTCATTCTTACACACATCTCGCATAAACCAGCATAACCAAGAGAAATAGTGGAATAACCATTGTATAAGAGCTTGTCGATCTTCTCACCCTTTTTGAGACGTGCGAGAGCCCCATGTTGCCACAGGATAGGAGCAACATCGGAAAGAGTTCCGAGAAGTCTCTCGTGACGACATCTAAGTGCCCTGTGACACAGCTCAAGTCTTTCCTCAAGAATCTTCCAGAATTCATCCATGTCACCGTCTGACGAACATGCCACATCTACAAGATTTATTGTTACAACACCCTGATTAAATCTTCCGTAATACTTTCTGGTGCCATCAGGATTAAGGATATTCGGCTCTGATGTAGGGAATGAACGGCAACCCATGCAAGGATATACATCACCGTTTTTCATCTCACGCATGACCTTGGCTGAGATATAGTCGGGAACCATACGCTTGGCAGTGCACTTGGCTGCAAGCTCTGTAAGATACCAGTACTTGGAGCCGGGAGTGATGTTGTCCTCGTCAAGAACATATATAAGCTTAGGAAAGGCGGGGGTGATGTAGAAGCCCTTCTCATTCTTAACACCGATGATCCTCTGATTTAAAACTTCCTCTATTATGAGTGCCAGATCGTCTCTTGTCTGACCCTCAGGCACTTCGTCCAGATACATGAACATTGTCACAAATGGTGCCTGACCGTTACAGGTCATTAGAGTTATGAGCTGGTACTGTATGGTCTGTATACCGCTCTTTACCTCAAGCAGCAGACGCTTCTCTGTGATCTTGTCGATTATGTCATCATCAAGAGGCTCACCTAATTCTGTTCTTTCTTCAATAACCTGCTTACGGATCTTCTTTCTGCTGACATCAACAAAAGGTGCTATATGGGACAGGGTAAATGACTGTCCGCCATACTGGTTCGATGCTACCTGTGCCACGATCTGTGTTGTGACATTGCAGGCGGTAAAGAAGCTGTGTGGCTTTTCAATCATGGTTTCACTTATTACGGTTCCGTTCTGGAGCATATCCTCAAGATTTACGAGATCACAGTTGTGCTCCTTCTGGGCAAAGTAATCGGAATCATGAAAATGAATAATGCCTGCCTCGTGAGCCTCCACAATATCCTCGGGAAGCAGCATTCTCTTTGTAAGATCCTTACTTACTTCGCCAGCCATGTAATCACGCTGGGTAGAGTTGATAACAGGATTTTTGTTGGAATTTTCCTGATTTACTTCCTCGTTCATATGTTCAATCAGGGAAAGTATTCCGTTATCGGTTGTGTTCGATTTACGGGCAAGCTCTCTCTTATATCTGTAACGTACATACTTCTGGGCAACCTCGTAGCCACGCATTTCCATAATTCCGGTTTCTACCATATCCTGAATGTCTTCAACGTGGACAGCATGGGTCATCTCCTCAATATGCTTTGCCAGATTGTCTGCAATAGCGTACACCTGGTAGTCACTTAACTGGTGTAATTTGTCTACTTCCTTGTTGGCGGCAAATATAGCATTCTCAATTTTTGACAGATCAAACTTGACCTCCTCGCCATTTCTCTTGATTACATTTGTGTTTACTGCTGTTTCCAAAATAATCTCACTCCATTTGTTTGATAAAATTACATATGATACTTATGATTTCCCCTGTGAACTCAAGGGCTTTTTATATAAATCACATAATGCGACCCAATATTTTGTGCCGAATTAAAAAATACAACACTAGATGTTGCGTTTTTAATTATAGGACAAAGACGGTGGACTGTAAAGTGGTAAATAATAAAAATAATATGGCTATTTCCCGGCAGTAGTGTTATGATACATCTGTTTAGGGAAATATACAGACGGAGCGGTCTGAATAGACGTATATCAGATATTTGCCGGAAAAAAATATCATAACAGTAAATTGCAGGCAGGCTGATATTTAATTTATGGAGGTAATAAAAAATGGCGTTCAAGAGTAAGGAAAGGGATGAGGGCCTTAATATCATAATAGTAGGCTGCGGAAAGGTTGGAATAGCAATTCTCAGGCAGCTGTGCAAGGAAGGACACGACATTACCATAATAGATAAAAATCAGCAGAAGATACAGACCTATGCTAATCTCTACGATGTTATGGGGGTTGTGGGAAATGGCGCAAGCCACAGTGTACAGATGGAAGCGGGAATTGAAAATGCTGATCTTATAATTGCGGTTACGGATTCTGATGAGCTTAATATCTTATGCTGTACTATTGCCAAGCAGGTTGGTAACTGTGCTGCCATTGCCAGGGTACACGATCCGGATTACAGCTCCGAGACTTCATATTTATGTGAGAAGCTTGGACTTACGATGATAATAAATCCTGAACTTGAAACTGCCAAGGAGATATCAAGAATACTTAATCTCCCAACTGCCCTTGAGGTCAGTTCATTTGCCAGGGGACAGGTGGAGATGATCAAGATCAGACTGCCGGAGAACAATATGCTTGATGGAATGGCTGTCATGGATGTGGGCAGAAGAATCATTTCCAAAAACAAGGATGCCAAAGTACTTCTGGGTGCTATAGAGCGTGCCGGAAAGGTATACATACCTGATGGAAGCTTTATCCTCCGGGCGGGAGATATTGTGTCCATAGTATCCACATCAAAAAACGGTAAAGCATTCCTCGATGCCATCGGTTTTAAGACCAACAGGGTAAAGGATACTATCATAGTTGGTGGAGGCGATGTTGCATATTATCTGGCACAGATACTTATAAACAGCGGCATTGACGTTAAGATAATAGAGGTAAATAAGAACCGCTGCGAGGAGCTTAGCGTGCTGCTTCCTAAAGCAACCATAATCTGCGGTGACGGAACCGATGAGGAGCTGCTTAAGGAGGAGGGCCTGGATCATACAGGTTCATTTGTACCTTTAACAGGAATAGATGAGGAGAACATCTTCCTTACACTGCATACAAGACATATGTCTAATGCAAAGGTTATAACCAAGATCAACAGAAGTAATTTCAAGGATGTAATAAACACCTTAAACCTGGACAGCGTGCTATATCCAAGCCTTATAACATCTGAGGCAATAATCGCTTATGTACGTGCCAAGAAAAACTCCATGCACAGTGATATAGAGACCCTTTACTATATGTTTGATTCCAGGGCAGAGGCCATAGAGTTCAGCATTGATGCGGAGTCAAGTGTTACGGGCATGCCCCTTAAGGATCTCAAGCTTAAGAAAAATCTCCTTATTGCATTCATTAACAGAAACGGAGACATAATACTTCCAAATGGTTTTGATACCATAAATGTAGGTGACACGGTAATGGTAGTTACCACAGACACAGGACTTAAGGACATAAATGATATTCTTAAGTAGGGGAGGATCAGGAAAATGAACAGGCTTATCATAGTCTATATTTTAGGAAGTGTATTAAAGATAACAGGTGTCCTGTTACTGCTTCCCATAGTGACAGGGATAATATATCATGAGTCAACTACAATGTTTTTCGTGTGGGTGGCTCTTGGCTGTATAGCAGGAGGTTTTCTGCTTACATTGAAGAAGCCTAAAAATCAGGTGTTCTACCTGAAAGAGGGATGCGTTGCCACAGCCTTAAGCTGGATAGCCATAAGTATTGTGGGGGCATTGCCGTTTTATATTTCAGGACAGATACCTTCATTTACAGATGCAATGTTTGAGACAGTATCAGGTTTCACCACAACTGGTGCCAGTATCCTTACTGATGTAGAGAGTTTGGACAAATGTATGCTTATGTGGCGAAGCTTTACCCACTGGATAGGTGGTATGGGAGTGCTGGTATTCCTTCTGGCGGTCATACCGCTTAACGGAGGTTCTCATATGAATCTTATGAAGGCAGAGAGCCCGGGACCTTCTGTGGGTAAGCTGGTTCCAAAGGTAAAGTACACCGCCAGGATACTCTATGCCATTTATATAGCCATAACCATCATTGAGCTGGTGCTTCTGCTTATTGCCAGAATGCCGGTGTTTGACGCATTATGTACAAGCTTTGGTACAGCCGGCACAGGTGGTTTCGGTATAAAGAACGACAGTATTGCGGGATACTCACCTGCAATACAGTGGATAGTTACCATATTCATGATACTTTTTGGCGTAAACTTCAATGCTTACTATTATATACTCTTCAGACATATCAGAAAGGCACTGAGCATGGAAGAGGTAAGATGTTACTTCGCCATTATCCTTACTTCTATAGCGATAATATTCTTTAATATTCTTGACACCTCGGCAAATGCGCTGACAGCCTTGAGAGACGCTTCGTTTCAGGTGGGCTCCATAATCACTACAACAGGTTTTTCCACTGTGGATTTCAATCAGTGGTCAGACGCATGCAAGGTGGTGCTGGTGCTCCTTATGTTCATCGGCGCCTGTGCAGGCAGTACCGGAGGTGGTATAAAGGTTTCGAGATTTGTCGTGCTCATAAAGACCCTGGTCAAGGAGCTTAATTCCTACATCCATCCGAAGAGCGTCAAGAAGATAAAGATAGATGACAAGCCTGTAGAGCATGAGGTTGTAAGGGCGGTAAATGTATATTTTATTACATTTGCTATTGTATTTTCTGCATCGGTACTGCTGGTATCCTTTGAGGACACTGATCTTGTAACAACCTTTACAGCGGTGGCAGCAACCATTAATAATATAGGTCCCGGCTTAGGTATTGTAGGCCCTGCGGCGAACTTCTCCATATTTAATCCATTTACCAAGTATGTACTCATATTCGACATGCTGGCGGGACGTCTGGAGCTGTTCCCACTTCTTATATTGTTCCATCCGACTATATGGAAAGAAATGATAGCTCTTCCTGTGAAGACAAACAAGAAGAAAGCTTAATACTTCCCGGGAAGAAAAGCCGGTAAATAGGGCAATAATATACAATGATTAAAAAAAATATATAAAATAGAAAAAACAGACAATATTCATTAAAATCTGACAATATAAAATAAGAGTGTGTCTTAATATAATCTTAATAAAAAAGTGACGAATATAGAGTTGAAAAAAGTCTGGCTAAATGTATACTTGTGGAGTATGAAATGGTTCATGTTGGTTATGAGAAATTATAAGCGTGCGCTTAGAAAGGAAGATAATCGTGAAGAATATTTTAGAAATGCTTGAGGCGTCAGCGAAAAGTTTTCCTGACAAGACTGCATTTGCAGATATAGATCACAGCCTGACTTTTAAAGAGCTTGAGACAGAGGCTAGAAGGACAGGCTCGTACATACTGGACAGGATATATGAAGAAAAGAAGGAAGCTTCTTTCAGGAATCGTCCGGTTGCAGTATACCTTGACAAGACCTGTCATGCAGTAGCTGCCTTTATGGGAGTTGTATACTCGGGGAATTTCTATGTGGTCATAGATTCTGCAATGCCATATGACAGAGTGAATGTGATCTTCGATACCTTGAAGCCTGTGGGGGTCATTACTGACAGAAAGCACAGTGAGGCAGCCGCTAATCTTAAGTTGTCGGGAGAAACATTAAAGACACCTGTCATGTACCTGGAGGACATGGCGGATACCGATGTGGATGAGAAAAGACTTGGACAGGTGAGAAGTGCAATGGTTGACACAGACCCTGTGTATTCTCTGTTTACATCAGGTTCCACAGGAGTTCCAAAGGGAGCAGTTATATCCCACAGAAATGTACTTAGCTACATAAAGTGGTATACAGATACCTTTGACATAACAGACGACACAATATTCGGAAGCCAGACACCATTCTATTTCAGCATGTCTGTATCAGACATGTTCAGTACCATTATGGCAGGTGCCACCTTCCACATTATACCGAAGGAGTATTTTGCCTTTCCTATCAAACTCATGGAGTTTTTAAGAGACAGACATGTGAATACCATATACTGGGTATGCTCCGCATTGTGTATCGTTGCAAATTGGGACATGTTCAGATACATTAAGCTTCCGGAGCTTAAGAAGGTATTATTTGCAGGTGAGGTAATGCCTATGAAGCAGCTTAACTACTGGAGGAAAAATCTTCCGGATGTCATGTATGCCAACCTCTTCGGACCTACAGAGACCACGGATATATGTACATATTATGTGGTGGACAGAGAATTTGAGGATCATGAGACACTGCCTATGGGCAGACCTTGTGACAACTGCGGCGTATTTGTACTGGGTGAGGATGGAAATGCCATAACACCGGACATGATCGGTGAGGATGGCTTAAGCCCTGAAGGAGAGCTGTATGCCAGAGGTTCATTTGTGGCACTGGGATACTACAACAATCCCGAGAAGACAGCGGAAGCATTTGTGTTAAATCCGGTGAACACCGCTTATCCTGAGATAGTGTATAAAACAGGAGATCTGGTAAAATATAACTCCTATGGTGAGCTTATATATATCACAAGAAAAGATTTTCAGATAAAGCATATGGGATACAGGATCGAGCTTGGAGAGATCGAGGCTGCTGCCTGCGCCATTGAAGGAATAAAGGCAGGCTGCGTGATCTACGATTCAGAAAAGGACAAGATCGTGTTCATATACGAAGGAAAGAAGCTTGATGAAGGGGATATCATGAACAGAATAGGAGCTAAAGTTCCTAAATACATGATACCAAACATCGTAAAACGTACAAGAAGCATGCCGCATAATTCAAGCGGCAAGATAGACAGAAAATGGCTCATGGCAAATTATGAGACCATGAAATAAATGATTGTGCCATTCAAGGAAAGGAGAAAATAAAATGGAAGAATTATTAGAGTTATTGGAGGGCGTAAAGCCGGGTGTGGATTTCAAGAACGAGAAGGATCTTATTGGAACAGGTATACTTGATTCCATATCAATAGTTGAGATAGTCGGAGAGCTTAACGATGAATTTGATATAGAGATATCGCCTATTGATATCGTTCCTGAGAATTTCAAGAACGTAGATGCCATATATGCATTGGTACAGAGACTTCAGGAGGACTAATACTGCCCCGTGGGATAAAGCCATGTGCGGATCGGTATAAGGTACATTGTTATGAGTTATACATCCAGCGAATATTTTGTTTTTCTGCTGCTGGCGGTTGTATGCTACTACATTATCCCGAAGAAGGGACGATGGGTGGTGTTGCTGCTTGCCAGTTATGCATTTTATTTTTACTCGTCAAGAAAATATATAATCTTCATTATCGGAAGTGTCATAACCATATATCTTATAGGATTGTGGTTAAACAGGATCGATGTTGATTTCAAGGAAGCCAAAAAGGGGCTTGATAAAGAAGCGAAAAAAGCTCTTAAAGCCAAAGTGTCCAGAAAAAAGAGACTTGTTGTGTGGCTTGGTATAGTGATTAATTTTATTCCTCTGGTATTCCTTAAATATTTCAATTTCTTCAGCTATGAGCTTACAAGAGTTGGAAATTACATGGGAATTGGAGGAAAGCTTCCTATACATCATTTTCTGCTGCCTCTTGGTATATCCTTTTATACTCTTGCGGCAGTAAGCTACATTTCTGATGTATACAGGGGCAAATATGCAGCCACCAGAAATCCTTTCAAGCTGGCGCTGTTCCTGGGATTTTTCCCTCACATCGTTGAGGGCCCTATAGGAAGATTTGATCTTTTAGGAGAACAGCTTTACGAAGGACATTCATTTGACTACGCAAGAGTTACCCAGGGAATACAGCTTATGTTCTGGGGACTTTTTAAGAAGCTTGTTGTTGCCGACAGAGCGGCTATATTTGTAGATACAGTTTTTAACGATTACACAAACTACTCAGGCATGTATGTGGTTGTCGCAATGCTGTTATATACACTCCAGTTGTACGCTGAGTTCTCAGGCTGTATGGATATAGTTATGGGTAGTGCGGAGATATTCGGAGTTAAACTTGACAAGAACTTTGAGAGGCCATTCATATCAAAGACAGTAAGCGAGTTCTGGAGAAGATGGCACATGACACTGGGCGGATGGTTCAGGGATTATGTGTTCTATCCAATATCATTGTCCAAGAGCTTTACTAAGTTCTCAAAGAAGGTCAAGGCAAAGTGCAGTCCGTTTGTGACTCGTATCCTTCCTGCTGCAATGGCGATGTTTGTGGTATGGTTTGGAACAGGTATATGGCACGGCGCCAGCCTCAAGTATATTATGTATGGTCTTTACTACTATATAATAATGGTTGCGGGGATGTTGACCGAACCTTTATGGTGCCGTCTTTTTGATAAGCTTAAGGTGGACAGAAAGGGAAAGGTATACAGAGCGTTACAGGTTGTGAGAACCTTTATATTTGTGAATATAGGTATGCTGCTCTTCAGAACAGACAATATGGGATCGTTCTTCCATATGTTCAGATCCATGTTCAGCAATCTAAACCTAAGTGTCCTTACAGACGGAAGCCTTCTTAACATGGGCATAGACAAGATGGATATAACAGTGATCATCATAGGTCTTATATTCATTATAATCGCAGGGGTTCTTGGTGAGAGGGGCTGCAATATAAGAGAGGCGGTTGCCGGTAAGAACATCGTAGTCAGATGGATATTGTACTACGCGCTGGTATTGGCTGTGCTTATCCTCGGAGCCTATGGCTTCAATTATCCGGATATCGGATTTATATATGCCCAGTTCTAAGCGTCGGGTATTTTACAGAGCGGGCAGGCTTCGCAGAGTCTGCCGATAGTTTAAGGATGAAATGCTATGAAGAAGATAATTGTAAATATAATTAAATCAGTTGTTTTCCTTGCAGGTATAATTGCGGTTGTTGCAGCTCTCGGACCGGTGTTTACCCCGAAGGGCAACACCAGGGAGTCCGGAATAAATAATCCTAAGGCAAAGGATTATCTGGCAGAGCCGGATAATACTATACAGGTTGTGGCAATAGGAAACAGTGATATATACAGTGGATTTTCCCCTATGGAGATCTGGCACAACTACGGCTATACCTGTGTGTCGGCAGGTGAGGGTGCCCAGGTTATATACACTGCCAAGAACAGACTGGAGGAGATATACAAGAACCAGAAGCCTGACGTGGTGGTGTTTGACGTGGATGAGCTTTTCTACGGTAACTTCAAGGTGAGGGTCGAGAAGACGGCAGAGGCTGTATTTGAGAAATATCTTCCTTTTGTCATGTATCATGATAACTGGAAGCTGTTATTTGCCGATGAGGAGACAAAGGCGAATATCAAATACGAGACCACATATTACAAGGGACAGATGATCGACAACAGAGTGCTGGCGGTGGATCCGGACAATCCTCCGGAGGAATGTCATTATGGAGATGATATACCATATATCTACAGGAAGACCTTTGATGAATTTGTCAGGATGTGTAAGGATCACGGCACTAAGCTGTTGCTTATATATTCACCTACCTACAACACATGGACTAAAGAAAGACATGATTCCATAGCAAAGTATGCTGAGGAAAATGACCTTGATTTTATTGATTTTAATGACGGCTCCACAGGTGTGACCATTGACTGGGCCGTTGATACCCGTGATGGCGGAAAGCATCTTAATTCCGCGGCGGCTAAGCGTGTGACACTGGTTGTGGGAGATTTCATAAAAGATAATTATGACCTTACAGACAATCGTGGTAATGATGCTTATAAACAGTGGGACAGTGATTATGAGCGGTATGTAAAAAAATACGAGAGCACAAAAGGCGAAGCCGGAAAGCAGGACGTGGACAGCGGTGACAAGTCCGGCAAAAAGGGTGGCAGGAAACACCATGATAAGGATAAAAAGTCTTAGAGTTTAAAGACTTTGATATATAAGAAGCATACCGGAACGGAGATAGCAGAGTCTCCGGTCATGGTGTGCTTCTTCTTTTTACCCGTACAATATAATTTATCCGAAAATATGCCTTGGGATAATAAACTATCCTATATTTGCATTATTTATGGTATACTTACAGATAGGTATGTAAATAAATATTATTAGATATGAGGTATATCAGCTTTTTTAAATTGGTATGCAGTGTCAGAAAATTCTAAATGGGATGATGCTCAAATAACAGAAGAGGTGTTTATTATGAAGATATTATTTTATGATACCAAGAAATATGATAAAGAATCGTTTGATATGGTAGCTCCGGAGTTTCCGGATATGGAGATAGATTATCTGGAGACAGACCTTAATAAGCATACTGCAAGACTTGCGGCAGGCTATGATGCTATCTGTGCTTTTGTAAGCTCAGATGTAAGTGAGGCTGTTGTGAACAGGCTTGGAGAGTGTGGCGTCAAGCTCATACTTATGAGGTGTGCGGGCTTTAATAATGTGGATCTTAAGGCGGCAGCGGCAAATAACATAACCGTCTTAAGAGTGCCGGGATATTCTCCCGAGGCGGTGGCAGAGCATGCTATGGCACTGGCACTTGCAGTAAACAGACGTATACACAAGGGGTATATCAAGGTGAGAGAGAATAATTTCAGCCTTATTGGACTTACAGGCACCAACTTTCATGGAAAGGTTGCCGGAATTGTGGGAACCGGAAAGATTGGCGCGGCAATGTGCAGGATCTGTCATGGATTTGGAATGAAGGTCATTGCCTATGACATGTACAAAAATCCCGACCTGGATTTCGTGACCTATGTAAGTCTTGATGAAGTGCTTAAGAACAGTGACCTTATATCGCTTCACTGTCCGCTTCTGAAGGGTACCTATCACATGATAAATAAGGACACCATTGCCATGATGAAGGACAATGTGATACTTGTAAATACATCGAGGGGAGCACTTATCGCCACAGAGGATCTTATCTCCGGCATAAGAAGCAAGAAGTTCTTCGGTGTAGGTCTTGATGTATATGAGGAGGAGACAAATAACGTATTTGAGAACAGAGAGGATGATATCCTTGAAACTTCCATTACAGCAAGACTGCTGTCATTCCCTAATGTAATAGTCACTTCCCATCAGGGCTTTTTAACAAAGGAGGCTCTTGCTGCCATCAGTGAGACCACTCTTACCAACGCAAGAGATTTCGCCGCAGGAAAGGTAAATGAGGCAAATCTTGTAAAATAAACAAAGGAAACAGAACATAAATGATACAGAATTATAAGATCACCATAGCCTATGACGGCAGCAGGTATCATGGCTTCGAGGCAAAGCCTGATGTGGATACCATCCAGGGGCGCATAGAGAACGTACTTTCAAGGATGACAGATACAAGGGTAATGACTGTGGGAGCCGGAAGGACTGACGCAGGCGTGCATGCCAGGGCAATGGTCATAAGCTGTAAGCTAGATACGGAGATGTCGGAAGACGACATAATGGATTATATGAATACCTATCTCCCGGAGGACATAGGAGTTATTGATGTTAAGGTGGCAGGGGAACGGTTCCATGCCAGGTTTTCCGCAGTAGGCAAGGTTTATCTGTACACCTGCTATGTGGGTAAGGAGAAGCCGGTATTTGACAGGAAGTATGTATGGTGCCTTGATAAGGTGCCGGATGTGAAGCTTATGAGAAGAGCGGCGGAGCACCTGGTGGGTGAGCATGACTTTAAGAGCTTCTGTGGTAATAAGAACTTCAAGAAATCCACTGTGAAGAAGATATTCGACATAGATATCATGAGGAAGAACGATTACCTGTATCTCAGGTTCCATGGAAAGGGCTTTTTGCAGAACATGGTAAGGATACTTACGGGAACTCTTCTTGAGGTGGGATACGGCAATATATCTCCGGACGCCATGGAGGATATCCTTAAGGCGGGGGCACGGACGGCAGCAGGACCTACGGCTCCGGCAAAGGGGCTGTGCTTAATGAAGGTTGAGTATTAGTCATACATGAGTCCGTTCATGAAAGGGAATTTTGATTGGCAGAATTTCCGATATTTGAGTAGTTTTAGTTTAAAGGAATAATGTAGTATGAAAGAATTTTACAAGGGATTAAAGGACGGAATACCTATTGCACTGGGTTATTTCGCAGTAAGCTTCAGCTTCGGAATACTTGCCTTAAAGGGCGGGCTTACGGTATTCCAGTCTGTATTTATAAGTCTTACAAATGTTACCTCTGCGGGACAGTTTGCGGGACTTCAGATAATTATTGCAGGCGGAACGATAGTTGAGACGATTTTAACTCAGTTGATAATCAATATGAGATATGCTCTTATGAGTCTGTCTCTTACCCAGAAGTTATCGCCTGATGTTACTGTTAAGCAGCGTCTGGTCATAGCATTTGCAAATACTGATGAGATATTCGCTGTGGCAATGGCACATTTCAGAGAGGTTACATTCAGATATATGCTGGGACTTGAGCTTCTGCCGGTACTTGGCTGGACCCTTGGCACACTGGTTGGAGCCTGTGCCTGTGACCTGCTTCCAAAGGCAGTTACCAGTGCATTAAGCCTTGCACTTTATGGCATGTTTGTGGCCATAGTAATGCCGGTGGCGAAAAGGTCGAAGCCGGTTATCCTGGTAGCTTGCATTGCTGCGATGCTCAGTACGGTCATATATTATGTGCCGGCCCTGAAGTTCATATCAACAGGTGTGTCGATAATCGTGTGTACTATAATCGCGGCAGTGGTTGGTGCAATTGTTGCACCGAGGGATCTTGAGACGGAAGCAAAGAGTGAACAAAAATCGGAGCCGGAAGCGTAGTTATTTTTTTATAAAGATGGAGAAGTAAGATGAATATATATGTGTACATATTGACCATGGCACTGGTGACTTACCTTATAAGGGTGCTGCCGCTGGTGTTGTTCAGAAAGAAAATACAGAACAGATTTGTAAGCTCTTTTTTATATTATGTTCCATATTCCTGCCTTACAGCCCTTACCATACCTGCCATATTCTACAGTACTGAAAGTGTGATCAGTGCAGTTGCGGGACTTGTGGTAGCGGTAATACTTGGAATGAAGGACAAGGGACTGCCGGTGGTTGCTGCGGCTGCCTGTATAACGGTATTTATCGTTGAGAGATTTATATAATAAAGATAAGGAGCGCGGTATGAGATATCCGGAATTTCTTAAGGATGGCGGAACTGTTGGGTTTATCGCCCCATCCTATGGCTGCAATATGGAGCCTTACAAGAGTGCATTTGCAAATGCACAGAAAAAATTAAGATCATTTGGTTACAGCCTGCTACTTGGACCTAACTGTTACGCAGGATGCGGAATAGGTATAAGCAATACTCCAAAGGCATGTGGTGAGGAGATAAATGAATGGTATTCCTCAGATAAGGTTGATGTACTCATATCCTGCGGCGGTGGCGAGCTTATGTGTGAAGATCTGAACTATGTGGATTTTGATCTGTTAAGGGACAGCAAGCCAAAGTGGTTCATGGGTTATTCGGACAATACCAATCTGGTATTCCTTCTGACAACCCTTTGCGATACGGCAGCAGTTTACGGGCCTTGTGCGGCGGCATTTGGCATGGAGCCATGGCATAGATCCATAGAAGATGCCTACAGACTGCTTCGGGGTGAAAAGCTTACGGAGACAGGCTATGACAGCTATGAAACGGAGTCCTTAAAGGACGAGGAACACCCCCTCATCCCATATAATGTTACAGAGCCAAGAGTGTTAAAAAGCTACAACACCGATGAAAATGGCGAGATACATATGTCAGGAAGGCTTGTGGGAGGCTGCATGGACTGTCTTGTTAATCTTCTTGGAACGAAATTTGACAGAGTGGATGAGTGGACAGAACGGTACAGGGAGGATGGTATCATATGGTATCTGGAGTCCTGTGATCTAAATGTCATGGCAATAAGAAGAGCAATGTGGCAGATGGAGAATGCAGGCTGGTTTAAGTATGTCAAGGGCTTTATCATAGGAAGACCTGCGGTGCATGGACAGGTAATGTTCGGACTTGACCAGTATGATGCTGTAATGGGAATAATAGGCAACATGAACGTGCCTGTGATAATGGACGCTGATATAGGTCATGTGGCACCCATGATTCCTATCATATGCGGAAGTATTGGTAAGGTAGATCTTAAGGGGCAGGATTTTAGCCTGAAAATGGTGTGTAAGTAAACCGGGCAGTAAAAAACAACCGCTAAAAATAAAGACCAAATAATGAAATAAGCAATAAATAAGAGATAAAGATAATAAGGAGGACACAGAAGATGATTAAGCATGTTACAGACAGCATATACTATGTAGGAGTTGATGACAAGGATATCGACCTGTTCGAGAACCAGTATGTAGTTCCAAACGGAATGGCTTATAATTCCTATGTTATTGATGATGAGAAGATAGTCATAATGGATATGGTAGACGTTAAGTGTGCGGAAGAATGGTATGCAAACCTTGATGAGGTATTAAAGGGCAGACAGCCTGATTACCTTGTTATGAGCCATCTTGAGCCGGATCACAGCGCAAACCTTACAGAGGTTCTTAAGAGATATCCGGAGCTTAAGGTCGTGTCCAATGCCAAGCTTCTTGCAATGATACCTAATTTCTTCCCGGATATAGATCTTACGGGAAGAACCATAACAGTAGACGGCAGCGAGCCGTTTGACACAGGTGTGCATAAGCTGAACTTTGTCATGGCACCTATGGTACACTGGCCTGAGGTAATGGTGACCTATGAGTCTGCGGAGAAGGTTTTATTCGCAGCAGATGCCTTCGGCAAGTTCGGAACTCTTGACACAGACGAGGACTGGGCATGTGAGGCAAGAAGATATTACTTCAATATCGTGGGCAAGTATGGTATGCCGGTACAGGCACTCTTAAAGAAGGCTGAAAATCTCGACATACAGATAATATGCTCACTGCATGGACCTATCCTTAAGGAAGACCTTGGATATTATATCAACCTTTACAAGACCTGGTCATCTTATGAGCCTGAGGATAAGGGAGTATTTATTGCCTACTCAACTCTCCACGGCAATACAGGAAATGCCGCAAAGAAGCTGGCAGAGCTCCTTAAGGAGAAGGGATGTCCTAAGGTTGTTGTATCAGATCTGGCAAGAGAAGATATGGCAGGGTGTGTGGAGGATGCTTTCAGATATGACCGCATGGTGCTTGCAAGCCCTACCTATGACGGTGGACTTATGCCTGTTATGATGGACTTCATATATCATCTCAAGTCAAAGGCATACCAGAACCGTACTGTAGGATTTATTGAAAATGGTTCATGGGCACCTATGTCAGGAAAGCTCATGAAGGAGCAGATGGCCGCCATGAAGAATATAAATATTATCGAGGATGTTGTTACAGTGAAGTCTGCCCTCAAAGCTGCCGATGAGGCAAAGCTTGAGGGACTGGCAGACAAGCTTATGGATTAAATAGAACTTGAAAAACAACAACAGACAGGCTCAAAAAAGGGGGTTACATTATGATCAATGAATGGAGCAAGGTAAAGAGGCCGGAGCAGGAGGAGCTTGAGAGGCGCCTTGAAGCTGCAAGAGAGGGGCTTGCAGAGAGGCAGCTTAAGATAAGGGACGGAAAGGTTCCTGTGTTTGTATTGTTTGAGGGCTTTGGCGCAGCGGGAAAGGGAAGTGTCCTTGGCAAGATAATCAAGAACATGGATCCGAGATTTTACAGTGTAGATACCATGAAGAGTCCTACAGAGGAGGAAATGAGAAAGCCTTTCCTGTGCAGGTACTTCGAAAGGATACCTGAAGCCGGAAGATTTGTATTCTTAGACGGTGGCTGGGTGGAAGAGGTGGTCTCTGACCGGGTTCATGACAGGCTCTCCGACGGAAAGTACAAGGAGAGAGTTGATAGTATCAAGAGATTTGAGAGGACTCTTACGGACAATGGCTATCTGGTTATGAAGTTCTTCTTTCATATCGATAAGGATGTGCAGAAGGAGAGACTTGAAACTCTGGAGGCTCATAAGAATACATCCTGGAGGGTGAGTAAGGAGGACCTGTATCAGAACAGGCATTATAAGAAATATTCTAAGGCTTACAATAAGTATCTGGATGATACAAATGTGTCAAACGCTCCATGGTATCTCATAGACGGAAGTGACAGGAAGTGGGCTGAGCTTCAGATTCTTGAGCTTTTAAATCAGGGAATAGATACTGCACTTACGAACAACGGAGTCGCAGTTCCTATAATCCAGAATATCTTCCCTATGGTGAAGATGCCTAAGCTTGCTGAGGTTGATCTGAATAAGAGCCTGACAGATGAGGAGTATGACAAGCTGCTTGACAAATGTCAGGAGAAGTTAGGCAGGCTTCACAATGAGCTGTACAGACGAAAGGTTCCTGTGATCATAGCTTATGAGGGCTATGATGCAGCAGGAAAGGGCGGAAATATAAAGAGAGTTGCTGCTGCACTGGACGCAAGAGGCTATGTAGTAAATCCTATTGCCAGCCCGGAGCCTCATGAGAAGGCGAGACATTATCTCTGGAGATTCTGGACAAGACTTCCGAAGACAGGACATGTGGCTATATTTGACAGAACCTGGTACGGCAGGGTCATGGTCGAGCGCATTGAGGGCTTCTGCAGTGAAAATGACTGGAGAAGAGCCTATAACGAGATAAATGAATTTGAGAAGGAGCTGTACGACTGGGGTGCGGTGGTTGTGAAGTTCTGGGTGGATATTGATAAGGATACCCAGCTTGAGCGTTTTAATCTCAGGCAGAATACACCGGCAAAGCAGTGGAAGATCACAGATGAGGACTGGCGTAACAGGGAGAAGTGGGATCAGTACGAGCGTGCAGTGGATGAAATGTTTGAGAAGACCAGTACGGTATTTGCCCCTTGGCATATACTTGAGTCAAATGATAAGAAATATGCAAGGATAAAGGCATTAAATATAATAATTGATGCCATAGAAAAAAGACTGGAAAAATAATGTGAGGTAAGTGATTTGGAGAAAAAACTGGCTTACAACAAGAAGATATTAAAGGGTGTCATGGAGAATGGCGGCCCTGTGGGAAGAGATCTGGATAATGAAAAATATCTGGCAGATGATGAGGAGAATAAAAAATCCATGGAAAACCATGGATTGATTCCTCATCGTGGAAGATACAATGAGCCTCATGCCTATAATAAAGATATATATCATATTAGGGAGAAGGCTGCCGAACATATGAGAAAAATTAAGGCTGACGAGAGGAGAGGGGCCGGGGATAAATGATTATCCTATCTCTCCGTGCTTCTCGTAGCTTGTTATCTTCTTAATGGAGTTGTCTTCATTTACAAATACAACAGTTGGAAGATGGTCTGACGCCTCTTTTGGAGTCATCTGTGCATAGCACATTATGATTATATGATCACCTACAGCTACCTGTCTTGCTGCTGCACCATTTAAACATATCATTCCGGAGCCTGCTTCGCCTGCTATTGTGTATGTCTCAAAACGGTTGCCGTTTTCCACATCTACGATCTGGACGAGCTCATACTCCATGATCCCGGAAGCCTTAAGAAGCTCGAGATCAACAGTGATACTTCCTACATAGTTTAAATCGGCCTGCTTGACAACAGCTCGATGTATCTTGCTTTTTAACATTGTAATGTTCATGTGTACTGCCTCTTTCTGTATCTGTATATTCGAAATAACTTTGGACTAAACACTAACAATATATCATAAAAATCTTATATTGCAACTTTTTTATGTCATTAACTTGAATAAATATGGTTCATATGTAAGAATAGTGACTAACATGGGAGTCAGGTAGGGTGAGTATTTGGGAAGCAAGAATAATACAGCAATTTTTATTGACAAGTTAAAAGGAGTAATGTTTAATGACCGCCATATGAAATCCGGTGATATCCGTAGGATTGTTTTGAGGCACAGAAAGCTTGAGGACTACAATCCGCCCAGGAATTTCGGCTATGATGTGGAGGTGAAACCGGTATATGACAAGGATGGCGTAAGCTTTTATATAAATAAAAGGGGAGTTGCCCCGGAGAGAGCCATAATGTTTATACATGGGGGCGGCTTCTGCATGGAGATAAATAAGAAGCAGTGGGAATTCGCAGCGAAGCTTGCAGCGGGCACGGGATATGAGGTTGTGGTTCCTATATATCCGCTGACACCGGAACATTCGGGAATGGAATGTTTTGCCATGTTAAAGAATGCCTATGATAAGATGAATGGCAGAAAACAGTACGAACAGGTCACCATCCTTGGAGAAGAGTGTGGTGGCGGAATGGCTTTGTCTCTGGCATTAATGCAGTGGAAGCACGGGGGCAGACGCCCGGATAAGCTGGTGCTTCTGTCGCCATTTGTGGATGCAGGCTACAAGGACAGGCGTCTTGAGAAAATGGTCATAGACGCAGATGCCAATTATCACGGATATTACTACACATATGGCATAAAGAGCTTTCTTAGGGAATACTGGATCGGAAACGATGTTATGGATCCTGATCTTTTGTGCCCTCTGGAAAGCGATTTTACCGATATATGTGATGAGATAGATATATTTTCCGTAGCTCAGGATATGCTTAACGGCTATTCCACGGCTTTGTATGAGAAGTTAAAGAATTATCAGACCGTTGTGCACTATTATGTGTTTAACAATATTGTTCATGACTATGTTGAACATCAGGAGATCCCAGAGTGCAGGATGATAACCAAGAAGCTTATAAACTGTATAACCGAGAAGAACCAGAGCATACCTTATGATGTGAAACAGTCGGTATGGGTGAGAGCATTGCTGTCAGAGAGGTATTCCAAGATATATAGTGATCAGACATCCGTAAGACTGGCAGATAAATTCCACGTGGAACACAAGGATTTCAATTCCGGGATAAGTCTGTATGACAAGGCAATGTGCTTTGGCCGCATACTGGCCATGGATGAGGAGGTAAGGTGCTTTATAAACAGGTATCCGGACGGGGTTATTGTAAATGTAGGTTCTGAGATGGATACCATGTTTGAGAGACTGGACAATACCAGGATAAAATGGTATAACGTGGACCTTCCGGAGAGGATTGCCATAAGACATAAATATCTGGGGACCCGTGACAGGGAATTTAACATTGATAAATCAGTTCTTGATTTCTCATGGCTTGACCAGATCAAGTATAAAAAGGGACTTGGAATATTATTTGTATGTTCTGATGTAATGAAGCTCTTTGATGAGAAGAAATTAAAAAGGCTTCTGGCAGAGATATACAAAAGATATCAAGGGGCAGAAGTTGTATTTGACATTAAGAATTCCGTCGGCAAGAGAAAATGGAATGCAGAGCGTATCATAAAGAGTGAAAACAAGCCACGTATCAGGATCAGTATAGATAACTGCATAAGTAATCTGTATGACTGGAATCCGAGATACAAGATCATAAAGGATATTCCATTGCTTGATGAGAAAATGGCAGAGCAGTTGTTCGGCAGAGATGTAACAAGGAAACTTCGACACAAGATAAAAAGAAAATACGATAAACTAATTCACCTTCGACTTGGAAGGGAACGATATATAGAAACAGATTAGGTGAGACAGATAATGGTAGAAGATGACAATATAAGAAATGACAATATACCAAAGCCGGCACAGGGAAGACGTCCGGCAGGAGCGGGCGGTGGTGAAACACCAAGGAGACGCCCGGCAGGAGCAACGAACGCAGACGGAACTCGGAGGAACGGTGAGGCACCAAGGAGACACCCGGCAGGAGCAGGTGATGGCGAAGCACCGAGAAGGCGTCCGGCAGGAGCAGTTGGCGGTGAAGTGCCGAGGAGACGTCCGGTGGCAGAGGGAACCGGCGAAGCACCAAGAAGGCGTCCGGTGGCAGTGGAAAGTAATGATACAAATGCGTACAGACGGTACCGGGAGGATTATCCGGAGAGAGCATATGGAAAACGTAAAAGAGGTTCGCTTTCCAAGGGGGTACTGGTACTGCTTATCGGAATAGCCGCAGGAGTGCTTATAGGAATAAATCTCAACCTGCTTCATTCAAAGCCTGACGCAATAGAGGCATTTGATCGTAAGCTTGATCTGGGAGTATCTGAGGTTACAAACCTGTCTTATGAAACTTACTGGAATTTTGTTTATTCCAGCTACATAGTACTTGGGGACAACAGGGAGACGGCCCAGCTCTACAAGATAAGTGACAAGGTTCCGAGACATAATCTGGACATGGAGAATTTCGTTACCGGAGATGACGGCTACCTTCATTACAGCAGTGAAGATATTTCTGATACAAAGGTTGGTATTGACGTATCCTCTTATCAGGGGGACATTGACTGGAAGGCGGTCGCTGATAGCAGGAATATAGATTTTGCCATGATTCGTGTGGGCTACAGAGGCTATGGTTCTGAGGGAAAGCTTGACACAGACTCCAGGTATGAGGATAATCTCAAGGGCGCCCAGGAAAATAAGGTGCCTATGGGTGTGTATTTCTTCACGGAAGCGATAAATTATGACGAGGGTGTCGAGGAGGCAAATTATGTATTGTCTCTTATTGAGGATTACAATGTCACCTATCCTGTGGTCATTGATACAGAGTATGTAAATGACAGCAATGCCCGTGCAAATGATATATCTAATTCCGACAGGACTGATGCTATTGTGGGCTTCTGCGAAACCATAAAGGCGTCCGGGCATACACCGATGATATATGCCAGCAGAAACTGGTTTGTGCAGAATATGGATATTGACAGACTTGGCGAGTACGAACTGTGGGTTGCACAATATGCAAATGTTCCGTATTTTCCATATAAATTCACCGGATGGCAGTATACATATGAGGGAAGTGTTCCCGGCATAGAAGCACCGGTAGATATAAATGTGTGGTTTGATTAGATGGCACATAAGTCAGATGATATTTAGATGATGTATAATACTTAAAAAACTCCGGCAAAAGCCTTAATCCTTAATTGAAGGAATCTGGCTTCTGCCGGAGTTTTGTTTACCTTTCCATCTTCCAGAAAGCGGCTGAGTATGGAGGAAGCTTGCTTCCACCGCCGAAATCGTGTGGTTCGCCGGTTATGAGATCAACGGCTGTGCCGCAGCCTGCGTCAAAATGAGCCGTAAATTCATTTTCATCGGCATTGATTGCCACGAGAACCCGCTCGGAGTCGGTCTTTCTTTCGAATATACACTGTTTGTTGGTTAAAAGAACGGATCTGAAACCGCCGTAATTTAAGGCGTTGCTGTTCTTTTTTGCCTCGCCAAGCTTTGCGATGAAATCACAAAGCTCATTCCATTCAGGCTTCTCGAAGCATGCACGGAGAGCAGGATCACCATGGCTCTTTTCTGCCTTTGCACCCCACTCACTTCCGTAGTACACACAAGGTATTCCCGGCATACCATATGCCATGGCGTATACCAGAGGAAGGTGTTTTTCATTTGTAAGAATACTTGCGATTCTTGTAACGTCATGATTATCCACAAATGACAGAAGGTGTTTGCCTCTGTTCTCTGTCCAGTCCTCAGGGCCAAACTGTCTGAGGAGGGTGTGGACGATCTCGAACATATTCATGGAATTAAAGCTTGAATATATGCCCTTGTAGCACTTGTAGTTGGTACAGCTGTGGAGCATGCCATCATTTACAAACTGGTTATAATCCCCGTGGAGAAGCTCGCCCAGAAGGAAGAAATCGGCTTTGAGTCCGTCACAGTGACTCCTAAGTCTCCTTAAGAAGTCGTGGTCAAGACAGTATGCAACGTCAAGTCTCAGACCGTCAATGTCAAATTCGTCTATCCAGCCCTTTACACAATCCATAATGTGATCGGCTACGGCAGGATTTCTCAGGTTGAGCTTTACAAGGTCGTAGTTGCCCTCCCAGCCCTCGTACCAGAGACCGTCATTGTAATTGGAATTGCCGTCAAAACTTATATGGAACCAATCCTTGTATGGAGAGTCCCATCTCTTCTCCAGAACATCCTGGAATGCCCAGAAGCCGCGACCTACATGATTGAACACGCCGTCGATGATAACCTTTATGCCAGCCTTGTGGCAGTTCTCAACTACCTGGCGAAAGTCGTCATTTGTACCGAGACGACAGTCAATCTTTGTATAGTCTCTTGTGTTGTAGCCGTGAGTATCTGATTCAAATACAGGGGAGAAATATATTGCATTCATTCCCAGCTTTTTAATATGGGGAATCCATTCGTTGACTTTAAGGATCCTGTGCTCAAGTATGCCATCATTTTCAAATGGCGCACCACAGAAGCCTAAAGGATAGATTTGATAAAAAGTACTTTCATATGCCCACATGTCAGTAATCTCCTTTACTTATATACTTTTTAACCATTATAGCATATAATGCAGGCAGGGTCTACGGACTGTGTGTATTTGCGGTTTAGACTGATACATATGAGGTGTACAGATCTACCCGGATCTATCCAGAGTATCCTGGTGTGCTATATCAATGGGTACGGATAGTAAAGACAAGTACATCAAATATAAATGTATAGAAGGATTTATAAGCAATGGATAAGAAGATCAGAAGAAGATATATATTTAAAGGGGACGTGCAGGGCGTAGGCTTCAGGTACAGGGCTGTCCATGGCGCACAGATGTTAGGGCTTACAGGCTGGGTGTGTAATATGTACGATGGAAGCGTGCTGATGCAGGTTCAGGGAGATCCTGACAGTATGGATGAACTGGTGAAGCGGATAAACATGGGTACTTATATTAATATAAACGATATTGAGATAAAGGAGCTGCCCATTGAGGAGGACGAGCGGGGGTTCCATGTAAGGCGCGAATGTTAAATAAAAATCAAATAAAAATGTTAAATAAAAAACTGTTGACACATACATTGAAAATGTGATATAGTTATGCCCGATGAACTGCCGAAGACAGTAGGTGCAGAAATGCATAAGTTGGAAACGCCTACCGAGGAAAGATATCGTTAATGTAGATTTAACTATATGCTCTCTGTCTTTTGGACAGGGAGCTTTCTTTATATGTGCAGTCATTAGTAAAATAAGGAGGCGCATTATGGCAAAGGTAGAGATTAAGAAGCCTGTAGTAGATGAGATCAAGGCAAACTTAGAAGGTGCTGCAACAGCAGTTGTTGTAGATTACCGTGGACTTACAGTTGAGCAGGATACTGCACTTCGTAAGGCACTCAGAGAAGCTGGTGTTGTATACAAGGTATACAAGAACACAATGGTCAACTTCGCTATCGAGGGAACAGAATTCGAGGGATTAAAGCCAACACTTGAAGGACCTACAGGACTTGCTATTTGTAAGGATGACGCTACAGCAGCAGCGAGAATCCTTGCTGATTTCGCTAAGAACGCTCCTGCTCTTGAGTTAAAGGGCGGTGTTGTTGAAGGTGTGTTCTATGATGCAGCAGGTATCAATGAGATCGCAAAGATCCCATCAAGAACAGAACTTCTTTCAAAGTTCCTTGGAAGCATCCAGTCACCAATTACAAACTTTGCAAGAGTTATCAAGCAGATTGCAGAGCAGAAGGAAGCTTAGGATTTATAATCAGAATTTATTATTTCTGTATATTAATGCAGAAGAACGAACAAAAAATATTTAATTAATGGAGGAAATTAAAATGACAACTCAGGAAATTATTGAAGTAATCAAAGGTTTATCAGTTTTAGAGTTAAATGATCTTGTTAAGGCATGTGAAGAGGAATTCGGCGTATCAGCAGCAGCTGGTGTTGTAGTTGCAGCAGGTGGAGCAGCTCCAGCAGCAGAGGAGAAGGATTCATTTGACGTTGAGCTTACAGAGGGCTCAGGCGTTCCTGTAATCAAGGCTGTTCGTGAGATCACAGGTGCTGGTCTTAAGGAAGCTAAGGATATGGTAACAGGAGCTCCTACAGTAATTAAGGAAGGCGCTTCTAAGGAAGAGGCTGAGGAGATCAAGAAGAAGCTTGAGGAAGTTGGAGCTAAGGTTACATTAAAGTAATTTTAACAGATTTATAAATCTGAATATTTTTCGGTTTGGCCGACCTCTGAGTCGGTCAGACCGTTTTTTCATCTATATGAATTAACAGATTGCTGATAAATGGTGATCAATAAAGACGGATAAAATCCTAATTTCTAAAATCTTAAAAAATCTAAAGAACAAATTTAAAAAAATCCAATTAAGTGTTGACAATTTAATAGATACATGGTAGCATGATATAATGTCACTATTGTGGGTTGGTTTGCTCACGCATAGGACGCGGCTTTATTTTAGTTATGCGCAGATAATTTGGCCAAATTAAAGCTTGAAAAATAAATTCCAAGGGGTGAATGTGTCAGATGGAAAAGAACAGAATTAATCCTGTCGAATCCGGTAATGGAATCAGAATGAGCTACGCTAAGCAGAAAGATGTTCTCGAGATGCCTAACTTTATTGAGGTGCAGAAGAACTCTTACAAGTGGTTCCTTGAAGATGGCCTTAAAGAGGTATTTAGAGATATTTCTCCAATTACTGATTATACAGGTCAGCTTAGTCTGGAATTTGTAGATTTCCAGTTGTGTGAAGATGATGTTAAGTACAGTATCGAGGAATGTAAGGAAAGAGATGCAACTTATGCAGCACCTATGAAGGTTAAGGTTCGTCTCAGAACAAACGATGCAAAGGATATGCCTGAGCATGAAATATTCATGGGCGATCTTCCTATTATGACAGAAACTGGTACTTTTGTAATTAATGGTGCAGAACGTGTAATTGTAAGCCAGTTAGTACGTTCACCTGGTATATATTATGATATTACACATGATAAGATCGGTAAGAAATTATATTCATGTACAGTAATACCAAACAGAGGTGCATGGTTAGAGTACGAGACAGACTCTAATGATGTTTTCTCAGTGCGTGTAGACAGAACAAGAAAGGTACCTATCACAGTACTTATCCGTTCATTAGGAATCGGTACAAATGCCGAGATCATAGATTTGTTTGGCGAGGAGCCTAAGATTCTTGCAAGTATAGAAAAGGATCCATCTGATAACTATCAGGATGGTCTTCTTGAGTTATATAAGAAGATCAGACCGGGCGAGCCACTTGCAGTAGAAAGTGCAGAGAGCCTTATCAATGCAATGTTCTTTGATCCTAGAAGGTATGACCTTGCTAAGGTCGGACGTTACAAGTTTAATAAGAAACTTTCATTTAAGAGCAGACTTGCAGGACAGGTGCTTGCAGAGGACGCTATCGATCCTTCCACAGGTGAGATTATCGCTCCGGCAGGTGAGACTCTTACAAAGGAAGTTGCGGAGGAGATCCAGGATGCTGCTGTTCCATATGTTATGGTGCAGACAGAGGAGAGAAATGTTAAGGTTCTTTCAAATATGGCAGTAGACGCGTCAAAGTATGTTGGATTTGATCCTAAGGAAATAGGAATTTCAGAGGATGTATATTATCCTGAGCTTGTAAAACTTCTTGAGGAGTATGATGACGAAGAAGAACTCAAGAAGGCAATGGAGAGAGATATTAACAATCTTGTTCCAAAGCATATTACAAAAGAAGACATTATTGCTTCTATAAACTATAACATTCACCTTGAATATGGTATCGGAACAAAGGATGATATCGATCACCTTGGAAACAGACGTATAAGAGCTGTTGGAGAGCTTCTCCAGAACCAGTACAGAATCGGTCTTTCAAGACTTGAGAGAGTGGTAAGAGAGAGAATGACAACTCAGGATATTGAGTCAATAACTCCACAGTCACTTATAAATATCAAGCCTGTAACAGCAGCTATCAAGGAGTTCTTTGGCAGTTCACAGCTGTCACAGTTCATGGACCAGAACAACCCGCTGTCAGAGCTTACACATAAGAGAAGACTTTCAGCCCTTGGTCCTGGCGGTCTTTCACGAGACAGAGCCGGATTCGAGGTTCGAGATGTTCACTATACACATTATGGTAGAATGTGTCCTATCGAGACACCTGAAGGTCCTAACATCGGACTTATTAACTCTCTTGCTACATATGCAAGGATTAATGAGTATGGTTTCGTAGAAGCTCCATACAGAAAGCTTGACAAGACAGATCCTTCAAATCCTGTCGTTACTGATGAGGTTATCTACCTTACAGCAGACGAGGAGGATAATTACAGAGTAGTACAGGCTAACGAACAGATAGATGAGGACGGACACTTTGTTAAAAACACAGTATCCGGTCGTTTCAGAGAGGATACAACTGAGTTCCCTAAGTCAAAGGTTGATCTTATGGATGTATCACCTAAGATGGTATTCTCAGTTGCTACATCAATGATCCCATTCCTTCAGAACGATGATGCTAACCGTGCCCTCATGGGTTCTAACATGCAGCGTCAGGCGGTTCCTCTTATGCTTACAGAGTCAGCAGTTGTAGGAACAGGAATGGAAGCAAAGGCTGCCGTAGACTCAGGTGTCTGTGTAGTGGCTAAGAGAGATGGTGTGGTTGAGTATTCAACAAGCACAGAGATATGTATTAAGGCAGACGATGGAAATAAGGATGTATACCATATAATCAAGTTCGCAAGAAGTAACCAGGGTAACTGTATGAACCAAAGACCTATCGTATTCAAGGGTGATCGTGTTAAGGCGGGTCAGGTTATTGCTGATGGACCTTCAACATCCGGTGGTGAGATCGCACTTGGTAAGAACCCACTTATCGGTTTCATGACATGGGAAGGATACAACTACGAGGATGCGGTTCTTCTCAGTGAGAGACTTGTAAGAGATGATGTATATACATCTATTCACATTGAAGAGTATGAGTGCGAAGCGAGAGACACGAAGCTTGGACAGGAAGAGATTACAAGAGATCTTGCAGGACTTTCCAATGATGCACTTAAGGATCTTGATGAGAATGGTATCATCAGAATAGGTGCTGAGGTCCGTGCCGGAGATATCCTTGTAGGTAAGGTTACTCCTAAGGGAGAGACAGAGCTTACAGCAGAGGAGAGACTTCTTCGTGCAATCTTCGGTGAAAAGGCAAGAGAAGTAAGAGATACATCACTTAAGGTTCCACACGGAGCTTTCGGTGTTGTTATGGATACAAAGATATTTACCAGGGAGAACGGAGACGAGCTTCCACCTGGAGTAAATAAGTCAGTACGAGTTTATATAGCACAGAAGAGAAAGATCCAGGTGGGAGATAAGATGGCCGGCCGACATGGTAACAAGGGTGTAATTTCCCGTGTGCTTCCTGTAGAAGATATGCCATTCCTTCCAAATGGACGTCCTCTTGATATCGTGCTTAACCCACTGGGCGTTCCTTCCCGAATGAACATCGGACAGGTTCTTGAGATCCATCTTGGACTTGCTTCCCAGGTTCTCGGATTTAAGGTATCAACTCCTGTATTTAACGGTGCAGACGAGTACGATATTATGGACACTCTTGAGATGGCAAATGATTATGCAAATTCAGAATGGGATGAGTTCCATGACAAGTATGTGGATAAGATCTCAGATGAAGTTATGAATTACCTCTGGGAGAACAGAGACCACAGAGAAGAGTGGAAGGGCGTTCCAATAGACAGAACCGGTAAGGTACAGCTTAGAGATGGTAGAACAGGTGAGGAATTTGACAGTCCTGTAACTATTGGTTACATGCATTACCTGAAGCTCCACCATCTGGTTGATGATAAGATCCATGCCCGTTCAACAGGTCCATACTCACTGGTAACACAGCAGCCACTTGGTGGTAAGGCTCAGTTCGGTGGACAGAGATTTGGTGAGATGGAGGTTTGGGCTCTTGAGGCGTATGGTGCTTCATACACACTTCAGGAGATCCTTACAGTTAAGTCTGATGATGTTATCGGACGTGTTAAGACCTACGAGGCTATCATCAAGGGTGAGAATATCCCTACACCTGGTATACCGGAGTCATTCAAGGTACTTCTTAAGGAGTTCCAGTCACTTGGTCTTGATGTAAGAGTGGTTAAGGAAGATATGACAGAGGTTGATCTCGGTGAGACAATAGAGAGCTATGATGAGAATGTTAAGAGAATGATCGATGTAGAGCGTTCTGACGTAGACGGTTCAGAGTTCGAGCAGGCAGGCTTCTCAGGAACAGATGAGAATGATGAACTTACATCTCTCACAGAAGATGAGTACACAGATGACAGTTACACAGATGAAACATTTGAAGATAGCTATGATGATGATAATTTTTAAAGAAGGGAGATCGTAAAAATGCCAGAGAATAATTATGATGCTGCTGAACAGGAACAGGCATTAAGCTTTGATGCAATTAGAATTGGACTTGCATCTCCTGACAAGATTAGAGAGTGGTCTCATGGTGAGGTAAAGAAGCCGGAGACTATTAACTACAGAACACTTAAGCCGGAGAAAGACGGTTTGTTCTGCGAGAGAATATTTGGACCAAGCAAGGACTGGGAATGTCATTGCGGTAAGTACAAGAAGATCAGATATAAAGGTATCATCTGTGACAGATGTGGCGTTGAGGTTACAAAGTCTAACGTGCGTAGAGAGCGTATGGGACATATTGAGCTTGCAGCCCCTGTATCACATATTTGGTATTTCAAGGGAATCCCTAGCAGAATGGGTCTTATTCTTGATATATCACCAAGGGTACTTGAGAAGGTCCTGTACTTCGCTTCATATATAGTACTTGATCCTGGAAATACAAGCCTTATGTACAAGCAGGTTTTAACTGAGCAGGAGTTCAGAAAGGCTGAGGAAGACTTCGGATATTCGGCATTCCGTGCAGGCATGGGTGCAGAATCTGTTAAGGAACTTCTCCAGAATGTAGACCTTGATAAGGAAAGCGAAGAGTTAAAGGCTGAGCTTGCTAACTCAAGCGGACAGAAGAGAGCAAGGATCATTAAGAGACTTGAGGCTGTAGAAGCCTTCAGAAATTCAGAGAACAGACCTGAATGGATGATAATGGATGTTATTCCTGTAATACCACCTGATATCAGACCTATGGTACAGCTTGATGGTGGAAGATTTGCTACATCAGATCTTAATGACCTCTACAGAAGAATTATAAACAGAAATAACAGACTTAAGAGATTACTTGAGCTTGGAGCACCTGACATCATCGTAAGAAATGAGAAGAGAATGCTTCAGGAAGCAGTAGATGCTCTTATAGATAACGGCAGAAGAGGTCGTGCAGTAACAGGTCCTGGTAACAGAGCTCTGAAGTCACTTTCAGATATGTTAAAGGGTAAGCAGGGACGTTTCCGTCAGAACCTTCTCGGTAAGCGAGTTGACTACTCAGGACGTTCGGTTATCGTCGTAGGACCGGAACTTAAGATCTATCAGTGTGGACTTCCTAAGGAGATGGCTATTGAGCTGTTCAAGCCATTTGTTATGAAGGAACTCACAGCCAGTGGTATTGCAAATAATATCAAGGCAGCAAAGAAGATGGTGGAGAAGCTTGAACCGGAAGTTTGGGATGTGCTTGAGGATGTTATCAAAGAGCATCCGGTTATGTTAAACCGTGCTCCTACACTGCACAGACTTGGTATCCAGGCATTCGAACCGATCCTGGTAGAAGGTAAAGCTATTAAGCTGCACCCACTT
>ERZ773224.102-NODE-102-length-107056-cov-11.489472_pt1 | contig 107056 bp, 83 predicted proteins | sample MGYA00580526_ERZ773224 | MGnify/ENA primary metagenome ERZ773224 (study PRJEB29015, sample SAMEA2737743) | human gut metagenome | biome: human gut; feature: human-associated habitat; material: faeces | place: China | collected 2012 ... | reverse complement strand
CCTTTGAAAAGGTCGACCAAACTTTTATAATTAATTTGCAAATCAATTTGCTAAACCATAAAAACAAAAATAGACCGCAGGACTAACCTACGGTCTATAATTATGTTTGAAATTTTAAAAATATTACAAGCTTAATCAGAAACTTTTTCCGACAAAATAAGCAAGTACATTAAGTGCAATTACGATAATTACGAAAATTGCTGCAAAAAACTTTGTAAAACGAGCAAGCTTTGCATCAATCGAGCGAGCCTTATTTTTTGAGAAATAAGAGTCAGCAGCACCGGAAACAACACCGATACCCTGCTGGTTGCCCTGCTGAAGAATAATTACGATGATAATTGCAATGGCTGCTACGATAAGCACTGAACCAAGAACAATACCCCAAACGCCCATATTATACCGTTCCTTTCTGTAATATAAATGTATAATAAGTTCCAAATACAAAAACTAACTAATTTATATTAACATAAAATTATAGATTTTGCAAGATTTTTTTGAAAAAATTTAAATTTTTTCGGTATATTTCCAAAGGTGAAATATACAGTTAAATCAGCGTAAGCTGTTCGTCGGTTGAATCTTCATTTGCAGGCATAGCGCCGAGAGTAGGAAGTGTTTTCGTTCTGTATCTCTGCGGCTTTGCAAATGTTCCCTCAACATACTCCGAAATTTCAAACAGTCTGTGACCTTTTTTGAGTTTCATAACCGCCACGCCCTGTGTCGAACGGGTTGTTTTCAGATTAATTGCACCCGAATGAATAAGCAACATTCTGCCTGATGACGCTTTCAACAAAAATTCTTTATCCTCTGTAAAGAATACCATTCCCGCAAGCGGTGATTTATCGGAATAAGCGCCCGTAAGTTTTTTGCGGTTTGTCTTTGTTTGATAAGCCTCAAGCGGAACTTTAGCGAGCTTGCCGTTTTCAAAAGCAAACAGCAGCATTCCCTTGTAATCCTTTGTGGCTACCATATACACTGCGTTTTCGCCTTCGTCCATACCGAGTTTTGCAGGTACATAGTCGCCGAGTGTGCTTGCCTTTGTATCGGTGAAATCCGCCGCCTTTGCCTTATAAACCTGACATTTGTCGGTAAAGAACAGCAATTCACCGTTGTTTGAGAACTCACAATTCTGGACAATTTCATCTCCGTCTTTGAGCTTATGATTACTGCTCATCCTAAGCGACTGCGGAGTAATCTTCTTGAAATATCCTTCCTTTGTAAAGAAAAGATTTACGGGGTAATCAGGAACATCGTCCTTTTCCTCCGTATAACTTACGATATCTTCGTAAATTATAATACTCTTTCGTGGCTGACCGTATTTTTCGGCAATCTCTTTGAGCTCCTTTACAATTATGGTTTTAATTCTTGTCTTGCTCTTGAGGATTTCGTCAAGTTCGGCAATTTCCTTTTCAAGTGCCTCAATTTCTGCCGTACGCTTTAAAATATATTCACGGTTCAGATGACGAAGTTTTATTTCTGCAACATACTCTGCCTGAACCTCGTCAATACCAAATCCGATCATAAGGTTTGGTACAACCTCTGCCTCTTCATCTGTTTCTCTTACAATTTTAACCGCTTTGTCAATATCAAGCAAAATAGCCTCAAGACCCTTTAAAAGGTGGAGTTTTTCAGCTTTTTTGTTTCTGTCAAAATATGTTCTTCGCCTTACACATTCAATTCTGAATGCAATCCATTCTTCAAGCAAAGCCTTAACACCGAGCACCCTCGGCACACCGCCGATAAGCACATTAAAGTTGCAGGAGAATGAATCTTCAAGCGTTGTAAAACGGTAAAGTTTTGCCATAAGTCGGTCGGGATCAACACCGCGCTTAAGGTCAATTGTTATCTTAAGACCGTCAATACCCGTTTCATCTCGAACATCGGCAATATCCTTTATTTTTCCTGCTTTTACAAGGTCAATAACCTTTTCAATAATAACTTCGCAAGTGGTTGTGCTCGGAATTGAAAGTACATCAATACAGTTTGCCGATTTATCGTACTGGTACCTTGCCCTTAGTTTTATTCCGCCCTTACCCGTTTCATAAACCTGTCTTAAGGCGTTTTCGTCATAAATAATCTGACAGCCGCCGATAAAATCAGGTGCAGGCAATGTCTGCATAACATCGTGGTTCGGGTCACGAATAAGCGCCGCCGTTGTTTCGCAAATTTCCTTCAAATTGAAAGAACAGATATTTGATGCCATACCTACCGCAATACCCGTATTTGTGTTTACAAGTACGGACGGAAAAGCAACAGGCAACAGTGACGGCTCTTTCATTGTATTGTCATAGTTGTCTACAAAATCCACTGTATCCTTATCTATATCTCTGAAAAGTTCGTTGCAGATTTTGTCGAGTTTTGCCTCTGTATATCTTGATGCCGCCCATGCCATATCACGGCTGTAGAATTTACCGAAGTTACCCTTTGAATCCACATAAGGATGTAAAAGCGCTTCGTAGCCTCTCGAAAGTCGCACCATAGTGTCATAAATTGCCGAATCGCCGTGCGGATTAAGTTTCATAGTTGCACCGACAATATTAGCGGATTTTGTTCTTGCACCGTTTAAAAGTCCCATTTTATACATTGTATAAAGCAGCTTTCTGTGCGACGGTTTAAATCCGTCAATCTCCGGAATAGCACGGGAAAGAATAACGCTCATTGCGTAAGGCATATAGTTTTCTCTGATTGTAGAGTCAATGTTCTGTTCTACAACTTCACCCGCACCGTTGATAACACCGTGTGTTTTTCCCGTTGCGGCAGGCTGTGTTCTTCTTCTTTTTGCCATAAATTCGCACCTCCCGTCAGCTTACATCAAGATTGTCAATGTACTCATTACCATGAGCCACAATGTAATCTTTTCTGCCCTGAAGATTGTCACCGAGCAGAATATCAAAAATTTCCGCTGTTTTTTCAGCGTCTGTCGGCATAACCTTTATAAGTCTGCGAGTAGCAGGATTCATAGTTGTAAGGTTCATCATATCAGGCTCGTTTTCACCAAGACCTTTTGAACGCTGAATTGTGAATTTCTCTTTGCCGATTTCTGCAATAAACTTATCTTTCTCCGCCTCGTCATACGCAAAATACACATCATTTTTAGCTGTAATCTCATAAAGCGGTGATTCCGCAATAAAGACTTTTCCCTCGTTTATTAGCGTGGGAGTAAGTCTGTACAGCATTGTCAAAAGCAACGTTCTGATCTGAAATCCGTCAACATCGGCATCGGTACAGAGAATAACTTTATTCCAACGCAGTGCGTTAAGGTCAAATTCGCTCAAGTTTTTATTGGCCTTTGACTTTACCTCAACACCGCAACCGAGCACTCTAAGCAAATCCGTAATTATTTCGCTCTTAAAAATTTTGTCATAATCAGCCTTAAGACAGTTAAGTATTTTACCTCTGATTGGCATAATCGCCTGAAAATCAGGGTTTCTTGCCTGCTTACAAGCACCGAGAGCAGAGTCACCCTCTACTATAAAAAGCTCTCTTTCCTCGGCATTTTTGCTGCGGCAGTCAACAAACTTAGCTACACGGTTTGTCATATCAAGACTGCCCGAAAGCTTTTTCTTTATGTTAAGTCTTGTTTTTTCGGCATTCTCTCTACTGCGCTTGTTTACAAGCACCTGCTGTGCGATTTTGTCTGCCTCAAGCGGATTTTCGATAAAATAAACTTCAAGGCTCTGCTTTAAGAAAGCAGTCATTGCGTCCTGAATACCCTTGTTAGTAACTGACTTTTTAGTCTGGTTTTCATACGAAGATACGCTCGAAAACGAAGAAATTACACACACAAGGCAGTCTTCAATATCATCAAATTTTATCTTGCTTTCCGATTTATTGTATTTATTATTTGTCTTTAAGTAATTGTCTATCTGATAAAGAAAAGCAGTTCTCACCGCTTTATCAGGAGCACCGCCGTGCTCAAGCCAGCTTGAGTTGTGGTAATACTCGGTAAGTCTTGTCTGATTTGAAAAAGCAACCGCAACATCAATTTTACATTTATATTCCGGCTTATCGTCACGGTCACGGGTTTTTACCTCCGTTGTCCAATGCTGAACCGAAGTAAAACCGTTTTCACCGATGACCTCCGCAACATGATCCTCAATACCGTTTACATAGCAATAAGTTGTGGTGTCAAAGCTCTTACCGTTCTGATTTCTGAACACAAATTCAACGCCCGCATTGACAATAGCCTGTCTTTTCATTATGTCAAGGAAATATTCAGGCTGAATGTCTATATCGGTAAATACCTCAAGGTCAGGTTTCCAACGGATTTTTGTACCTGTATCCTTTTTATTGTACGGCTCTTTTTTTAAGCCGCCGACATTCTCGCCCTTTTCAAAATGCAAGGTATAGCGGGTACCGCCACGGCGAATATCAACATCCATATATTCGGAGCTGTACTGTGTTGAGCAAAGTCCGAGACCGTTCATACCGAGCGAAAACTCATAGCTTTCTCCCTCGTTGTTGTTATATTTACCGCCTGCGTACATTTCGCAGAATACAAGTTTCCAGTTAAACTCATTTTCTTTTTCGTTAAAGTCAACGGGAATACCTCTGCCGTGGTCTTCTACCTCGATAGAACCGTCGGAAAACCTTGTTACGGTAATTTTTTTGCCGTAGCCCTCTCTTGCCTCGTCAATAGAGTTAGAAAGAATTTCAAAAACTGAATGTTGACAGCCGTCAATACCGTCAGAGCCAAAAATAACCGCAGGTCTTTTTCGTACTCTGTCTGCGCCTTTAAGGGCAGAAATACTTGAATCACCGTATTCAACTGCTTTGGTTTTAGCCATTTAATCAATCCTCATTTATCGCCACGGAGCTTTTTGATTTTGTCACGCAGATATGCGGCGTGTTCAAATTCAAGCAGCTTTGCGGCAGCTTTCATTTCCTTAGTAAGGCTCTCGATAAGCTGTTGCTTTTGAGCCTTGTTCAGCTTTTTAGCCGATTTGAATTCATCATCTGTATGTGTAGAAATTTCAAGAATTTCACTGACTTTTTTAACAATAGTGGTTGGCGTAATGCCGTGTTCCTTGTTGTATGCCTGCTGAATTTTTCTTCTGCGTTCGGTTTCGGTAATCGCCTTGCGCATAGAATCGGTTACACTGTCGGCATACATTATTACAGTGCCCTCGCTGTTTCGTGCGGCACGGCCGCAAATCTGAATAAGTGAACGCTCACTGCGCAAAAATCCCTCTTTGTCGGCGTCAAGCACGGCAACCAGCGATACTTCCGGAATATCAAGACCCTCTCGCAAAAGGTTGATTCCGACAAGCACATCAAATTCGCCGAGGCGCAAATCTCTGACAATTTCCATACGCTCTACGGTGTCTATATCGTGGTGCATATAGCGCACCTTGATACCCATTGTTTCAAGGTATGCTGTCAAATCCTCCGCCATTTTCTTGGTAAGAGTGGTAATAAGCACCCTCTGCTTTTTGCTCACCCTTATATTAATTTCAGAAACCAAATCATCAAGCTGTCCCTCGGTAGGTCTTACCGAAATTTCAGGGTCAAGAAGTCCCGTAGGTCTGATAATCTGCTCTGCTATTGTCTGTGATTTTTCAAGTTCAAGGTCGCCCGGAGTTGCACTTACAAACACAACCTGATTTATTCTGTCGTAAAATTCGTCAAAATTAAGCGGTCTGTTGTCAAATGCAGACGGCAGGCGGAAACCGTAATCAATAAGATTTTTCTTTCGTGCATGGTCGCCTGCGTACATTCCTCTTACCTGCGGCAAAGTGACATGCGACTCATCAACAAACAACAGAAAATCCTTGGGAAAATAGTCAAGCAAAGTAAACGGCGAAGAACCGGGTTTTCTGCCCGACAAAATTCTCGAGTAATTCTCAATGCCCGTACAAAATCCGATTTCCTGCAGCATCTCCATATCATAGCGTGTGCGCTGTTCAATTCTCTGTGCCTCAAGCAATTTTCCGTTCTCACGAAAATACGCAAGTCTTTCTTCAAGTTCACGGTCAATTTCTTTGAGTGCGGTTGCCATTTTATCCTTAGAAACAATGTAGTGTGACGCAGGATAAATTGCCGCATGACGCAAAACCGCCTTTAGTTCTCCCGTAAGTGGGTTAATCTCGGATATACGGTCAATTTCATCGCCGAAAAATTCTACTCTTATTATAGAATCGTTAGATGCGGCAGGAAAAATTTCGACCACATCTCCCCTTACTCTGAACTTATTTCTTATAAAATTAACATCGTTGCGCTCATATTGCAGTTCAACGAGTTTTTTCACAAGGTCATCTCGGCTTTTTTCCATACCGGGGCGTAAAGATATTACCATATTTCGGTAATCAATAGGGTCGCCCAAGCTGTAAATACAGGAAACCGAAGCAACTATAATTACATCTCGTCTTTCAGAAAGCGCAAGAGTAGCGCTGTGCCTGAGTTTGTCTATTTCATCATTTACAGCGCTGTCCTTTTCTATATAAGTATCCGTGTTGGCAATGTATGCCTCCGGCTGATAGTAATCGTAATAAGACACAAAGTATTCTACCGCATTGTCGGGGAAAAACTCCTTAAACTCGCTGCAAAGCTGTGCCGCAAGAGTTTTGTTGTGCGCAAGCACCAGGGTAGGTCTTTGCGTTCTTTCTATTATATTAGCCATAGTAAATGTTTTACCCGAACCCGTTACGCCGAGCAAAGTCTGCTCTCTGTTGCCCAATTCAATGCTGTTTACAAGCTCATCAATCGCAGCAGGTTGGTCACCCGTAGGCTTATATTTAGATTTCAGTTTAAATTCCATAAAATCAAACCTTATTACAATAAAAAAATACTTCCCGACATTTCACTTTCACGCAGGGAAACATAGTCAAACTCCGTCACAATATAATGGTCAACAAGACTTACTCCTATGCTGTCAAGAGTTCGTCTTATGATTTTTGTAGAAGTCAGATCGCTTTGCGAGGGCAATGCCGAGCCGCTCGGATGATTGTGTCCTAAAAAAGCGGTCTTTGCGTTGTGCCTTAGCGCAAGGTCAACGATTTTCCTAAGTGGAACATCCGACGAACTTAGCGAACCTTTGGCAATAATATCAAAGAAAATCATTCTGCCCTTTGCATCTCCGAGCATAAGCGCAACTGCCTCGTTTGTTCTGCCTATAAACTTATTTATAAACATTTCTCCGAGATGTTCAAGCTCGATGACATTATGATTTTCCGTTTTTGATTCTTTATACACTCTCGAAAACTCGGGCAGCATTTTCAGAAAAACCGCACAAGACTGCGACAGTGAAAATTCACGCATAAGCTCGTCAACAGGTGCGTCGCACACACCCGCAACGGTTAAATACCTGTCGAGCAAACGGTGTGCAAGCGCATTTGTATCTTTTCTGGGAATGGCATAGAAAAGGCACATTTCAAGCACCTCGTGCGGCTCAAAGCCGTCAAATCCGTTTTCAAGAAACTTTTTGCGAACACGGTCACGGTGTCCTGTATGCTCATTTGCCACGCCATCCACCTCTGATTAAATTTCTGTTAAGTAATTATTCTTTTACGCCGTACTGCTCATAGTACGCGTCAATTGCAGACTTAAGCTTGTCGTCAATAATAACTTTGCCCTTGTATTCCTTATTGTAAAGGTGCTCTACAACCTCTGCCATGGTAACGATTGCAGTAGTCTTTAAGCCGTATTTCTCTTCAATTTCAGAAAGCGCACTCTTTGTACCCTTACCTCTCTCCATTCTGTCAACAGAAACCACAAGACCGATTGGATTAACATTGCCCTGAGCCTTGATAATCGGGAGAGTTTCCTCGATAGAAGTACCGGCTGTAGTAACATCTTCGATAATAACTACCTTGTCGCCGTCATTTATAGGACTGCCGAGTAAAATACCCTTATCTCCGTGGTCCTTAACCTCTTTACGGTTTGAGCAGTAGCGAATATCTGTATCGTACTTTTCGCTGATAGCAATAGCAGCGGCAACAGAAAGCGGAATACCCTTGTATGCAGGTCCGAAGAGAACATCAAAATCAAGACCGAATTTCTCTTTGATAGCCTCTGCATAGTAGCCGCCGAGTTTTCTAAGCTGTGCGCCTGTTCTGTAAAAGCCTGTGTTTACAAAGAAAGGTGTCTTTCTGCCGCTTTTTGTTACGAAATCGCCAAATTTAAGCACCTGGCAATCAACCATAAATTCAATAAATTCCTTTTTATAAGCGTCCATAGTAAAATCCTCCGATAAAAATACATAATTTAACATTTAACATCATACCACATATGTTCGGTTTTGTAAATGATAAAACGAAAATTTAACCGTTATTTAACCGTTAAAAAAATCCCTATATAAATAGTATAGAGAATTTTTACGAAAATCCGTGTTTAATATATAATTAAATTAAACTGTCTTTTAAGCAATATATCAACAAAATTATTAAAAAAGTTTTACAATCGGTACTGTTTTTTAATAAATCAAGGGCATTATTATTTTCAACAAATTAATAAAAAAAACGGCATAAAAACTATAAAAATGCACTTGCATTATTTTTACTTTCAGTGTACAATATTTGCTGTAATAATATTTTGCAAAATATTATATTTTGAATGGGGGAGAGAAAATGAAAGAAAAAAGAATACCAAATTCACGCATAAGCGTGCGATTTAAATCATTAGTTCCTGCAAAAAAAATCAAAAGCAAAAAAGGCTTTACATTGGTAGAACTCGTAGTGGTAATTGCCATAATAGCTATTCTCGCAGCTATAGCTATACCGATAGTTGCATCTACTACCATGTCATCTATAGTAAGCAGAGCCAAAAGCAACGCAAACACCATAGAATATGCCTTTAAAGAAGCCGATGCGGCTGTTGCAGGTGCAGATAACGCAAAATATATCCATGCAAGCACAAATACTATACAAATTTCTGAAGTTGTAGCCGCTAATAACCTTGAGCAGATTATTCAGCCCGAACATCTTTTTGGCACACCGTATTACCCTGTTATCTGTAAAAGCAAGGTGTATTTTGCGGTTGATTCAAATAATGACAGCAAATTTGATGCAAACGACAAAACCATTGACGGTACAAAATTACCCGATGATGCTATTGCTCTTTACGACCAAGCAAGAGGGTGTATAATAGACGGAAATATTACAACGCTAAATATTTCAAACAGAAAAAATTAACGGCACATTTAACAATTTAACGCAGTAAAGTTTGTGCAATGTTATAAAAATGCGTTTTTTAACTTTTTTTGGTAAAAATATATTGCAAGACTTGCAAAAATGTTATATAATAAACTTGTTTAAAGGAAACGGTAACGCAAAATCCTATCAGCAACCGTCGTTGCGGTTTCCACAAAACGGCTCACAAATTATTATTAAAAAGAGAGGTAAAAACAATGAACGAAATTCAGGCAGTAAAAACTGCAAAAATCGAAGAAGTTAAGAAGAACAGCAAAAAAGGCTTTACACTCGTAGAGCTCGTAGTAGTTATTGCAATCCTTGCAATTCTCGCAGCAATCGCTATTCCGGTTGTATCATCAACAATCAAGTCATCACAGATTAGTTCAGCTAAGTCAAATGCTCAAACAATTGAACTTGCAATCAAAGAAGCAAAGGCAGCAGTTTCTTCCGGTGATGATTCTGTATTTACTGTTACAGTAGGTGGCTCCGGTGGCACTGGTGGTACAACATATAAAGCTTCAGATGATACATTAAGAGTATGCGATGTTGCTGCAGCTAAGAAAATTGAATCTGCTTTTAAAGCTGAGTATAAGCTCGATGGTAAAACATATAAATGTTACTATGATCAAACAAATCAGAAAGTTTATTATATTGCAAGTGCAGCAGCTGCATCAGGTGGCACTGCTACTAACACAGTAATTGGTGAAGATGGTGCAACAACAACAACAACACTTGGCACTTTGAAGGAACTCGCTCCAAATGGCACAATCATTACTGATAAAGTTTCAAGTTTATAATTTAAATATTTTTATGTTTAACCTCGGTTTTGCTGATGACCGACAACATACAAGCAAAAGGCTCGCCGAGTGCGAGCCTTTTGAAATGTATATAGGTTTTTCGGTGTATTAAACTCAATTTTTGTGTATTGTTAATAACTTTTAGGGGATATGCCCTGATTTACCCTGTTTGATTATAAAATTATTTTAATTTATTCTTTAAAGTAATTTTATAATCAAATCGGTTTAAAAATTTTTAACGGTTTTGATAAGCTTAAACAAGCATAAATTTTCAGGTGGTGTATTAAATATGAATTATGTACTGGTGCAGATTGCCAAAAGATACCTTTGCATAACAGCCTGCGAAACTGTAGGCGAGGCAGCTGCTAACGGCACTGCAAATAAAGGTAACAGTAAAAAACAGGCTGACCCTAACGAAAAGAAAGCCTACTCTTTCTCCTCCCCTCTTATTATTCCTGTTGACAAGGCTGTATTAAAAGACAAAAGCTCCGTATGGGAAGACCCTGCTTTGCTCGCCCGCCTTGTAAAAGACGGACTAAGCACAATGAACCACAGTGAGGTTCGTGATGTTATTCTTATGGTAGAAAGCTACGACCTTACCTGTCAGGAGTATCAGCATATCAGAGGTGCCAAAAAAATCATTGAAGGACTTGCAATTGACAGAATCAGAGATTTTGTCGGCGAGGCGGTTTCCGACTTCTCGGTAATCTACAAAGATTACTCTGCATACAAAACAAAAGAAGTCAGCGAAGAAATCACCTCTAAGGCTTTTGCAATGCCGAAAGCACTTGCGGATGACCTTGTTGCAGGATTTAAGTCTTTCTCTCTGAATCTTATCAAGATTATCCCGTCAGAGACGGCAATGATTTATGCTGCTCAAAAGACAATCTACAGCTTTAACAAAACCGTAGCTCTCATCAGTATGGACTATTCGGCAGTCAGAGTTTTTATCGCCAAAAACGGCGTGCCTCTCTACTGTCACGAATTTACATCCCCTGTTGATGAAATTTTACAGGTAATTGAAGAAGACAGAGATTTAAGCACGGCTGCCGCTATTGATTACCTGCGTACCGCCGGATATGGATTTAAAAATGAATGCAGAAATGCGTCTTCAAAAAGAAAGATTGACGATATTGCAGAAAACCTTATAGATGATATTGTCCGCAATGTTCGCCTTGTTACAATGTCGCTCAACGTCAGCATTGACCAGTTGTTCTTAAGTGACTTCTTGGCTTACATTCCTCATATCCGCAACTATTTTGTAGGCTTTGGACTTGCAGGCGAGGTTATGCTTGTATCTGATACATTCAATACAGGCTCGGTAGTTCCGGAACCGTCACTTAAGGCAAGAGATGACTTCTACAAAAACGGTTCATACTTCCTTATGAACGAACTTATGAACTGCGGTACAGTATTTGAGAACAACCTTATTTTCGGACTAAAGGCTCAACAGGCTAAAACACTTGATGACAGTGCAAAGGCTGCAAAAGCAGGCTGTGTCGGTCTTGGCATACTCTGTGTTGCGGGACTTGCTTTCTTTGGTTTCTACTTTGGCAGAAGCGTTGTAGATAATATAATTTATAACGATACAAAGTACGACTATGCAAAAACTCTTATTCAACAAAGAGATGACATTACCCAGTCTTTGGCAAATCAGTCACAGGATGCTGAGCTTTTACCGAGAACACAGCTTTATTGTGAAGATGTAATTAATGAGCTTGATGACCAGGTTGTAGATAAAATGGATACTTTTACAAACTACAATATAACTCACGCAAACGACGGCAACGAAACCTACAACATTCCGATAAACGGACTTATTAAAGACTTCCCTACCTTTATTGATTTACAGAACAACATTAAAGACAACGGTTTCTTCTCTATGAGCGAAAACTTCTCGGTTTCTACAAATACAGAAACAAGTCAGTACAATCTTACAGCTCAGCTTACAACAGACATAACTCAGTCACAATCAAGTAAAACTGCAAGTGATACTGAAAACAACAGCGAAAACTAAGGGAGGAAACAAAAATGAAAAAGACTAAAATACCGGTACCGATTATTGTGTTTGTTGCACTTCTCATAGTATTTGTAATTATTTTGCTTGCACTTGTAATGCCGACATTCACTAACCTTTCTAAGTATAATGATGACCATGCTGCTATCACAGCAAAAATTGCCGACTGCGACGATGTACTTGCAAATCAGACAAGTGTCGAAACCAAAATTGACGAAATGACAAAGCAGTATGATGAAAATCAGCAAAACCTCTATGTTGACGCTAAGTCCTCCGTTAAGGATTTGCAGGATATTTTTGCCGACCTCGGTATTGATATGTCATCACTTACCCGTAGTGAAGGCGTGCAGGACGCACAGGGCAGAACATCTATGGGCGGCATTCCGCTTTACTACACAAACCTTACATTCAGCTATACCGGCGCAAAGGATAAAACTTTACAGCTTATTCATTATCTTGAGCAGGAATCAAAAGGCTGCTACTTTATTGATTCGCTTTCAATGTCAGAAATTGAAGACAGCAAAGAATACGCTACTTCATTTAATGTAACACTTTACTACTTTGACACAACAAAGCAAGTTGTAAGTAATACAGATTCTACCGATTCAACAGAACCAACTACATAATTATAAGGACTTTACTATGGCTAATTTACTTCCAATCGACTTTTCACAAATTTCAACCTATATAACTCTCGCAGTAATTTTAATACTGTCAGTTGTACTCTGTATGCTCGCATACAGGCTTATGAATGTCGTGCCTGCAAAATGGCTGTGCGACTATGATGAAGAGCCGGACGAAAGTCTTTTTGGCACAAGGTATATTTTCAAACAAAGCGGAATTTACACTTCCGCTTTGTTTGCTATATTTAACTTAGGCATCTTTGCGTTTTTCGGCTATTCTTATTACACGATTTTCTTTTTATTAATTTCGATTACAATGCTCCTCATAGCTATGAGTGACTTTAAATATACAATTATTCCCGACCAATTCACAATTGCACTTGCAGTGCTTTGTGTTGCGCTTGCAATAACCGACCTTTTCACGCAGCAAATCTTTATTAAAGAATGGTGGAGTATTCCGCTTGGTGCTGTATGCGGCGGCGGTTCGCTTATGCTTATAAATTTATTTTCTATTGTAATTCTCAAAAAGAACGGAATGGGCTTCGGCGATGTAAAACTTATGCTTGCACTTGGTGCTTGCCTTGGTTTTCCTATGGTATTTTCGGGACTTTTAATCGCCGTATTTATAGCTTTCCTTTATATAATATTTTTGCTTATCAAAAAAATATTTTCAAAAAACGAAGTATCAAGCTATTTTCCCTTTGGCCCTTTTCTTTGCATTGGCTCACTATGCAGTATGTTTTTAGTTAATGCTATAAACTATGGCTTAGATCTCTATTTCTCTCTCTTTAGCCTTAGTTATTAATCTTTATTCCCCTGAAAGGATGATAATATATGAAGAACTCTGTTTTTAACTTGAGTGACGATCTCGTTAAAAGCGGTATAGTAAGTTTAAAAACATTAAAGCGTATTGAAATGCTTTATATGGAAGACAATACTCTTACTCTTGAACGTGCGTTGATAAAAGAAGGCGTTGTCACAGAGGAGCAGATTTATGACATTATGGCAAAGAAAATGCATTTGCCGCTTGTTGACCTTACTTCCTACTACATATCAGACGATGTAGCCCGGCTCATTCCGGAGCAGATGATGGAAGACCTCGGCGTTATGCCGCTTACCATTGAAGGCAATTATCTCTTGATTGCCATGACAAATCCGCTTGATTATAAAGCAATTTATACTCTCAACAACTATACAAAAAGAAAAATAAAAACCGCTATATGTACTCCTACACAACTTAAAATCAAACTTGACGAAATTTTCAGTGTGTCGGACAAAGAAGCGGTAATAGACGAGGCTCAGGAATTTGTACAGAGCCAGATGAAAAAAACCGAGGACACGGTATCTACCGAAGATCAGGAAGATGTCGAAGATCAGCCTATCATTAAATTTGTAAACAATATGATAGCCGAGGCTGTAAGACAGCGTGTATCTGATATTCACCTTGAGCCTCAGGAAAAGAAATTGGTAATTCGTTTCCGTGTTGACGGTAAACTTATTAAATATATGGACTCAAGCAAGGAGCTTGCTCCCTCTGTAACGAGCCGTATTAAATTTATCAGCGGTATGAACATTGCGGAAAAAAGAATTCCGCAGGACGGTAGAATTCACTATACTATCAATAATCAAAAAATTGATATGCGTGTATCTTCTCTTCCTTGTGTTTATGGCGAAAAAATCGTAATCAGAATTACAACCGCACTCGGTATGAAGCTTGATAAAAAGAACATCGGTTTTCTCCCCGAAAACCTTGAGAAATTCGACCAGCTTTTGACATCAAGCCGTGGTATCATTCTTCTTTCGGGTGCAACAGGTTCAGGTAAGTCAACCACACTTTACGCTGCTCTTTCATCTCTTAACACCGAAGACAAAAACATTGTAACAGTTGAAAACCCTGTCGAAATGGTTTTGCCGGGTGCTACACAGGTTAATATCAATGAAAAAGCAGGACTTACATTTGCTAGCGTTCTTCGTTCTATCCTCCGTCAGGACCCTGATATTATTATGATCGGTGAGATTCGTGACCAGGAAACCGCAGATATCGCAGCAAGAGCCGCTATCACAGGTCACCTTGTACTTTCAACAATCCATACATATAACGCAGCCAGCTCGGTTGTCCGACTTATTGATATGGGTGTTGAACCTTATATGGTATCTTCTTCTATGCTCGGCGTTATTGCCCAAAAGCTTGTAAGAAGACTTTGCCCGGAGTGTAAGCAAGCATATGATGCAACAGATGACGAGCTTAGACTTCTCGGACTCCCTATCACCAAACAGCTCACACTTTACAAACCGGGTCAGTGCCCTGCTTGTAACAACATAGGTTATAAGGGAAGAATTGCCGTTCACGAGGTTATGCCTGTTTCAAGATCTATTAAAAATGCCATTCATCTCGGTAAAACCACAGATGAAATTGACACAATAGCAAGAGAAGAGGGTATGATTTCACTTCGTGATAACCTTAAAAAGCTGTTGTATGACGGTATTATATCATTTGATACATTCATTGACACTGTATCAGAAATCTATCAGGAAGATTAAGGAGTAAGTTTTATGGAATTTGATGAGATGGTCAGATTTGCCGTTGAAAACGGTGCGTCTGATATTCACCTTGCAAGCAATAACTTGCCTTCTTACCGTAAAAACGGTAAAATTATGAGCTACAAAGGCACAGAGATTCTTGACGAGGACACAGTTATGAAGTATATTGACGAGGTTCTTGAGCCTGCCGATTACCTTAAGTTCTGCAACACAGGCGATATCGACTCGGCTTATCAGTTTGGAAACCTCGCACGATTCAGAGTTAATGCATTCAAGCAGCGCCACGGTGCGACGCTTGTAATGCGTGTAATCAAATTGAATCCTCCAAAACTCGGCGATTTAAATTTGCCGCAGTCTATTGCAAAAATTCTTAACCTGCAGGAAGGTCTTGTACTTGTAACAGGTCCTACCGGTAGCGGTAAGTCAACAACACTTGCAGCTCTTATCAATGAAATTAACCATCGAGAAGAACTGCACATTATCACAATTGAAGACCCTGTTGAGTATATGCACTCCCCTGCAAAATGTATTATTAACCAGAGAGAAGTCGGCCAAGACAGTGAAACTTACTCGTCAGCACTTAAATCGGCACTTCGTGAAGACCCTGATATTATCCTCATGGGTGAGATTCGTGACCTTGAGTCAATGTCAATCGCTCTTCGTGCAGCAGAAACAGGCCACCTTGTTTTTTCAACACTTCATACAGAGAGTGCCGCAAAAACAATCGACCGTCTTATAGATATGTTCCCTGTTGAAAGGCAGAAACAGGCACTCAACCAGCTTTCAACCACACTTAAGGCAGTAATTTCACAGCGTTTGCTTCCAAGATCAGACCGTCCGGGCCGTATCGGCGCATTTGAAATTATGTTTGTTAATACTGCTATCGCTAACCTTATCCGTGAAGATAAGATTCCGCAGATTGAACAGATGATTTCTTTGAACCAGCAGACAGGTATGATTACAAGAAAGTTAAGTATCGAAAACCTCCTCAAAAGAGGACTTATTTCAAAAGAAACTGCCGACAAGTACAGTTACGATGTGGCTGATAACGCAGCACTTACAGGCGGCAACAATTCTCCGCAGCCGGGCGTACCGGGAATACCACAGCAAACACCGCAGCAGTTGACAGCTCCAATGCCACAGTATTCTAATCTCCCGCAAAACAGCACAAACGCTTATCTTAACAGGAGGTAAAAATAATGGAATTTTCTTATGTAGCGGTAAACGAAAAAAACCGTAAATATCGTAACCGTATGACAGCAAACACCAAGGAAGAGGTTAAGCGAAAGCTTGAACAGCGTGGTCTTATCGCTATTTCCATTGATGAAGTAAAAAAAGGTTCGCAGGAAGATATTCCGATCTGGCAGCGTGATCTTGGCGGTTCAAAAGATGTGCATACATTAAAAATCAGTAACAAGCGACTTCTTACATTTATGCACCAGATGGCATTGATGATTCGTTCGGGTATTTCGCTTTCGGTTGCAATGGCCGTAATGTGTGACACTGAAAAAGATAAGAATATGTTGAGAATTTTACAGGAAATAACTGCAAACCTCTACAACGGTATTACTCTTTCGCAGTCGCTAAGCTCATTTAAAACTTTCCCGACTGTTTATGTAAACATTATTCAAACAGGTGAGGCAAACGGTCGACTTGATGAAGCATTTGATAAGTGCGTTAGTCTTCTCAAAAAGGAAATCACACTTAAGAACAAGATCAAGGGTGCAATGATTTACCCTATCTTCCTCCTCATTCTTACAATCGGACTTATCATAGTAATGAGTGTAGTTGTACTTCCGTCATTTAAAGAATTGTTTGAAAGTTTTGACTCCGAACTTCCGATAATGACGCAGATTACAATGGGTATTTCAGATGTACTTCTTCATTACGGCTGGCTCGTTGTTCTTATTATCGTTGCACTTGTAGTTACACTCAGAATTCTTTACAAAAAGAACTATTCATTCTGTATGTGGTGGTCAACATTCCAGCTTAAAATCCCGATTATCGGCGAAGTTTTAAGACTTAACCAGCTTACAAGATTTGCAAATATGATGGCAACACTTACTTCTTCCGGTGTAAACATTCTTTACTCACTTGAACTTTCAAGAGATGTAGTAGGCAACAAATTTATGTCCGACTGCCTTAACCAGGTAATTGAAGATGTAAGAATCGGTACACCGATCAATATTTCTCTTTCAAGATATCCAAAAGCTTTCGATCCGCTCTTTGTATCAATGATAAGAGTCGGTGAGGAAAGCGGTATGCTCAGTGATTCCCTTAACAAAATGGCAGATATGTACGACGAACAGGCAACCGACGCTACACAGCGTATGACAGACGCAATGACACCTGCAATGACAATCATTATCGCAGGTATCGTAGGTTTCGTTGTAATTTCTATCGTACAGGCAATGTTCGGTATGTATTCAGTTATCACAGCCTAACAGTGATAATTTATAGCAGACGAAAGGAGATCTTTATGAAAAAACTTCATACAAAGAAAAGAAGAATAAACAGCAAAAAAGGTATTTCCATGGTTCTTGCAATGGCTTTGGTTGCAGTTTTGTTTTTATCGACAACTACTTTCTTATCTATTGCAATGCTCCAGCAAAAAGAAACCGGTACTACAATGAACTCCCGTCAGGCATATGTATCAGCAAAAAGTGCACTTGATATAGCAAAAGAACTGTTAAACGACGGTAAACTTTCATTACCTGATTCAGGATCACTTTACTATGTTTTTTACTATATTGAAGGAGATCCGGAGGTTCATGTAGAAGAATTCACCAGCTCTGAACTTGCATTAAAATGGATTAACAATCCATCTCATGCAAGTTATACTATAATAGGTAATGCTTATATTAAAATTACTAAAAATGCAGACGGTAGTTACACTATGACTGCCGTTGGCAAAGAAAATAAATATGACTATTCAGGTGATGGAAATACAGGTGATCTTTCAACCAAATTTGATGTAAAATATAATTTAGTTGAAAAAGAAGAAATAGCTAACCTCACTATGAAGCAAAAAACAATTACTTCACCGACCGGCAATAAATTTTTAATGCTTGGTGATCAAACTTCATTTTCACTTCTTCGTTCTGTAAGAAAAACTTTAAACGAAGGAGATACCACATTTCGTACCTTACAGGACTATGATACTGACAATGACAATAAATCAATAATTTATATTCCTAAAAACGAAGCTGGCAGTACACCACTCACAACTTGCTTTCCTCTTGTATTTGATAAAGCAGTAAAAAGTACAAGTAACGGTGATAGTAGACTTAAATTTACAGCATATGATAACGGCATTTACTTTTTAGGCAATTACACCGGATCAAAAGTAAAAAGTGACTATAATTCCGAAGCAGTTGATATAAGTTTTTACACAAACTCAGACGCTTACGGTACAGCCTTAGAATGTAAATATCTTGTAATTGGCGGAAATATGGTATGTCGTCCGGCCACTGGCGAATCTGGCATTACACTTAAATACTCCGGCAGCTCTTATAATACCGATAAAGGTGTTGTAATATACTTTACTAAAGATTGTAAGCTTATGACTTATAATAATAGCAAGCAAATAACTAAAACAGTAGAGTATAAAAAAGGATATTATTATATTAACTTAGGTGACAACAATACAGCCGTTGATTTATTTTCAGAAAATACCAAAAAAAGTGCTGTAAAAATTGCTACAAACAGTGAAGAATACAAAAGGGTTAACAGTATTGATATGTATAGTTCTATGGTTGATACAAACGGCAAACTAAAGGACATACATTCAGCTTACGAAGGTAACTGGGAAAAGGGCAAAGAAAGAGTTTATATTTTGAATGACAATGGAACTTTCAACACAGATCCAAATTCAAGCAGCTACTCCAATACAGTTCGAACAACATTTAATAAAGGATGGAAAGACTACTACATTTATTGTTCACCATCCGAAATGCCAACAGCTAGTGGATATTATGATATGTATTCAGGCAAAGAATTTAATTATCTTTGGTACAATATAAAACCAATGGAATTTAATGGAAATATCGATATGTCAATTCATAGTAGTAATATTACATTATCAATTGGTCCCGATGAAAAAGAAACTGTTTATTATAACAATAAAATTAAGAACAGCAACGGCAATACATACTTTCCTTATTCTTTCAATCAAACTATTCTTCCTACTAGCGATTTTGCTACTGACAGTAATACTCAAAAATTCACAGCAGAAGGTTCAAATATAATCAAACAAATAAACAGTTCAGCATCATTTAGTGTAAAACCTTATTGGAATGAAAAATCGTTTACTCTTAAAGTAGTAAATGATTTTATTGTAGAAATGTCAGATGGTACATCATATACCATAAAAGCCGATGATTACACAGATATTCCGGAGACAGGACTTAACTTATTTTCAAATGATGCAAAAAAATACTTTGAAGATCATTCTACTTCACGAGTTGATTCTAACTCATCGAGTATTAAATGGGTGGAAGATAACGCTATTAATACTTCAGTAGACAGCAGTAACCTCGACCAAAGCAGTTCAGTTATAAATTTTAAAGCAACAGCCGGCGGAACACTTAAAGAGGATAGTACATATAAGGGCAGAGCTATTTACTGTGATTTTGGTAATGGTTCTTCGGGTAAAGATGCTATTGTAACATATGGAAACAATGCAACCTTAAAAGCAGATGTTGTTTCAATCGGAGCGGATTTACTTGAAATAAAAGACGGAAAAGGACTTAAAATTAATACTTATAGTGCACATAATGAATCGACATGTGTTGTAGACGGTAATCCTATTGACGGTTCCATGCTTCAGATTACTCGTAAAACTACTCTAAAATTTAATGATGATAATGCTAATTCTATAACTTTAAGTCCGGGTTACTATTTCTTCCCGGGTATTACAGGTGATTTTGATATTTTAAGCAAAGCTTTTTGGGAAAAATGGAGTTCTTCAAATCCATATTACAAAGCAGAAAAATTAGGCGACGGTACTAAAGCTTATAAAAAGGTAACTGTTACAACTAAAATGGATCCTGTTGACTTTGAAGGGAAGTATTTCTAATGAAGAAGAAGAACCTTAAATTTAAAAAATATTTAAAAAGTAAAAAAGGCTTTTCTCTTCTTGAGTTGGTATGTGCAATTATGATCATGGCAATAGCCGTTTCGGCTACTGCCACCGGTCTTAATATCAGTAATCAGTCCATTACTAAAAACAGTCTTATGGACAAAGCTTCTGCAAAAGCACAAATGTATTGCGATGTAATTATGACATATGTTGAAAAAACACCATCAAATGATCCATATGACGGTTGGGATTCATTAACTGATGCACAAAAGAATGCTAATAAACTTTTTAACACTCCGCCTAATCAAACATATGCTTTTACAAGCGATATTAAAAACAAAATTGATACAGATGTAAAATCTCTTGACAATACTTTTTCAGCAGAACAATATACTTCTGCAAATATCGACAATAGAGATTTTAACAAAAATGAAGTTGCTTATACAATTCAAAAAGAAGGTTCTTACACTAATTCTGATGGTATAAGTATGGTATCATACAAAATCACTGTTTATATTGATTACGGTACAAATGGTACAACTTCATGTACCGGTATTATCACTAAATCCAAATATGTTCAATAAGGAGGATGCAAATGATTAAAATATTAAATAAATTAAAAAAACATCTCTCCAAGCGCTCCGTAAAAAATAAAATCGGTTCAACGCTTATTGAACTTATAGCTGTTGTATGCATTCTTTCTATTGCCTCTACTGTAAGCATAAGCGGATTATTTGCTATGGCCAATATTGCAAAAAGAGGTCAGGATCTTTCCCTTTGCGAACGCACAAGCGATATGATTTCTAAACAACTTTCAATTTACGGTAATACCTCAAACTATGTTCAATCATATGATTCAAAACCTCCTCTCGAAGCATATGACGAAAGTGCAAGACCAAGTGGTTTTATGGATGTAGATAATGGTATCGGTAATAAAAGTGATTACTTTTTATATGCAGATCCAAATACAAAATACAGATTAATTCTTGCTAAGTTTGATACTTCATCGGGCGATCCTACAGGACATAAGCTTACACCAATAGTCAGTATTGACAATGTAAAATCAATTAAATTCGACCTTAAACAACTTAATACTGATGAAAAAAAATATATTCTTCAATATACAGTAACAACAGTAGGAAGCAATGTATGGGATAAGGATACTGATAAACGAGTTGAGTACACTATTTCAAGCGGAGTAGTTTTGAATAATACAAATAATTCTTCTACTATACCTACCCCGCTGCAATATTCAACCATAACAACAAAAACTTCTTCAACTGAAGCAAATTCAACCTATATCAGAATACAAACCTCAAGCAGAAGTGATCTTGATATTTACTAAAAGTTAAAAGTCTTAAACAAAAAGCTGTAAAAACAGCATATCAAAAAAGCCGAGATTCACGAAAAAGTGAGTCTCGGTGATTTTTTTCTTATATTCTTGAAATTGTATAAAAATATGAAGAATATCAAATACTTATTGTCTGTGCTTTATACTGCTTTTCTTCCATACCCGGCTGTATTTATTTGCATTGGCAGTTATCTTTGTTTCGTCAAGGTGTTATTTAGATCAATATGACGAAAAACCTCGTTAAATGTATATAACGGATCAGAAATTTCTATTATTTTTTCAATTTTAGGTGGTAATTTTAATTGATACGGTGTATAATATACCTTGTTTATATGGTTTTTCATTACAAATAAATTATATCACAAAAATGACTGCATTCCTACCTTTCGGTTAGAATGCAGTCGTTTTTTATCTGGGTTGTTTTTTACAGCTCCATAAATTATGTAGCTATTAACTTAGTTTGTTGAAATGAACGGACGAATTGCAGACGCAACTGTAGAAATTGGGTGTGACTGTAAGAACACTCTGCCCGGGCCTGTAATAACTGTATTAAACAAACCCTCTCCGCCGAGGAACATATTCTTAACACCCTTAATACGCTGGATGTCCATTTGACAAGATGCATCCATTGCAGCAAGGTTGCCTGTATCAACAACAATCTGCTGACCGGGTGCAAGGTTATACTGCTTGCAGTAGCCGTCAATCTCAACAAAAGCAGTTCCGTAACCCGATAGCTTTTGAAGTATGAATCCTTCGCCTCCAAAAAAGCCTGCACCGGCTTTTTTATTAAAATGTACAGAGAGGTCAACAGTTGCAGAACTTGCAAGGAAACCCGATTTCTGAACGATTATAGGCATATTAGGCTGAATTTCAAAAGGAATGATTGAACCAGGGAAAGATGAAGCAAGAGTAATGAAGCCCGGACCGCCCATAGCTGTGTAGCGGTTCTGCATAATAGACTCTCCCGACATCATTTTGCTGAACATCTTGCCTACGCCGCCGCCTGAAGTTTCCATATTAAGGTTAGGTGACATCCATACCATTCCGCCGCCCTGTGTAATAATAGTTTCGCCGTTTTCAAGAGATACCTCCACTATCGGAAGTGAACCTCCCTCAATTTTGTATTGCATAGATAAACCTCCATAAATGTTTATTATCAGCATTATATCATATATCAAATGCAATGTAAATAAAATTTTACATATATACATCAAAAGACTTCCATTTGCAGAAGTCTTTTTTACTTATGTTTATTCACCTGTCAAATGTACAACTGTTGCCGTATGACCTACTTCTTTTAAAAACTTATCAAAAACATCTGTTGTTTTTATTTTAAGGCTCGATGTATTCACGCATGGGTGACATCCTACATATTCACCTTTTAAAACATCTTCATCTACAAGCAAAGTGACTGCGTTTTCTTTGTCGTTCATAAGTCCCATAACGCTTACAGACCCCGGCAAAATATCAAGGTACTCTTCCATAGCCTCGGCAGACGCAAAAGAAAGTCTTGCCGAATTAATTTGACTTGAAAGTTCCTTTGTTTTAAAAGGCTTGTCCCCCGGCATCATTAAAAGATAAAATTTAGTTTTCTGCCTGTTGCACAAAAACAGATTTTTACAAATAAGTACATCAAGTACCTTGTCAATTTCATTGCACGCCTCCATAGTATCGGCATGGCCGTGATCTGTTCGCAGATACTCTATGCCAAGGCTGTCGAGCAAATCATATACTCTGACTTCCCTGTCAAGTCTTCCCTCAATATTCTGCGGTCTGCCTTTGTATAATTCCACCGCTGTCATCTCCTAACATTTTTACTACTAATATAATAATGGATTACTCTCCCTTTGTCAAAGAAAAACAGAGCGACTGCACAACACAATCGCTCTGTAATTTATTTATCTTTCATATACTGTGTCGTAATCACCATATTCAGGAACATTAAAATACTCAGAGTTTTTATTAAGTGTATAGTCAGCTTTAAGTAAGCCGTACTTTTTGAGTACCTCAATGGTATTTGTATATGACTTCGGTACAAAGTAATACTCAGAATCTGTTCTGTTAGTACCGAAAATAAATTTTTTAGCTTTTTCAGGATCATAATTAGTATATTGTAATTGAATTTTGCAGACATAATCCTTAGAATACTTCTCTCTGATATATTTAAGAGAATCAAAGCTGTAGACCGAATCATCGTCATTAGAAGAATCATAATAAATATCATCATTGTAAAGAAGTGCAAACGGATCATACAAAACACCGTTAAGATAAGCAGTGTCAGCCTCAAGGTCTTTTTTAAATGCTGCGTTTATATCATTCATAATACTGTTCTTTGCAGCAATTTCTTTTGGATCTTTTTCTTTTTCATCATATGAATACTCGCCATAGTTTTCTATGGTCGACGAATATACACTGTCCTCGGAATATGTTTTGGTCAAAGCATAAACAGTCACACTGCTTACTTGGAAATCTTCGTTCAGACCGGCATTTGCCACACCCGAGTATTTCATAATATACGGCTTTGATGAAAGCACAGGTTTGGCGGCAGTGTAAATTTGTGTAAATCCATATGATCTATAACCGTAATCAACATCATATGTATCATCGGTATAATCAATCGGCTCATAATCAAATGTCGCAGCCATTTCAAGCAGATTCTTAGAATAGTATCTTGTCACGGTTCTTCCGCTGTTTAGCTTGTAGGCAACGGTAATTATCTCGTCGCTTGCATATTCTCTGAAGGTATTGTAAAGCATACTGCCCCACACACTTGAAAATTTAGCCTTAGAAGTTGTATTCGTCTTTTTCTTGGTGAGAATTTCATTGTGAACATTAATAATAGATTTAATGTCAGCTTCGTCTGTAAAATCGCCCGCACTCTTTGTGTAATATTTCGATATATTCTTGCCGACAGTGCTATACTCTGAACTAATCAAACCCGCACTCTTTACATCTTCTGATTTAGGCACATAATTATTGTAGCCTAACACATCAAGATTAATAAGAACCACACCGACAATTACCACAACAGCAAGACCTGCATAAATCGGAATAGTTCTTACAATCTGCTTTAAGCCTTTGTAGAAAATCATATGAACGATAAGGAATGTCGGCGCACTTGCAAGAATAAAACCAAAAACAAAACCGCCTACGCCATTGCCAAAAACATTTATAGCGCCGAACATAGTTCCGAGGAACATACCTGCAAGGAATGAAACTATAACTTTTATTATATGGCAAGGAATGTAATATGCAAAGGAAGTCTGCGCTCTTTCGGATCTTCTCTTCATAATCAGCAATGTACCCAAAGCAATGCAGACTACACTGAAAATTATCCAATAAATAAGATTGTTGCCAAAGTAAGCAGAAATAGGATTGAGTGCATTTGTTATAAAACTGTCAGAAAAATTACCCGTGTATGAGCCTGTAAAGAAAGCGTCGATATAAGCCCTTACAAAAACCATAGATAACGGATAGCAGGCACAAACCGCAATAAACATAATAACAGTATTAAATGTAGTACCACAGCAAGCAGACAGAAAACCGTATGCGCTTATGCAGGCAAGAGTACCCACAATAAAATTAACATACATATTTGTTACCTGCGGAAGTAAAAGCGTACCCGTACAAACAGACGCAATAGCAATAATGCCCATAAATACAAGCATAGGAATGATAGAGAACAAATAAGCTGCACCGTACTTGGCGAGGAAAAGTCTTGCTCTGCTTATAGGAAGCGAACCGTAAAAATCGACTTTACGCTTGTTGTGCATATACGAGAATATCTGCACAGTATAAATAATAGCAAAAATAAGTGTAAGAAAACCGATAATGGCAGATGAAATAACCTGAAAAACCTGCATTTTTTCGCTTAGAGATATTTTCGGTGAACTTTCAGTTGAAAACAAAGGCGAAAATGAGGTTTGATCTGCCGTAAGCACAAAAACAAGTGTAAAAATTATTACAGTAAATACCGACGCCAAAATCGTATATACCATCAACGAGCCTTTACAGCCTTTCAAATCCCATAGAATAACCGAAAAAATCTGCTTGAGCTTATCTTTAAAGGATACTGTGGATGTCATATCCTGCCGCCCCCATTTCACTAATAAATATTTCCTCCAAAGTAAGAGGTATTGCAGAAACAAAAGCAGGATTAAGTGCCTTAAGCTTTGGCATAAACTCCTCTTCCGTTCCCTTTATTGTAAGATTAAATATATTGCCGTTGCGGGTTATATTAATTGCATTAATACCCTCAAATATATTCGGCTTATACGGCAACTCCGTAAATGCCACCTGTACCTTGCGCAAACCGTGCCTTAAATCGTCAATACCACGCTCAAGCATCATATGTCCCCTATGCATAAGGCAAAGTCTGTCGCACAAATCTTCAAGCTCTCTCAAGTTATGAGAGGCAATTACAACGGTTGTTTTATTGTCTGCCACCTTTTCGGCAAGCAGGCTTTTGAGCATATGTCTTACCACAGGGTCAAGACCGTCAAATATTTCGTCAAGGAATAAATATTTCGGACAGGTTGAAAGCGCCAAAATAAGCGCCGCCTGTCTTTGCATACCCTTTGACATATTAATAATAGGTGCCTTTATGTTAATCGGGAAAATCGAACAAAGTCTGTTATATTCCTGTTCGCTCCAATTCGGATAAAGTCGTCTGTAAAGAAAAGCCGTACTCTCTACCGTGCTTGTATTGTAAAAATACGGGAAGTCAGGTATAAAAAAGCATTCTCCTTTAGTTACGGGATTATCAAAATGCTGTATGCCGTCAACTTTTACAGTTCCTCCGTCAGGTGCATATACTCCCGCAAGCATACGCAAAAGTGTTGATTTACCGCTGCCGTTACTGCCTACAAGACCTACAACCGCACCGTTTGGAATATTCACGGTCATATTATCTACAGCATTAACCTTGCCGAACCTCTTGGTAAGTCCGCAAATTTCAATCATCAATGCCACCTCCGTTATAAATATTTTCAATAATTCTATTAAGCTCTGCCTTGTCAACGCTCAGTAAATTTGCTATTTTTGTGCTCTGTTTAAAATCATCGAGCGCCATGGCTCTTTCGGCACAATCCTTTGTCAGTTTATCGGATACATAACTTCCCCGTCCGACATTGGATACAATATACCCGTCATTTTCAAGCAATTTATATGCTTTTGCTACGGTATTAGGGTTAATGCCAAGCTCAGATGCAAGACTTCTTACAGGCAACAATTTATCACCCGGATTCAATACTCCCGCTGATGCAAGACGAATTATATTGGTACAAATTTGTTCATAAATCGGTACTCTTGATGTCAAGTCAATCTGAATCATTATTTTACCTCCAATCTTATAAATTGCACTCATTGGATTTATTGTATTAATTTAAATAGTACATCTTAAATATATACTATTTAATTATTTTTGTCAATGCTTTTTATCATTTTAGTAAGTTTTATTCGATTGTCATTTTTTATTCTGAATATGTAATCTGTTATACAACAATATTATATGTGCAAAAAACACAGAAAAAGAAAAAAGCAAGACAAAGTCTTGCTTTTTTCTATGCTCACAAAAAATAAAAGAAGGAAACAACTATAAACTTTTTCAAAACATATAATTGAAAATTTGTTATAATTTATCTTATGGCTTTATTATAGCACATAATCCTTCAAAATCAAGCATATTTTTTAATTTCATTCAAAATCAGCCATTTATATATGTTGTATAAGCTTTGTATGTGATATTTGTGCAATTTGCGCATCAGAAGAAATTTAACTCTTTTAAAAAATAAATCCAGCCGAATAAAGTAAAACACGAAAGCATAGTTGTAAAAACTACGGTACCTGCCGATAATTCATAATCGCTGTCCATTTGCCTTGCCATGGTATAAGAAGACACAGCGCAGGGCGATGCAAAAATTCCGATAAGCGAAACTAAATCAATTCCCCTGAAACCAATCATAATAGCTACGGAAAGACTGATTGCAGGCACAATAATAAGTCTTGCAAAAATAACCGCAATAAGGTTTTTCTTGTATCTTTTTATGCTTGCAAATTCAAAAGATGCTCCGAGCACAATCAACGCAAGCGGTGTTGCCGCCGACGCCATATCAGAAATAACGCTCTCTGCAATTTCAGGTAATTTAATACCGAAAACCGCAAACAAAATACCTGCAACCGAGCCGATAATCAGCGGATTTGTAACTATGCCTTTGAGTATTTTTGTAATTTTTATACTCTCTCCCCTGAATACTTCAAGTGTTATTACAGCAAGAATATTATACATCGGAATAATAACCGTGACAAGCATAGATGTCATACCAAGTCTGCCGCTGCCAAAGATATTACCTACAATCGGCAAACCCATAAGCACAAAATTACTCCTGTAAATCGCCTGGATTAGCGCACCACGACTTTTATTTGATTTTTCAAAAATTAAAGCAAAACCAACCGACAAACCGTAAATAACCGCTACGGCAACAACCGCATACAAAAGAAGTGATGCATTAAAATCTGCCGACAAATCAAAAGCATATATATTGTTAAACATCAAGAACGGAAAGAAAACATTAAAAACGATTTTGTTAAGCACAGGCAAATGGGCCTCTTCAATCACCTCCATTTTTCGCACAGTAAAACCTATAGCAAGCATTATAAACATAGGCAGTACCGCATACAGAGCCACAAAAAAATTAGACATTCTACCATCTCCTCAAAGAAAGCATAGCATATATTTTTTATAAATACAATATAATGTTAATTACCTTTACAAATATGTTAGGCATTATAAACATCTTTCCCATTCCATTCACTTAAATATCATTGAAAAAAGCGGTGTAATGTGTTAGAATAGTTTATAATATAAGTGAAAGGTTCTGAAAACTTGAAAAAATGTGATTATTGCGCAAAAGAAATATCCTATTTTGAACAATATTGCAGTGAGGAATGTCACGGCAATGCAAATAAATATTACGAAACTACCGAAAAGTACGGTAAATTGTTCAGTATTATAAATATGATTTGCTTTTTTGGTATTCCTATCGGAATTTTTCTTTTTGCGTTTTTGCGAACTGCGGGAATGATAATTACAGTCGCAAGCTGCGATATTCTCGGCATAATGCTTATTTTACTTCCGTTTCCCACCGAAAATATGATTTCAAAGTACAAGCTGAAAAAAGCAACGAAAATTACCCGTATTATCGGACTTGCTGTAATCGGCCTCGGATTTATGTTTTTAATCTTTATGTTATTGTTCCCGATTATTTTCCCTGATTAACTTTCGTTTGAAAATTTTAATGTAAAGGAGTAAAAATTTGAATGTAAATCAAAATACAGGAAGAAACTATTGCATTTCCATACTAAGAGTATTAGGTATGCTATTTATAATACTTTGTCATATTGCAAGTTGGCTTGATATAGCTTTTTTAGAACAATTTTTTAATTATGGCGTATATATTTTTTTATTCATTTCTGGATTTCTTTATGCAAATAAAGAAATCAATAGCCCTTCTAAATGGTTTTTGACAAGAGTAAAAAAACTGTTAATTCCATTTTATTTGTTTGTTATTCCTGTTTCCATTGTGTATTTTAAAATAAATGGATTTGATGGCTCGGAAGCAATAAAATATTTATTTTGCTTGCAAGGCATTAATTTTATAACTCCTTTCATACCATTTTCTGAAATTAAACCTTTAGGAAATTTGTGGTTTGTTACAATTATTCTTATTTGCTATTTACTGACAATATTAGTTAAAAAGATTGAAAAAAAGCATAAACTCAATATAGCTGTAATAATTTTGATACTTGTTGCTGCTTGGTTTATTCCAAAAATAATGATGTGTTTTAACATACCATATATTTCACTTGAATATTTTGTTACATATTTTTTAGGATATTATATTTCTAAATTCAAAGTAAAAAATACACTGCCGATATTCATTATTTATGGCTTGTTTTTATTTTTAGCTTCTATTGGCATCAGATTAGTAGGCAAATATTGTTTTGATAATTCTATTAATAATTTTTATTTACTGATTGTTTCCGCTACTCATTTAGGATTAGCCATATCAACTTATTTCATTTGTAATTATTTGGTTAACAAATTTACAATATTTATTAAAATTGCAAAATCAAATATTTGGATAACTTTTGATAAACTGTCATATCCAATATATATTACTCACTATGCTTTTTTAAATAGTGTAACTTCAGTTGATAATTTTGGATTATCTAAACCGATTTCATTTATACTTTTTATATTAATGACTATTACAAGCGCACTAATTATATTTTATATTGATAAAGCTATACAAAACAAAATTATCAGAACATAAAAACAACTGAATATTTATTTTAAAAGCGTCAATAATATTTTTACAATTATAATTAAGGAGGATTATTATGATTGATAAAATTGCCCTGACGCTTTTAATTATAGGCGGACTTAACTGGGGCTGTGTAGGTATTTTTCAGTTTGACCTTGTCGCCTGGATTTGCGGCGGTCAGACAGGAATTATAAGCCGAATTGTTTACATTCTCGTTGCGCTCGCCGCAATTTGGTGTATTTCACTTTTATTCAGAGATACCGACTCCGATACTGCGGTTAATAATGATTCCGTGTAACGCAAAAGGTGGCTGTCCGCTACGAACAGCCACCTTATTTTTATATGTAGTTTTAATTAAAGAGCCTCTACAATTTCCTTTGTATCTCTTGCTATAACAAGCTCTTCGTTGGTAGCAATAAGCTCAACTCTGATTTTTGAATTTGGAGTTGAAAGTGTGCCTGTAATGCCGCACTTTGCTTTCTTGTTAAATTCCTTGTCCATCTCTACACCAAGGCAAGAAATGTAATCGCATACGGTTTCACGGAGCTGTGGCTGATTTTCGCCGATACCGGCTGTAAATACAATAGCGTCACAACCGCCGAGTGCAACATAGTAAGAACCGATTGTCTTTGCAATCTGATAATAAAGCATCTCGTGTGCGAGGTGTGCTCTGTGGTTGCCCTGCTGTTCTGCAGCGCAAACATCACGGTCATCGGAAGATACACCCGATACACCCAAAAGACCTGATTCCTTATTAAGAATCTTAAGCATTTCTTCTGCAGAAACATTCTCTTTTTCTGCAATAAATGTAATTACGGATGGGTCAAGAGAACCTGAACGAGTACCCATCATAAAGCCGCCGAGCGGAGTAAGACCCATTGATGTATCAATTACCTTGCCGCCCTTGATAGCTGTGATTGATGAACCGTTGCCGATGTGACAAGTAATGATTTTTGTATCTTCAATATTCTTGCCCATAAGTTCAGCCATTTTCTGTGATACATAACGGTGAGAAGTACCGTGGAAGCCGTAACGGCGGATACCGTACTTTTCATAGTATTTATATGGAATAGCAAACATATAAGCCTTTTCCGGCATTGTCTGATGGAAAGCGGTATCAAATACTACAACCTGAGGAACATCTTTGCCGAATACCTTTGTACAAGCATTGATACCCTGAATGTGAGCGGGGTTGTGGAGAGGAGCAAGAGGAGCAAGCTCTTCAATCTTCTTGATAACATCGTCTGTTACGAGAACCGACTTATTAAAATAGCTGCCGCCCTGCACTACTCTGTGACCGATTGCGCTAACCTCTGACAAATCCTTGATTGCACCATACTGCGGATCAAGAAGTGCGTCCTTAACAGCCTCAAAAGCCTGTGTATGATTAACCATCTCTGTTTTGCGTTCAATTTTTGTGCCGTCAGGAGCTTTAAAACCGATAAATGCACCCTCCTGACCGATTCTTTCACAGTTTCCTTTTGCAAGTACCTTTTCGCTGTCCATATCAATAAGCTGATATTTAAGTGATGAGCTGCCTGCGTTAATAACGAGAACCTTCATTATTATTCATCCTTTCAACTATATTAGTTGTCCTAAAGCGATTTTTGATATATAATATATCTGAGGACAATTAAAAGTCACTCTGTGAGTGTTACACTATAATGATAAAACTTTTTATAATAGTTTTCAAGTGATTTTTTAATATCTGACAATAATTTTTTGCTTTTTCGAGGTAATGCTATGGCAATCGGCATAATTTGCGAATTTAACCCTTTTCATAACGGACATAAATATTTAATACAAAAGGCAAAAAGCCTTGTAAACGAGCCTGTTGCGGTTGTAATGAGCACAAGCTTTACACAGCGTGGCGAAATCGCAATTACAGACAAATTCACAAGGGCAAAGTCTGCCCTGCTCGGCGGCGCTGACCTTGTAATAGAACTGCCTGTCGCCTATGCCGTATCAAATGCCGAAGTATTTGCAAAAAGCGGAGTTAAAATTCTCTCATCTTTCTCAAGACTCACGCATCTTGCATTCGGTTGTGAAAACAGTAATATTGAACTTTTGAAACAGACAGCCGACGCACATAAAAATACTGCCGTACAATCGCTTGTGGCAAAGGAAATGCAAAACGGTTCGTATTATCCGAAAGCAATTGAATCTGCCGTGCGTGCAATATACGGCGATAAAACAGCCGAAATCCTTGCCACACCAAACAATGTGCTTGCCGTTGAATATCTTAAAGCATTGCCGAGCAACATATCACCACTGCCAATCCGTCGTGAGGGAGTTGAACACGACAGCGAAAACACTGAAAACGGTTTTGCCTCCGCATCATATATAAGAGAACAATTAAAGCAAGGCAAAAATATTGCGGAGTTTGCTCCTTTTGAACCGACAGAGCTTGCTCTGCCCGATAATTTGGAAACCGCCTTGCTGTATAAATTGCGCTCCTTGTCTGTTCATCAGCTTGCCGATTTACCCGATGTGACCGAGGGACTTGAAAACAGAATTTACACGGCAGTGCACGAATATAATTCTGTTAATGAAATATTGTTTGCCGTAAAATCAAAGCGTTACACACTTGCAAGACTACGCAGAATTTTAATATGCGCACTTTTGAATATAACAAAAGAAATTCAAAACACCGAACCGTGCTATGCAAGAGTGCTCGGCTTTACAAATGACGGTGCAAAAATTCTGAAAAGCTGTACTCTCCCCGTTATAACCTCTGTAAAAAAAGGTTTGTCACTCGGAGACAATACAGAAAAATTACTTAAAACAGAAATTTTCGCAACAGATGTTTTTTCACTCGCTGTAAATCCGCCTAAAAAGTGCGGAGCAGACTTCACAACACCGATAATAAAAATATAAAATCAGTTACCGCAAAATAAATATCTGCTATAACTTGCAAATATTTTATTTTGTGGTAATATATATGTATATAGTTAGTTTAGACTAACCTATATGTTGAAAAGAGGTAATTCTATGACAAATAAAAATCAATTATAATGCTCTAATGCTCTTATGCGGTATTTTAGGTTGCATATGTTTCAGATGCGGCGACTGGCTTTTATAAAAGAAATGATTAACTTTTCATTATATATAGAATGGCTTTCTTGTTGCTATCGCACTTTTAAAGGCTAAGGCCGTTGTGTTCAAGCCGCCAAACAGCAAGCTGTTTGGCTATCGTTAGATTGCGTAAACGGAAAGTATTTGTGGGCTTTGCCCACACCCACGACCTTTGAAAAGGTCGACCAAACTTTTATAATTGATTGGCAAATCAATTTGCTAAACCATAATTTACTCCACAAAAGCAGATAACTTTTGTGATGTCGTTTCATCATATTTTATTTACAAACAAACTGCCGTTAAAAATTCCACGCATATATGAAATTGCTATGCCGTAGTTTGTAAACGGTACGCCTGCGTTTTCGGCTTTTTGTCTGCGGCTGTCAACTTCTTTTTCATTAAGCATACAGCCGCCGCAATGTATTACAAGTTTATATTTTGTAAGGTCAGAGGGAAAATCTCTGCCCGAGCTTGTTTCTGTTTTTATGCTCTTACCCGTGTATTTTCTTAAAAGCCGTGGAAGTTTTACCGTGCCAATATCGTCGCATTGGCGGTGGTGAGTACACCCCTCGCTTATAAGAATCGTGTCACCGTCACAAAGTGAATCTATAGCTTTTGCACCCTTTGCGGCAGTGTCAAGCACGCCCTTATACCTTGCCATAAGAATTGAAAAAGAAGTAAGTCTGATGTCTTTCGGGGTGAGTTTTGCGATTGCCGCAAAAGCCTGACTGTCGGTAATTACAAGCGACGGCTTTTGGGCAAGCGAGTTCAAAGTCTGTTCAAATTCACTGTCCCTCGTTACAACGGCGATTGCGCCCGAATCGAGAATTTCCCGTATTGCCATTTGCTGCGGCAAAATTATTCTGCCCTTTGGCGCAGCCTTGTCTATCGGCACAACAAGCACTACCGTATCACCTGCGCTAATTAAATCCGAGCAAAGCGTTCTATGCTCTCTGTCGGATTTTAACAGGCTTGCTATTCTTTCTTTCAACTCAAAAACACCTGTATTTTGTTCTGCGCTTACAAACATTCCGTCATCTGTATGCGGTGGATTTTTCAGCAAATCAGCCTTGTTATAAGCCACAACATACGGTATGTTTTTCTGTTCAAACAGATTTATAAGTTCAGAATCTGCCGCTGTTTTTCCCCTCGAACCGTCAACCACAAGCACTGCAATATCCGTTCCGTCAAGCACCTGTCTTGCCTTTTCAATCCGCATTTCACCAAGACTGCCCTCATCGTCAATACCCGGTGTATCAATTATTACAACAGGACCGAGCGGCAAAAGCTCCATAGCTTTCATTACAGGGTCCGTAGTAGTGCCCTTAATATCGGATACAACCGACAAATTCTGCCCCGTAACCGCATTTACAAGGCTTGATTTTCCTGCATTGCGCTTGCCGAAAAATGCAATATGCACTCTCTCTGCAAGCGGTGTGTCATTAAGTCCCATAAGCACCTCTTAAAAACGAAAATCCCGACTGCCGTTTTCTATCTCTGCAATGTGTTGTGCGGCAATTTTTCTTACCTTTTCATTGGGAATTTTCAAAAGCTCTTTTTCAATCAGCTTTTCTCCGATTTTTCTTGTATCCTCGCTTGCATAGTCCATAAGATACTCCTTAAGCGTCATAAGCGCATTTGGATGACAGCAGTTTTGAATCTGACCGCTTTTGCAAAGCGACATAAATCTGTCGCCCGTCCTGCCCTCACGATAACAAGCCGTGCAGAATGACGGGATATAGCCAAGGCTCATAAGCCAATTTACAACCTCGTCAAGCGTACGGTTGTCCGACACATCAAATTGAGCCGTATTCTCGTCCTCTTCTTCGGGTTCGGCATAACCGCCAACGCTTGTGCAGGACGCACCGCTGATTTGCGATACACCGAGTCTTATTACCTTTTCACGCACCGCCTTACTCTCTCTGGTCGAAATAATCATACCCGTGTACGGTACGGAAATTCTTATCAGTGCGCAAATTTTCGCAAAAGTTTCGTCATCTATTCCGTTGTCAAATGAATCGGGATCTATATCGTCTGCGTGCTTAATTCGTGGGACGCTGATTGTATGCGGGCCTACTCCGTGAACCGCCTCAAGATGCTCTGCGTGCATTAAAAGTCCCGCAAATTCATAGCGGTAAAGTTCCAATCCAAACAGCACGCCAAGTCCCACATCGTCAATTCCTCCATTCATTGCCCTGTCCATTGCCTCGGTATGGTAATCGTAATTATGTTTCGGACCTGTGGGGTGGAGCTCTTCGTAACTCTTTTTGTTGTAAGTTTCCTGAAAAAGAATATAAGTTCCTATGCCGGCATCCTTTAGCTTTCTGTAATTTTCAACCGTGGTGGCGGCAATATTTACATTAACTCGTCTGATTGCGCCGTTTTTATGGTTAATTGAATAAATCGTCTTTATGCACTCAAGAATGTACTCAATCGGATTGTTTACGGGGTCTTCGCCTGCCTCAATCGCAAGCCTTTTATGCCCCATATCCTGCAAGGCGATAACCTCGTTCTTTACCTCTTCCTGAGTCAGCTTTTTGCGGCATATATGCTTGTTTTTCATATGATACGGGCAGTACACGCAACCGTTCACGCAATAATTTGAAAGGTAAAGCGGCGCAAACATAACTATTCTGTCGCCGTAAAAATCTTTTTTTATCTGCTCGGCAAGGTCGTAAATCTGCGCAAGCCTGTCGCTGTCCTCGCACGCAAGCAATACGCTTGCCTCCCTATGGTCAAGCCCCTTTCTCAGTCTTGCTTTCTCAATGATTTTGTCTATAAGCTCAAGATTATTCTTGTTTTCATCTGCATATTTTAGGGTGTCGAGAATTTCACCGTCATTAATAAATTCCTCTGCTTTCAGAGATTTTTTGTCATACATTTCATATTTCCTTTCATATCACAACTTAGGCTCAATGTAGTTTCCCACATCGGTCACAACCCCATAGCCGATTGATTTCATTCGGTTTTTCATACAATTTATGCACTGCGCCGACTCATCGCCCGTACAGATTTTATTATCATACAGCGAATAATCTTTCCTATGCTCAATCGGCGAGAGATTTGGCATTACCACATTTGCGCCGTGCAGTATCCCCTTTTCCCTGCCGTTGATGTCCGCCGTACCGAGTGCCGTTGTTGACGGCAACAAAACGCTCGGCAACATAAGCCGTATAATTGAAATAAGCATAAGGCAAAGCCGCACACTGCCTGTGTGATAACTTGCAAAGGGTGTGTCTTTATGCGGAATAAACGGCCCTATGCCGCACATTTGCGGATTAAGGTTTTTTATAAAAATCAGATCATCCGCAAGATTTTCGGCGGTTTGAAAAGGCGAGCCAACCATAAAACCTGCACCTGTCTGATAACCTATTTTTTTAAGATTGTACAGGCAATCAAGCCTGTTTTGATGCGACATATTGTCAGGGTGTAATTTTTCGTAATGCTCTTTGTCTGCCGTTTCGTGACGAAGAAGATATCGGTCTGCACCCGAATCAAACAGTCTTTTGTAACTTTCGTAACTGCGTTCGCCGAGAGAAAGCGTTACTGCGCAGTCGGGATATTTTTGCTTGATTTTTTGCACAATATCGCACATAACATCATCGGTAAAATATCCGTCCTCTCCGCCCTGCAAAACAAAGGTGCGAAAACCGAGCGCATAGCCTGTATCGCAGCACTGCAAAATCTGCTCCTCGCTAAGGCGGTATCGCACTGCGTTTGTGTTCGACCTGCGTATTCCGCAATAAAGGCAATCGTTTTTGCAAATGCTTGAAATCTCAATCAAACCACGGATATACACCTTGTTACCGTAGTATTTTTGTGCCGTCTGCTGTGCCTTTTTGCGCAGGTACTCAAGTTCTTCGTCTGAAACAGTATTTATTAATGCTGTAAACTCTGCTCTGTCCGCATTGTGATAGGCGTAGAGCTTATCTATAATTTCATAATTTTTCATATTCTTTAATAAAACGCTGTACGGGTAATACTTTTGCATTGCCTGTTGGGATTTGGTTTGGAGTAATGATTAAATAATTTTTAAAATTTAGGTCAAGCCTTTAAAAAGGTTGACCAAACTTTTATAATTTTGTAAAAAGTATGTTTTATCAAACCGCAACTCATCTGCATCAAAAATATTCTTTTAAAAATCGGCAGGAACAAAATTCCTGCCGACAGTTTGTAAAAATTCTGATTTTGTTCTTAAGCCGATATAAAGAACGCCGTTGTTGCAAATTTAAAAATGTCTGCCACCGCCGCCGTGTGATGAATGACTTGAACGGTGACTGCTGCTGCTCCTGTGACTTCTGTGCGACGACGAGCTTGAGCTTGAACTCGACACGGTAGTATAAGTCACATTCTTGTATAAAAACTGATCTCTGCTTTCCGTAAGGTTAAGCGAGCTGTTTTTATCAAGGTCATAACTCGCACCCTTGCCGTTTTTGCCGTAAGCGTAACGAACGCCCAGACTGACAAGAAATCCTGCCAAACCGCCCATCAGCATAAACACTATACCGTAGAGAAAACCTTTTATAACCTTCTCAAGCGGAGTAAGCTGCGCTTCAATTATATTGCTGTAGCTTGCGTCTTTGCTTGTATCTACACCCGCATTATAGTATTGCTCAACCGTTTCGATAAATTCATCGCAAGCGCCGTCATAGTCGCCGCTTGAAAGCTCGTACTGAACGCTGTCGAGCAAATCGTCTGTTCGGGCATCGCTGAAACAGTACATCGCCTCGCCCTTGGTGATTATATACATTTCACGGGAACTCATATCTATAGTGAGCATAACTCCGCTTTTTTTATCACCGCAGCCGTAATTATGATTATCAAAATAATCGTTGCAATAATCTTCCATATCATACGAATCCACATTGTTGTTATTGGTATAGATTATTGTGTCCCAGCCTGTGGCAAGCGTACATTTTTTCAGATTATTCTCTATGGTTTCTTCCTGCGAAGAAGTTATAATATCCGCATCGTCTGTCAGCTTTTTGCTGCTCTCTGCAAAAGCCGGTGTTACCGACAGGGCAAATACGGCGGTTACGGCAAGCGATACGGCAGCAACGGAAAGTACATTTTTCATATAAAAAATATACCTCCCAACATACCGAACGCAAAAGCTATGCCGGCTATTATTGAAGACATTGCAATTAATCTGCCGGTATCGGCAGGCAAACTGCCGTAGAGTTTACCTGTCTGACCGTTGATGGCAAACGGATAAATTTTGCCCTTATAATTATAGGTCATAATCCACACCGGCAAAAGCGTGTAGCTCCAGCTTTCTATGTCTGTGCGGTCATAGTAATTTGTTACTTCAACACCTGAATATTCTCGGCAAGTGCTTTTTAGCACCTCTTTGCAATACTCGTCAACCCTTTGGTCAACCATTTGCTGAATATTCGCTTTTTCTATATCTCTTTTTTCAGCCTGAAATCCCGACAAATACGACATAGAAAACTTCTGTGCCTCTGACAAATCATACGGATGTATGCACTGCAGCATTTCTCTGTCGGTAGATGAAAGCGCCCTTTCAAAAACATTGCGTATGTAAACATCGCCGCTTCTGAACAGGTCATAATACGAAGTTTCGGTATATCGTCTGTCACCGGATTTCCAGTGCCTGTACTTTTTACCCCTTGCCGTCATATGAGAATCCTGTTGAGTATCTATGTACCAATATGGGAAATATACACCTGTCATTTTCTCAATATTTGAGTCGCTTAAAAAATCTTTGGGCAAAAACTTTTTGCCTTTTGTTTTATCCATAAAAGCTGAAACAGCTTGTTCTCGTGACAACTTAAACGGAATAATTCTGTCGGGTCTGAAATCTCCCGACAATCTGCCTTTCATTACAACAGGATTGTGGCAGTAAAAGCAGGTTGTTGCCGCTGTTGATGATGTTGCAACAACCTCTGCACCGCAAGAATCGCAATGGAACACATATCCATCGTGCAGTTCCTCTTTAAACTCCTGTTGAGTGTCCGCACCGCTTTGCTCCCTTTCAGCGTAAATCTGCTGAATTTTCTCAGGCGAAAACTCCGAAAGGCAGTATTCACAACAAAATCTCTGCCTTTCGGGGTTAAATGTCAGCGGTGCCGCACAGGATGGGCAGTTATAATTGACTGTACCCATTTATTGCCTTATCCCTCTTAAATTATTCTGCCTTTGTACCGCATTCAGGACAGAACTTCTGATTTTCTTTTAATTCATATCCGCAGTTTACACAGAAATGCTTTTTAGGTGCGTCAGGCTTTTTTGCGCCGCATTCAGGGCAGAATTTGCCTGTATTTACCGCACCGCAAGCGCAAGTCCAGCTGTCTGCCGACTGAGGCTGTACAGGCTGTTGAGCGTTCTGCTGCGGCTGAGCAGGCTGTGCGCCGCCGAGCGGATTGCCCTGTGGCTGTTGAGGCTGCTGTGGTTGCTGATTGTTGTAGTGTGGGTTCTGCTGATAGCCGCCGAGGATATTACCGCCTGCGTTCATACCCATGTCCATACCCATAAAGCCTGCCATAGCGCCGTTTGAGTTTGAGCCTGCTGCTTTCATACCCTCTGCAACATTAGCTGCTACATAGCCCTGCTGAACTGCTGCGTCTGAAAGCATTGCGCCCTTGTTTCTCATATTGATAAGCTCTGTGCTCTCGTCATTATAAGAAATGTTGATAGCAACTGCCTGAACCTGGAAACCACGCTGCTGCTCCCATTCCTCGTCAAGAGTTTTAGCCATATACTGACCGAATTCACGGGATTTACCCTTAATAAAGCTGATTCTGTAACCGTCAGCAGAGAAGTTGTTGATAGCAGAACTTAAAGCTGCCTCAAACTCTGTGTTATACTGGATTGACTTTGACTTGTAGTCAAACGGCTGACAAGCTGTTACAAGTCCCTTGTCGATTACTTCCTGATAAAACTTAAGCGGATCGGTAATCTTAATAGAATATGTACCGTGCGCACGGAGGAAAAGTTCTGCATTGTAGAAACTGTCGAAGTAGTTTACAACATTCTTTGTGCCGAAAAGAATACCTGTAATTTCGGCAAGGTTGATGTAGATTACATACTGCGACTGTGACGGAATTCCGCCGTATTTAATACGGGAGAATGTTTCTTTAAGAGAGTCGCCAAACTGACCGCAGAAAAGTGACGGCATTGAGCTGTTGCTTACCTGGTAATAACCCGGCTCTGCAGTAAAGTCAACTACCTTACCGCCGTCAATAAGGAGCATACACTGGTTGTCATATACCTGAATAACCGAACCGTTTGATACGATGTTTGGTGTGCCCTTTGTGTTTTGAGATGTGCCGTGTGTTATCTTTTCACCGGGAACCATTGCGAGAGTTCCGCTCATTGGTCTTGGCTGGATAACCTCCTGCCAAGAATCTGCCAATCCGCCTTTAACCGAGTTAATGGCTGCTCTGATAATGCCCATAGTCTTATCTCCTTTACAAGAAATTTTCTTTATTTTTAAATTTTTGTGAGCTGATATAATTGCACTGAAACGAAGGTTTTTGCTTTAGATTAAATCTTCTTAATCTGTTACAGGTTTGTTTTCAAAAATGTTGGGGTAACAAATAAATTATTATTTAACACACAAGTTAAACAAAGCAATTTGCTAAACCATAATTCACTCTGATTTTCAACATCGCCTAAGTGCAATTGTATATAAATTAATATGGTCTTGTAGCGTTGGTTTGTTCTCTTATTGACGAGAATTTCCACGCTCTTATGTTGATTTCCGTAATGCCTGTGCCGCAGTATTCACAGAATTTCTGACCTAAGCTCTTAATCGGTGCGCCGCAGTTAGGGCAATTAATACCAAGTCCCTCACTACCGTTTGCAACCATGTCAACATTCTGTATGTACACAAGCTCGGTTTCGTAAACACTTTGAGTTTTCATATCCCTGCTGCCGTAAACAACACTGCCTGCGGCGTCGGTGGTATAGGCATAAGAACCTACAGACGATACAAACAAAATCCTTGCGGTTGCACCGTCCTTTGTGTATCGTGAAATCTCCGTACGGTGAATTACAATATCATCGTAATTCTGCTTGTAACCTCTGTTTGACAGGTCGGTAATAATACTCTTTACGCTGTCTTTTAAGGCTGTGGAACACTCGCCGTATAAAAGCTCCGGATTTTTCTCCTCAATAGAGTTCATATAGCTGCGCAGTACGGTTTCTGCTTTTTGCTTGTAGTCCTCGTAATCAAATTCAGGAAAATCTCTTTGTATCCTCGGCAAGCAAAGACCCGTCATAGCCTGCAAAGAGCGTGGAGTTTCACTCATTTCCATTTTTTGATTATTAATTCCCTGTGCAAAGGAATCCGTACCGAACATATTTCTTGAAATCTGTCTGATTCCGTGTTTTATTTTATAGACTGCCACCGCAATGGCAATGACAAGTGCCGCTATTATAACAAGTGTTACAATAAGTCCGACAGGCACTCCGCCCGAAGAAACCGCTGCACTTTTCGCAAAAAAAGCTGATACGATAAAATTCATCGTTTACTCCTGCGGTTTTACTGAAATTCCGAGAACATCGAGGCTCTCATCGTCAACAACGGACGGACAAGCTGACATAAGCTCGCTTGCGTTCTGTACCTTAGGGAATGCTGTAACATCACGAAGGCTGTCTGTGCCGCACATAAGCATTGTAACACGGTCAAGACCGATTCCCATACCGCCGTGTGGCGGCGCACCGTACTTATACGCTTCTACAAGGAAGCCGAATTTTGCTTCAATTTCCTCGTCTGTGAGCTTTAACGCCTTAAACATTCTCTGCTGTAACTCATAATCTGTAATACGCATAGAACCGCTTGAAAGCTCTGTGCCGTTAAGTGTGAGGTCATAAGCCTTTGCAATAACCTTTGACGGGTCTGTGTCGAGGTACTGCAAGCACTCTTCCTTAGGCATTGTGAATGGGTGGTGCATTGCAAGCCACTCGCCGCTCTCTTCGTCATACTCAAAGAACGGGAAGTCAACAATCCAGAGGAACTTAAATTCATCGGGAATAATGTTGAGAACCTTTGCGACCTTAAGTCTTAATGCACCGAGAGTTGTAAGAACTGTGCTGTTCTTATCGGCAACAATGAAGATTACATCGCCCTTCTCTGCGCCGAGTCTTTCGTAAATTGCAGAAAGCTCTTCCTCTGTCATAAACTTCTTAAATGATGCATTCGGCTCGTCAACCCATCTTACATAGGCAAGACCCTTTGCACCGATACCCTTTACATACTCTGTAAGTTTGTCAATTTCTTTTCTTGTATATACAGACGCCGCATTCTTTGCAACAATGGCACGAACAGAACCGCCGTTTTCAACAGCGCTTGTAAATACGCTGAAGCCGCAGTCCTTTACGAGGTCGGAAATATTCTGAATCTTCATATCGAAACGAATATCAGGCTTATCCGAACCGTAGTTCTCCATAGCGTCGTTGTATGTCATTTTCTCAAACGGAGTTACAAGCTCCTTGCCAAGCACTTCTTTAAACAAACGCTTGAAAAGTCCCTCGTTTATTTCCATAATTTCGTCCATATCAACAAACGAAAGCTCCATATCAATCTGTGTAAACTCAGGCTGACGGTCGGCTCTTAAGTCCTCATCTCTGAAACAACGGGCAAGCTGAATGTAACGGTCAAAACCCGATACCATCAAAAGCTGCTTGTAAATCTGCGGTGACTGCGGAAGAGCATAGAACTTTCCCTTGTGGATTCTTGACGGTACAAGGTAATCTCTTGCGCCCTCCGGAGTTGATTTAATCATCATCGGAGTTTCAATCTCAATAAAGCCGTTCTCGTAGAAATAATCTCTTGCAACCTTTGCAATCTTACTTCTCATAATAATGTTGTTCTGAATAGGACGGCGGCGAAGGTCAAGATAACGGTATTTAAGTCTTAACTCCTCGTTTGTGCTTGTTTCGTCAACAATTTCAAAAGGCGGTGTCTGTGCCTTTGAAAGAACTCTAAGGTCTGTTACCATAACCTCAATATCGCCTGTGGGAATATCCTTGTTCTTGGAACTTCTCTCACATACTATGCCTTTTGCCGCCAAAACATACTCACTGCGGCAAGCAAAAGCTTTATCAAAAATTTCTTTATCCGTCTTATCGTTAAAAGCAAGCTGAACAATGCCTGTGCGGTCACGAAGGTCAATAAAAATAAGCTGACCGAGGTCACGGCAACGCTGTACCCAACCGCAAACTGTTACTTCTCTGCCGACATCGCCGATTCTAAGGTCGGAGCAATAGTCGGTTCGTTTAAGTCCTGTCATAAATTCTGCCATTTTTGTATATCTCCTTAAATTAAGTTGTCAACGCTTACAGCTTAAAGCTGTCAACATCGGCAAGCTGAAGTACCATAAATTTCTCTGCAAATGTATCGTCAAGTACAATTTCAGTCTGCTCGCCGCTCGACATATTCTTAATAACTGCCTTGCCCTGCTCAATCTCATTGTCGCCAAGCACCATAGAGAACTTTGCGCCGATTTTGTCGGCATATTTCATCTGTGCTCTAAGTCCTCTGCCTACAACATCGGTTTCGGCAATAAGTCCGCAGGAACGGACAGCTTTGATAATTTCAAATGATTTAAGCGATGCCTTTTCACCCATAACCGCAACATAGAGGTCGCAGGTTGACGGTTTCGGAATTTCAATGCCCTGCTTGTCCATAAGCATTAAAAGTCTTTCAATGCCCATTGCAAATCCAAGTGACGGCAAGTGCTTTCCGCCGAGCTCCTCAATAAGTCCGTCGTATCTGCCGCCGCCGCAAACTGTGCCCTGTGCGCCGATAAAGTCGGTAACGAACTCAAAGACAGTCTTTGTGTAGTAGTCAAGACCACGAACGATTGTAGGATTTACCGTATATTCAACACCTGCGGCATCAAGGTATTTCTGAACGCTTGCAAAGTGCTCTTTACACTCGTCGCAAAGATAATCTGTAATTTTAGGTGCACCGCCCGCAATCTTTGAGCATACGGGACTTTTGCAGTCGAGTATTCTCATAGGATTTTTTTCAAGTCTTGAATTGCAGGTTTCGCAAAGCTCGTCTTTGTATCCGTAAAAATACTCCTTGAGTGCCTTGTGGTACTCGGCACGACAAGTAGGACAGCCGATAGAATTAATTTCAAGTCTGAGCTGTTTAATGCCAAGGCGGTCAAAAATAGACTGTGCGGCGCAAATAAGTTCCGCATCGGCAACAGGTGACTGTGTACCGTAGCACTCAAGACCGAATTGGTGGAACTCTCTTAATCTGCCTGCCTGCGGCTTTTCGTAACGGTAGCAAGACACAAAATAGCTTGCCTTGATAGGTAAGCTGTCATTTACAAGACCGTGCTCAAGCACTGCTCTTGCTGCGCCTGCCGTACCCTCGGGACGAAGTGTAACACTTTCTCCGCCCTTTGTATCGAATGTGTACATTTCTTTCTGAACAACATCTGTTGTCTGACCCACACCTCTTGCAAAAAGCTCTGTGTGCTCAAAAACAGGTGTGCGAATCTCTTTAAATCCGTAAGCCGCCGATTCTTTACGCATAACATCTTCAACGAACTGCCAGCGGTAGCTGTCCTTTGGCAAAACATCTTCTGCGCCCTTAATCTTTTTGGTGATTACTCCCATTATTTCCTCCAAATTATAAAACCTTTTATATTAATCGAAAATTCCGTATAAACACAATTATCGGGCAGCACAAAACCGCCCGACAATGAAATCGTTTTTTACTTTAAAATATTTCTCCAGTCAAGGTCGCCACGCTCAAGGCCGTGAATAAGTACCTCTGCGGTTGCGATGTTTGTAGCAACAGGAATATTGTGCATATCGCAAAGTCTGAGCATATTCATATCGTTAGGCTCATTAGGCTTTGGATTGAGCGGATCTCTGAAAAAGAGAAGCATATCAACTTCGTTGCAGGCAATTCTTGCCGCAATCTGCTGACTGCCACCCTGTGAGCCTGCCAAAAACTTCTGAATTGTAAGGCCTGTTGCCTCTGAAACCATTTTGCCCGTAGTGCCTGTCGCACAAAGGTTATTTCTGCTTAAAACACCGCAGTAAGCAATGCAGAACTGAACCATAAGTTCCTTTTTTTCATCGTGCGCAATAAGAGCAATATTCATACACAAATTCCTCCCTATATATTAAAAGGCTTATCCTTTAAATGCCAAGGGAACTCTCTGCCCCTCAAGCCTTCGTGCCAGACAATCAAAAACCGATGCTGCGGCACTCCAGTTAAGCCCTGCAACTCCACGCTGCATAATAACTGATATTCTTATGTCAAACGGTACAAGTGCAATAAGTTGAGTTTGTACCGCATCAATAACTTCGTCAAGGTCGGCATAAAAACCGAGCTCGGTAAAAGTTTTTCTGTCAAAGCGGTTTATAACAAGCCTTTGATTTTTTATACCCAAAGCGTCAAGCTTGTTTTTCACTTTTAATCCGCCTCTTACGCTTGTCGGCTCTGCGTTGGCTACAATAAGCGCCCTGTCGGCGGGCGTAGCAGCTGTAACAAAGCCCGAGCCGATGCCTGCGGGTGAATCAATAATAACAAAATCATAGTCAGCTTTTAATGTATCAACAAGCTGACGGAATACCCCGGGACTAAGCTCGTTATCGGTGTCAAAAGGTGCCGCCATAAGATAAAGGTTCTCATTGTTTTTGCTTTTATAAACTGCGTCCGTAAAAGAACAGTTACCGCTTACGGCATCTGCCGCATCAAAAACAATGTCGTTTTCCATATCGAGCATAATATCAAGACCACGCATACCGCAGTCGCAGTCGATAAGCAAAACTTTTTTGCCCTGTTTAATAAGGGCAACCGAAAGGCAAATGCACACTGTTGACTTTCCCGTGCCTCCTTTTCCGGAGGCTACAACTATAACATTATCCATAATACATACTACCTCTGAATTATTCTATCATATTTTTGTCAAAAGAGCAATAAAAGTAAGTAATTTTATCAAACAAAAATTATATAGACTTTTTATGCAAAATATATAATTTTATCGTTATACTTTTTGGGTTTTTACATTTTTACCATAATTTAATGGTAAAATTATACTAAATTATCGTTTGATTTTTTCTGTTATAAAATCTCTTGCGAATTTGCAGTCCGTTATTTTAAATGCAAGTACAGCTTGTATGTAATTCTTAATTGCTCCGTATTTGGTTTTTATGTAAATAAAAATTTTAAAAATGCAGTTTGTTTTTAAATTATATCACCTTTTGCCGTCAAAACAAGTATTATTTTGGGAGCAATAAATTTTTCGGCTAAATCAAAGGGGTTATGCCGTTATCGGCAAGAAAGTCGAATTTTGCAATGTATAATTCGTTGATTTATTGCCGATAATATGATATAATTATTTAGAGTCGGAGGTGGAATATGAAATTTTTATCAGTTGCTCAAGTAGCTAAAAATTGGAATTTATCTGAAAGAACAGTGCGCAATTACTGCGCAAGAGGAAAAATTCCCGATGCCTTTTTAACAGGCAAAACATGGAATATTCCCGAAAATGCCGAACCTCCGAAAAGGAGCAACTCAGTAAAACAAGCGCCGAGTAATCTATTGGAGGTTTTAAAAGCCGAAAAAGCAAGCAAAATAAAAGGCGGTATATACCACAAAATTCAAGTTGAATTAACCTATAATTCAAACCATATTGAGGGCAGCAAATTGACCCACGACCAAACCCGCTATATTTTTGAAACCAATACGATAGGAATTACCGACAGTGCCGTAAATATTGATGATATTGTAGAAACGGCAAATCATTTTAAGTGTATAGATACGGTAATTGACAACGCCGCTAAACCTCTTAGCGAAACTTTTATAAAGCAGTTACATTTAACATTAAAAAACGGTACAAGCGACTCACGAAAAGATTGGTTTGTTGTCGGCGATTATAAAAAATATCCAAATGAAGTCGGCGGAAAAATTACCGTCTTACCTGAGAAAGTTCCCGAAAGTATTAAACTTTTGATTTCAGAGTACAACAAAATCAAAGACAAAACTTTTAACGATATAATCAGATTTCATTATGAATTTGAGCGTATTCACCCATTTCAAGACGGCAACGGTCGTATAGGCAGATTGATATTGTTTAAAGAGTGTTTAAAGCATAATATAGTCCCGTTTATTATTGACGAAAACCTAAAAATGTTCTATTACAGAGGACTAAGCGAATGGCAAAACGAAAAGGGTTATTTAATTGATACCTGCCTTACAGCGCAAGACAAATTCAAAAAATACCTTGATTATTTCAGAATACCGTATACAGATTAAAATTCCAAATTACAACAAGGGCAGACACAGCATAAACTGATGTCTGCCCTTTCAGACTGTCAACAAGCGATAGCTTGATTTATACTATCGCTTGCTCATTTATTTCTTCTTTTTCGGATTTACCCCAACTATTGACATAGAGCCTTTTATATAAAAGCGAAAAGGTCTATTGTCTTACGACAATAGACCTTTTCATGGTGCCGGTGACCGGACTTGAACCGGTACGGTCGCAATGACCGAGGGATTTTAAGTCCCTTGTGTCTGCCTATTCCACCACACCGGCTAATTGTTTGGTGACCCGGACGAGAATCGAACTCGTGTTACCGCCGTGAAAGGGCGGTGTCTTAACCGCTTGACCACCGGGCCGTATGGTAGCGGAAATAGGACTTGAACCTACGACACCTCGGGTATGAACCGAGTGCTCTAGCCAGCTGAGCTATTCCGCCATCTGTTCGCCAACATCAAATCAGCAAGATAGATTATAATATAACAGCCCTGATTTGTCAAGGGCTTTTTAAAAGTTTTTTGAAATTTTTTTAATTTTTTTCAAAAAACTTAAAAGTATCTGTATTTTACTGCCTTTTTCGTGAAGAAAAACACAGAAAGCAACGGTTGCTGTCGTTTTAATACATATCTTTACGCTGTTTTTATTGTTAGCCGATAAATTATTTTTATTCTTAAAAATAAAATCAGTGCGGTTGCCCCCTACTTTTAAAGCAGGGAGCAACGCAAATTTATTAAATTTTATTTATTACTTTATAAAATTACTCTGCATCAGGAAGGCTTGCAAGTTTTTCAAGGTGAGCGTACTTCTCTTCTGCAACCTTTTCAGCCTTAGCAAAGAGCTGTTCTGCTCTTTCAGGGAATGAACGGGTAAGTGAGTTGTAACGAACTTCACCCATAATAAAGTCACGATAAGAAGCGCTTGGAGCCTTGCAATCGAGCATAAACGGATTCTTGCCCTCATCGGCACGGCGTGGGTCATAACGGAAGATATTCCAATAACCTGCCTCAACAGCCTTCTTCTCTTCCTGCTGAGCAATGCTCATACCGCCCTTAATACCGTGGTTGATACATGGAGCGTAGCAGATGATAAGTGATGGGCCGTTGTAGCTTTCAGCCTCTACCATAGCCTTAAGAACCTGATTATTGTCAGCACCCATTGCACACTGTGCTACATATACATAGCCGTAGCTCATAGCGATAGCGGCAAGGTCTTTCTTCTTAACAGACTTACCTGCAGCGGCAAACTGTGCAACAGAACCTACAGGAGTAGCCTTAGAAGCCTGTCCGCCTGTATTTGAGTAAACCTCTGTATCGAATACGAGGATATTTACATTTTCGCCTGATGCGATAACATGGTCAAGACCGCCGAAACCGATATCGTAAGCCCAACCGTCACCGCCGAAGATCCACATTGACTTCTTAGCAAGCTCGTCCTTGTCGATAAGTGTCTTTTTAGCAAGCTCGCCAACCTTAGCGTCATCAACATTCTTTTCAAGCTCTGCAATAAGTGCGTCTGTTGCAGGACGGCTTGCTGTTGAATCGCAAACTGTGTCAAGGTAGTTCTGACAAGCTGTCTTTAACTCGTCGCTGTCTGTGTCTTTCTGAATATTCTGAACATACTCTACAAGTCTGTTACGGATAGCTTTCTGACCGAGAGCCATACCAAGACCAAACTCGGCGTTATCCTCAAAGAGTGAGTTCTGCCAAGCAGGGCCAAAGCCTTTCTTGTTCTTTGTGTAAGGTGTTGCCGGAGCAGATGCACCCCAAATTGATGAACAGCCTGTTGCGTTAGCAATGAACATTCTGTCACCGAAGAGCTGTGTAACGAGCTTAGCGTATGGTGTTTCACCACAACCTGCGCAAGCGCCTGAGAACTCAAGGAGCGGCTGCTTAAACTGGCTGCCCTTAACTGTAGAGAACTTGAACTTATCAGCGACTTCCTGCTTTTCGTCAAGAGTTACCGCATAATCAAATACAGCTTGCTCTGCACGCTGGCTGTCGATTGGCTTCATTGTAAGAGCCTTTTCGCCCTTCTTGCCCGGACATACATTAGCGCAAGCGCCGCAGCCTGTACAGTCAAGTGTAGATACAGTCATAACAAACTTAAGTTCCTTAAGACCAATCATAGGAATGCTCTTTGTGCCCTGCGGAGCGGCTGCAAGCTCGTCCTCTGTCATAGCAACAGGACGGATTACAGCGTGAGGACATACGATAGCACACTTGTTACACTGAATACAGTTGTCTGAATTCCACTCAGGAACATCAACTGCGATACCACGCTTTTCATAAGCGGCTGAACCATTAGGAGCAGTACCGTCAACATGGTCCATAAATGCAGATACAGGGAGCTTGTTGCCCTTGTACTCATTTACAGGCTTGAGGATACCGTTTACATACTCAACGAGTGCGCCCTCGCCCGGAACTACATCGCTTGCCTTATCGTCAGCGGCATTTGCCCAATCAGCAGGAATTTCAACCTTCTTGAGGTCTTCCATACCACGGTCAATAGCTGCGTAGTTCATATCTACAATAGCCTGACCTTTCTTCATATATGACTTCTTAGCGGCAGCCTTCATAAGCTCCTTAGCCTTTTCAGCAGGAATGATGTCTGCAATCTTAAAGAATGCTGACTGAAGAACAGTGTTGATTCTGCCGCCAAGTCCGATTTCTTTACCAATCTTGATACCGTCGATTGTGTAGAAATTGATATTTCTTGTAGCAAGGATTCTCTTCATCTTGCCCGGAAGTCTTTCTGAAAGCTCGTCAACATCCCAAGGACAGTTGAGGAGGAATGAACCGCCTTCCTTGAGGTCGTCAACGATGTCGTACTTGTCAACATATGATGGGTTATGACAAGCAACGAAGTCAGCCTTAGAAATATAATATGTTGATTTGATAGGCTGATTACCAAAACGGAGGTGAGAAACTGTAAGACCGCCCGACTTCTTTGAGTCATAAGCAAAGTAGCCTTGTGCGTACATATCGGTATTGTCACCGATAATCTTAATTGAGTTCTTGTTTGCACCAACAGTACCGTCGGCACCAAGACCCCAGAATTTACATGAATGTGTACCCTTTGGAGTTGTGTCAGGGTTTTCAACAATCGGGAGTGAAAGGTTTGTAACATCATCAACGATGCCGATTGTAAATCTTCTCTTAGGAGCGTCGCTCTCTGCGTTTCTGTAAACAGCAATGATGTCGGCAGGAGTTGTATCCTTAGAACCAAGACCGTATCTGCCTGTGTAAACTTTTACGCCGGCAAAGTCAGAACCGTTGATAGCAGCGAGAACATCAAGATAAAGAGGCTCACCGATTGAACCAGGCTCTTTTGTTCTGTCGAGAACAGAGATAGTCTTAACTGTCTTAGGAAGCTCGCTTAAAAGGTAATCTGCAACGAACGGTCTGTAAAGGTGAACCTTTAAAAGACCAACCTTTTCGCCTGCTGCGTTGAGGAAGTCTACAACCTCTTCTGCACAATCACATACAGAACCCATAGCAACGATAATGTGCTCTGCGTCCTCTGCGCCATAGTAGTTAAATGGCTTGTAGTTTGTGCCGATCTTCTCGTTTACTTTGTTCATATATTCAACAACAACTTCGGGTACTGCATCGTAGTACTTGTTGCAGGCCTCTCTTGCCTGGAAGAAGATGTCGTCGTTCTGAGCTGTACCTCTTGTTACAGGGTGCTCAGGGTTAAGTGCTCTTCTGCGGAATGCCTCTACTGCGTCCCAATCGAGCATATCTGCGAGATCTGCATAGTCCCACTCTTCAATCTTCTGAATCTCGTGAGAGGTTCTGAAACCGTCAAAGAAGTGGAGGAAAGGAACTCTGCCCTTGATAGCCGAAAGATGTGCAACGGCAGCAAGGTCCATACATTCCTGTGGGTTGTTTGAACAGAGCATTGCATAGCCTGTCTGACGGCAAGCATAAATATCTGAATGGTCACCGAAAATTGAAAGAGCGTGGCTTGTAAGAGCACGGGCAGATACATGAATTACGCCCGGTAAAAGCTCGCCTGCCATCTTGTACATATTCGGAATCATAAGAAGCAAGCCCTGTGAAGCTGTGTAAGTTGTGGTTAAAGCACCGGCTGCAAGCGAACCGTGAACCGCACCGGAAGCACCGCCTTCCGACTGCATTTCCGTAACCTGTACTTCTCTGCCGAAAAGGTTTTTAGTGCCCATTGCCGAGAACTTGTCGGTAAGGTCAGCCATTACGGAAGAAGGTGTGATAGGATAGATAGCAGCAACATCTGTAAACGCATAAGAAACATGAGCAACAGCGCTGTTACCGTCCATAGTTTTCATTTTTCTTGCCATTGGAATTGTCCTCCTTAAAGTATATCAGCGACAACACCGTTTGCCGCATTTAATACAATTTTTAAAGATACATACTGTATCATAATAAATTTTAACACTTAAATGTTAATTTGTAAAGAGGTTTTCAACAATAACTCATATGTTTTCACCCGATTTTTCTAAAACTTTACCAAATATTTTAAATTTCCGCATAAAACCGAGTTTTTCGCCGATTCAGGTGATTTTTAGACAAAACAAAAGTTTGTTAATTGCCATAAAACCGTAAAATTCGTCAATAATTTTTATACGCAAAAAATTGTTATACATACATTATGCGAAAATTGTATTATTTTGGCAAGAAAACATACAACTTAACGGCTGATATTTTTGTAAATAATAGTCATTTTTATTAAAGAAATTATATTGCGATTAAAGAATTAAAATTAAATAAAAAAAGCGTATAATAGGTTGGATAATCAATTGACATAATATGACTTTATATAACTTTATAGGGCACGGAGGCAGTATGTTGAAATTAGGACTTGACATTGGCTCAACTACAATAAAATGCGTTGTTTTGGACGAAGAAAATAAAATTATATACAGCACCTACGAACGACATTATTCTCAAATAACCGAGAAAATTGCCGAAATTCTTGCAACTGTACGCAGTAAGGTAAAGGGTGTTGAAAACGCAGCCGTTGCGCTTTCCGGTTCTGCCGGTATGGGTGTTGCGGAGTCAAGCAATATTGACTTTGTGCAGGAGGTTTACGCAACAAGAGTTGCCACAAACACATTTATTCCGGGCACAGATGTTGTCATTGAACTCGGCGGTGAGGACGCAAAAATTCTGTTCCTCACAAACGGTCTTGAAGTGCGTATGAACGGTACCTGTGCCGGCGGTACGGGCGCATTTATCGACCAGATGGCAACACTGCTCAATGTTCCGCTCGAAGATCTTGACGAACTTGCAAAGCAGTACGAAAAAACATACACTATCGCATCACGCTGCGGCGTATTTGCAAAGACGGATATTCAGCCTCTTTTAAACCAAGGTGCGAGAAAGAGCGATATAGCCGAAAGTATCTTCAACGCCGTTGTAAGCCAGACTGTCGCAGGTCTTGCACAGGGACGAGAAATTGAGGGGCAGGTTGTATATCTCGGCGGTCCTCTCACCTTTATGAGCGAGCTTAGAAACTGCTTTGACAGAACTTTAAACACAAAGGGTATATGCCCTGAAAATTCACTTTACTTTGTTGCCTGCGGTGCGGCACTTTGCGCCGAAAAAACAATTGACTTTGACAAGGTAATCGAAGAAGTAAAAAATTACCGTGGAAGCGGCAACTTTGCCTTTAACCCTCCGCTTTTCAAAGACGAAGAAGATTACAAAAAATTCTCTGACCGTCACGCAAAAGCAACAGTTCTGCAAAAGGAACTTAAAGGCTACAAAGGCAAGGCTTATGTGGGTATGGACGCAGGCTCTACCACCGTTAAGGGCGTTGTTCTCAACGACGACGGCGAACTTCTTTATTCAAAATATCTTCCGTCAAAAGGAAATCCCGTAGAGATTATCAAAGGCTTTCTTGAGGAAGTCTATGCAATCAACCCCGAAATTAACATAGTTTCATCTGCCGTAACAGGCTATGGTGAAGAAATTATAAAGAACGCTTTTGATGTTGACTACGGCATAGTAGAAACAATTGCGCATTTCACTGCCGCAAAATATTTTATGCCTGATGTTGAGTTTATCATCGACATCGGCGGTCAGGACATCAAATGCTTTAAAATTCACAACGGCGCAATCGACAACATCTTCCTTAACGAGGCTTGTTCTTCCGGATGCGGCAGTTTCTTGCAGACATTCGCAAACGCTCTCGGTTACGAAATTGCCGACTTTGCAAAGCTCGGACTTTTTGCAAAGCGCCCTGTTGACCTCGGTTCGAGATGTACGGTATTTATGAACTCAAGCGTTAAACAGGCTCAAAAGGACGGCGCAACAATCGAGGATATTTCCGCAGGTCTTTCCTTAAGCGTTGTAAAGAATGCACTCTACAAAGTTATCAGAGCGTCAAGTCCTGACGAACTCGGCAAAAGAGTTGTTGTACAGGGCGGCACATTCCTTAACGACGCCGTACTCCGTGCATTTGAGCAGGAAATGGGCGTTGAGGTTGTTCGACCTAACATTGCGGGTCTTATGGGCGCATACGGTGCGGCGCTATATTCAAAAAATAAATCAAAAGGCAACGGCAAGAGTAAACTTGCAAATAAAGAGACTCTCAAAAACTTTGTTCACGATATAAAGGTTACAAACTGCGGTATGTGCAGCAACAACTGCCGACTTACAATCAACAGCTTTGGTGGCGGCAGAAGATTTATTGCAGGCAACCGATGTGAGCGACCGATTACAAAGAAATCTCAGTCAAACGAGCTTAATATGTACGCTGTCAAGCTGAAAATGCTCGAAGAGTACAAACCTGTAGAGGGACTTCGTGGCAAGCTCGGTATGCCTATGGCGCTCAATATGTTTGAAATGTATCCGTTCTGGTACAGATTCTTTACAGAGCTTAAATTTGAGGTGTTCCACTCACCGTTCTCGACAAGAAAGATATATCAGCGCGGACAGCAGACAATTCCGAGTGATACAATTTGTTTCCCTGCAAAACTTGTGCATGGTCATATTCAGACCTTAATAGACGAGGGTGCGGAAACTATATTCTACCCATGTATGTCATACAACTTTGACGAACACCTCGGCGATAACCACTACAACTGCCCTGTTGTTGCATATTATCCGGAAGTTATCAATAACAATATGAAAGATGTGCAGAAAATCTGCTTTATAAAGGAATACTTCGGCGTACATATGCCAAAGCATTTCCCGCAGAAAGCATATGAGGCACTTTCTAAATATTTCCCCGATCTTACACTTAACGAGGTAAGAAAGGCCGCAAAACTTGCTTATGACGAACAGGATAAGTACAGAAAAAAGGTAATCGCAAAGGGCAACGAGATTATTGAAAAAGCCGAAAAAGAGGGTAAAAAGATAATGGTGCTTGCCGGCAGACCTTACCATGTAGACCCCGAAATCAACCACGGCATTGATAAACTTATTTCAAGTTTTAATGTTGCAATCGTCAGCGAAGATGTTGTATCTCCGAGGGTCGAGAAATTCCACACCAATGTACTTAACCAGTGGACATATCATTCAAGACTGTACGCTGCCGCTAAGTATGTTTCAACAAGAAAGGATATGGAGCTTATACAGCTTGTTTCCTTTGGCTGCGGCGTAGATGCCATTACTACCGACGAGGTAAGAGAAATTCTTGAAAAAGAGGGCAAAATCTACACACAGATTAAAATTGACGAAATCACAAATCTTGGTGCAGTTAAAATTCGTATCCGCAGCTTGCTTGCTGCTATTGACAACGATTAACCACCGTTTGAAAGGTTGTGCTTTAAATGGCTGAACTTAAATATGACAGCAAAACAGGTCGTTTGCTTTTTACAAAAGAAATGAAAAAGGAATACACAATCCTTATGCCGAATATGGCACCTATTCATTTCAATATACTTCAGAATGTTTTTAACTACTACGGCTACAAGTCGGAACTTCTCGACACTTGCGGCCCTGAAATTGCACAGACAGGTCTTAAATATGTTCATAACGACACCTGTTACCCTGCGCTCCTTGTAATCGGACAGTTTATACACGCTTTACAGAGCGGCAAATACGATGTGCATAAAACAGCGCTTATGATTACCCAAACAGGCGGCGGCTGTCGTGCCTCAAACTATATCTTCCTGTTAAGAAAAGCGCTTAAAAAAGCAGGCTTTGAGTTTGTTCCTGTAATTTCTCTTTCCTTTGGTATGGAAAAGAACAGCGGTTTTTCGCTCACACTTCCGCTTATCAGAAGATTTGTCGGCGGTCTTGTTTACGGCGATCAGCTTATGCTGCTTTCTAACCAAACCAAGCCTTATGAGGTAAATAAAGGCGAAAGTATGGCGCTTGTTGCCGATTGGAGCGATAAGATTTCTAAAATGCTTATCGAGGGCAACGGCTATACGCTTGAAGAAATTGACGAAAATCTTGATAAAATCACAAAATCTTTTTCGGAAATTAAGCTTAATAAAGTGCCAAAGGTTAAAGTCGGCATCGTAGGCGAAATTTATGTAAAATATTCCAAAATGGCGAATAACGGACTTGAGGATTTTTTGGCTTCACAGGACTGCGAGGTTTGTGTGCCGGGTCTTATGGGCTTTGCTTCATTTAAGGTTGACAACCGAATTGAGGACGCCAAACTTTACGGCGGCGCAAAGATTAAATCCACATTTTGTAAAATGCTGCTTGACTACCTCACAAAACTCGAAGCACTTATGATTGAATCGGCAAAGAAATATAACTTCGTTCCGCCGCACGAATACGCTCATACAAAACAGCTTGTAAAGGGCATTATCGGATACGGCAGCAAAATGGGCGAGGGTTGGTTACTTACCGCAGAAATGCTTGAGCTTGCCGAAACAGGCTACGAAAACATTGTTTGTACACAGCCCTTCGGCTGTCTGCCGAACCACATCAACGGCAAGGGCGCTATCCGCAGAATCAAGGAAGTAAACCCGAAAGCAAACATTGTTACAATAGACTATGACCCGGGTGCGCCAAAGGTAAACCAGGAAAACAGAATCAAGCTTATGCTTGCTGTAGCAAAAGAGGAGCTTAATAAAGAGCTTGCCGAAAAACAGGACGCAGAGCAAAAATCTTAACAAAAAGCAGTCCGAGAATAAATAAATCGGACTGCCTTATTTTTAGGTTCCTTATCAAAAGTCGGAGTAAATTTGATTTAGCGCACGAGTTAAGCGAAATGATTTAAAAATTTAGGTCAAACCTTTATAATTGCTTGGCAAAACAGTTTGCTGAATAATATACCCAAAATTTAAAACAGAATCTTTTTAGAAAATAAACATAAACACTTACATATAATAATGTATGACAAAATTTTAAGAGGTGAAACGAGTGAAAAAAAATAAAAACAAGGCACAAAAGGCAAAAAAGCCGCACACTTTGCTTATCAGTGTTAAGCAAAACAAGGAGCTTACCGCACTTTACTTTATACTAAGGCTTGTAATTATATTTATATTTGTTCTCAACATCATCCGTGGCAAATACGAAAGCGCAATGACTTGCGGACTTACATTTATACTTATGTTGATTCCGTCGTTCATTGACCGCAGTCTTCACATAGAACTGCCGAGCGTGCTTGAAACCTTTATGATACTGTTTGTATTCTCGGCAAATATTCTCGGTGAAATCGGTTCATTCTATGAAAAAATACCTTTTCTCGACACAATTCTTCATACGCTGAACGGTTTTATCTGCGCAGGCGTGGGATTCGGACTTACCGATATTTTGAACCGCAGTAAAAAGGTTAAATTTAACCTTTCCCCTATCTTTGTATGCCTGTTCTCGTTCTGCTTTTCAATGACGGCAGGTACAGTTTGGGAATTTTTCGAGTTTGGCGTTGATACTTTCCTTGGCAAAGATATGCAAAAGGACACAATCGTTACAACCATCAACTCTACCCTGCTTTCGGGCAACGATACAAATGCCGTTACCCACATAAGTGGAATAACATCTACAACCGTAAGCGGCAAAGACCTCGGCATCAACGGCTACCTTGACATCGGTCTTATTGATACAATGAAAGATTTAATGGTAAACTTTGTCGGCGCAGTTGTGTTTAACGGTTTGGGATTTATCTACCTTAAAAACAGAGGCAAAAAAGCAAGTTTCCTAAATAACTTTATCCCGAAAAAAGCCGAAGATATTACAGAAGAATAAGTTTAACAATCAAAAATCCGACAGTAGTAAAAACTATTGTCGGATTTTTTGTTGCATCCTAATTATTGGTAATATTTATAAATTATGACTTATCAAACTAAGTAATAAAATGTAGCCAATTAACGTTTAGATAAGCACAGGTAAATGAATTTCAATAATTCTTTCAAAATAACATAATCACTTTAATATAAATAAGTTATGTTATTTTAAAATATATCTGCCCTCTTCTTTATATATTTCTTGCTTACCGTCAACACAAAATGCTGGCCTGATACCATTCATATCGCATGCATTCGTGCTTCCAATTTCACCTTCCGGTCCTACTGCATATACACAAGAATCATATGTAGAATCCGCACTTCTTAACCACCAACTTACAGTAAACTTTCCATTATTCGTAGTAGCAAAACGATTCTTATTATCTTTAAAATACAACAATGGCACCCCTTCAACTCCGACATGCCCATTTTTTTTATATCCAAGTTCAGTAAAAGACAACAAAAACACTTTTCTTACAATAGTTATCACGCTATCATCTATTTGATTCAAGCATCGTTCATCTAAAATCTCTATTTCCGAATCTTGAATTAAGCAACGAGTTTGAATAGGTAAATTATCAAAAAACTCTCCCATTAAGTAATTATCAATTTCGCTTTCTTCATAGTAAGCCGAATAATCACTAACTCTTCTATTCTCTGGAAGAATTTCTTTTCTTAACAAAAGTGTTTTACCATTATAATCATTAGTTAATACAATATATGGAACAAATCCTGTTTTTTCTTCAATATATATGATTGGTTCAATTTTACATTTTTCAGAATACGCCAAATCACTTATTGTATTATATTCCTCGGTTACTGTTTGTCTTTTACTACAAGCATTTAATAGAACTCCAAGAACAATTGCTAATACTACTACTTTTAATACTACTTTATACTTTTTTCTGAACACTTATGTGGCTCCTTAATTTTTCTGCTTTTTACGTCTTATTTTTGTAAATGCCATACACATCACTATACTTACCATGATTACAGCCATTAGGCTCCAAAATCCAACTGCAGATTCGTCTCCTGTTGAAACAGATTCTATCTTTTCTCCTCCATTTTCATTTGTTCCCGAACCAGAATTGTTACCTGTATTATTATCTTTTCCCGAATCAGGATTTTCTGGTTGAATATCAACAAATGTCAGGGGCTGTGTGCTTTGAGATACTGTTTTAATTTTCAGTTTATTATTATAATATTTTTTATTGCTGAAATCTATTATAGCTTTATTACAGCGATAATGATAGCTTAGCAAAATCTCGTTACTTATCGTATCACTTTTGTTTTTATACTCTATATAAAGCCACTTGCCCTCATGAATAGCTTTAAATATATTTCTTCCTATGCTGTTAATTGTCCTCACCGCCTTTAGTTCTTATATTTCACTGAAATCATTATAGCATAAATATTTCATAAAACAACAATTTTATACTAAAAATATTAAAATTTATCCACGCAAAAATAAACACCCGACTAAAAAGCCGAGTGTCAATTTTACCGCTATTAATCATTTTACGACAGCCACGCAATGTCGGTATCGGTTGCAAGGTTATCTATGCCGTAGAGCACCAGGATATTATCGGGTTTTTCCTGCTGTGCAAGTTCTGAAATGCTGTTTTTGTAATAACGCATATCGACGAGTATTACCTCACTGTAATTTTCTGCAAGGAACGGCGCAAGACAATGTGAAAAGCTGTCCTTTACAAGGAGAATTTTTCCGCCTGCGGCATTTGTATTCTTGATTCTTGTCATTGCGTGGTTACCGTCTATAAATACAGGATATTTATCGTCCTCTTTAAGGTGGTTGTAGAAATACATAGAATGGTAATCCTGTTTTTCGTCACCCTCAATAATCTCTACGCTTATATTCTTTTCGGTGTTGTTTTTGTTGTTCCACACCTCAATGGTGTCGGGCTTAGTAAGCCAAAAACCGCTTGTTGAGTAGGTTGTGCCGTAGAAATCGTTGTACTTTTCGACCGTAAACAGGCTCTTGTCGGCAGGGGTTATTCCGAGCGACTTGCATATTTCCGTATAACCCGTATATGCACCTGCCGTTGTCCAATGATGGTCGGTTTTGTAGTAAAGCTGCGTGCCGTTTGCATAGGCATTTTTGAATGTGGAACGCAAATCCACAAAATCCGCACCGCTTTCGGTAAGCACTTTCTGTGCGTTCTCGATTTTTTCGTCATCTGTATATGTATCGTGAACCGCAGGAAGAACATCATTTGCGATGTAGCCTGTTGACGGCACAAGTGTTACCGTTACGGGAACATCGACTGATTTCGCAAAATCTGCGATTGTCTGCACATTGCTCTCAAGTGTGTCGGTATCAAGTATCGGCTTATTTATAAGGTAGCCGTTCTTACAGTTATACACTCCGTCAGCACCGTTGTTGCCAACCGAAAGATTAAAGTAAGCGTTTGCGCCTACCCATTGGGTACGCATAGGAAAATGGTCGGCAAAGTATTTTTCAAAATCAGTGCCGAATTTGCCGTCAAGCACAGAATTTACCGACACTGTCGGAAATTTCTGCAAATATCTCTTTTCGCTTGAGCTGTAGTCGGCTTTCGGATTTATTAAAAACCAAATTGCAAAGCCGAATATAAAAATTATAAATACAAAGCTCGGCAGATGGCGGCAGACAGGCTTTGATGATTCCATATGTTTTGCTGAATGTTTTGCTGCATATTTCATAAAGACTCTCCTTTCCTACCGTTAAAATCTGAAATATAGGAACGGGTTATAGCTTTGGTTTACAAGTGAGGCTGTGCAAAGTATAAGCACAATTGCAACAAATGCGGTCTGCGCAAAACCGATATACTTTGTATTCTGTACCTTTGCATAAAGCTTTGCCGCAAGCGGTGTGCTTGCAACAGCCGCCGCAATAATAAGCGGCAGGTACGAAAGTATAAGATTGAGCGCCTGCTCACCGCAAATGCCATTGCCGAAGTTAAACAAATCTCCGAGGAATGTACCGAGCTTGCTCATATCTGTAAAGTAGAAAAGTCCCCAGCCGATAACTACTATAAACATTGTGTAGATATGCCGAATTGCCGACGGAAGTTTGTCGAGAACCTTTTTGAAAACAAATTTTTCAAAAATAAGCAAAATGCCGTAGTAAAGTCCCCATAATACAAAGTTCCATGACGCACCGTGCCAAATACCCGTAAGTCCCCATACGATAATAAGGTTAAGTATCTGTCTTTTCGCACCTTTTCTGTTGCCGCCGAGCGGAATATAAACATATTCCTTAAACCATGTTGAAAGTGAAATATGCCATCTTCTCCAAAATTCCGTAACGGATTTAGAAATGTACGGGTAGTTAAAGTTCTTAAGAAACTCAAAGCCGAGCATATTGCCAAGGCCGCAAGCCATATCAGAATAACCCGAAAAGTCAAAATAAAGCTGAAAGCTGTACGCAATAATTCCTACCCAAGTGCCGACAACGCCGTTCTCGTCAGTGGTAGCAAACATTGCCGTGCTAAGATTACCCATCTGATTTGCAATCAAAACTTTCTTGCCAAGACCAATTATAAACAGATTTACACCCTTTGTAAACTCGTCCAAGGTTTCTTTTCTGTTTGTGAGCTGTTCGGCAACATCACGGTAACGAACGATAGGGCCTGCAATCAACTGTGGAAAAAGCGCTACATATGTACCGAAGTTAATCGGATTTTTGGATACGGGCGCATCGCCTCTGTAAACATCAATTACATAACTCATTGTCTGGAATGTATAGAAGCTGATACCGATCGGCAAAGAAATCTGCGGAGTCGGCAGATTCAGGAACGGCAGCATATTTACGGTTTCTACAATCATTCCCGTATATTTAAACACAGCGAGTGTGCCTATGTCGATAACACAGGTGAGTATAAGCACAAGTTTACGCTTTTTTTGATCATCTTTAAATTTATCGACAAGGTAACCGCCTATGTAGTTTACAGCTATGTTTATGAGCATAAGCACGATAAGTTTCGGCTCGCCCCAACCGTAGAACAAAAGGTTTATAAAGAATAGAAAGATGTTTCTGCCTTTTCTCGGCACAATGTAATATATGAGCAGAGTAAGCGGCAGATACGCAAACATAAATACAAGGCTTGAAAAAACCAATCTGTATACCCCCAAATATTCTATAAAATAAGTGCAAAATCAAGCGTTATATATCCTTTTTAACCTGACAATTCATTGCTCTGAACGCAGTATAATAATTGTCGGGATTTGCACACTATAAAATACCCTCACCGCTTTTGGTGAGGGCGATTACAGTTTATTTTACATTATTTTGAGAATACAGTCAATGAAAACAGCGCAAATATAATTGCTTTTCGGAATTTTTGGCATTATCAACTAATTTCTTTAAAAGAAAACTCTCTTTTAAACTCTTTTGTTTCACTGTTTCTGACAGTTGAGCTTTTATGCTGTTCAAGGGTACTTATGAGTGCGTACATATCCACCCATATTTCGTTGTCGCTTTCCTTTTGGCTTTCGTCAAAAACAAGCTCAAGCCCTATATGAAGATGGCTTTCGGTAATTCCGTTTATGTTTTCGGTATCGCTGTAACCTGTTCTGCCCACATAGCCTATAACATCGCCTGCCGTAACCGTATCGCCCTCCTTGAGGTTCTCGGCATAGGGGCGGTTCTGCCGCAAATGCGCATAATACCAATACCTTTTATTGTCAAGCGAGCGTATGCCGATTCGCCAACCGCCGTATCTGTTCCAGCCGAGGCACTCGACCTTGCCCGATTCAACGGCTATAACGGGAGTACCGACTGCCGACATCAGGTCGTGCCCCAAATGCGGTCTTGTGTATCCGAATGTCCGCTTTGCACCGAAGTCATCGTAATGCGAATACGGAAAAGTCTTTGCAATCGGCGAAAACCACCGCACTCCGTAGTCCTGCTTTATACTGCCGTCAGACTGTTCTTCCTCAAAATTTCCAACCATACCGTTCAGCACTGCCGTGTACACATTATAATAATATGTATAGTATTTCATATCTTTGGTAAGTTCGGCTATCGTCTTGCCGTCCTTTAACCGGCTGCAAAGGTTATCCATATCGCTTTGCTTGTATTTTGAAAAATCGCCACCGTATTTTGCGCCGAGGTACGATAAAATTTCTATATAATTCAGTTTGGTATCTTCCGACTGTGAAAAAACATCGTAACTGACGGCTTTTTGCAGAGCGTCTGCCGTAACATTAAATTCCGCATACTTTATAAAATTATCGGTTTCCTTTCCGCCGACAATCGTCATAACCGAACAGGCAAGCACAAAAGCAGAAATAAGCAATAAAATAATCCGTTTCATATATAATCACCCGATTATATATATGAAACGGATTTCAAATTAATTTCTCATTAAATGTATTGCGGTTTCGGCTTTTTCTATAATTCTTAAATCGTTGTCATATGTGCAAAGTTTTCGTGCCTGCTGGAGGTCAACCCAGATGTAACTGTCGATTTCTTCCTCCTGAATTTTTACGCTGTCGGTAAACGCCTGTGCAAGGAAGAACACTACCCGCTTGCGAATTTTGCCGAACGGGCAATACTCGCTGATTTCTCTAAATCCCTTTGCAAGGGTAACATCAAGCCCTGTTTCCTCTTTGATTTCTCTCAAAGCGGTTTCCTGCTCGTTTTCGTCGTTTTCTATATGACCTTTCGGAAAACTCCAATATCTGCCGTTGCTGTTCTTCACAAGCAATACCTTTGTATTCTGCCTGTTGCGGTAAAAAATCACCGCACCGCAGGATTTTTCGTAAAGACAGCTTATACTCTCCACTTTTACATTACGCAAGCTGGCAAGTATTTTTTTAAGCTCCGGCTCGTAATAAATCTCTCCGTACGGAGCGACTATGAATTTATCGCCCTTGAGTCCCTCAAATTTGGCAACGGCAATAACCACACCGTCAAAGTATTCTTCAACTCTGTCCTTGCGTGTAACAAGATAAGCGCTTTTGTTTGAAAAGGAATTGCCCGAAACATAGGCGGAGAAAAAACCTTTTCCGACCTTGCCAAACACATTTACTCTTACATTTTCCGCAAGCATTGCCGCCGCCTCCTTTCTTAATTCAAATAAAAATCAACAATTAATTCAGTAAGCCGTCCATACTGTCGAGCTGTACCTGAGTATTTGCACTCATAATGCCGTTGAGATAAAGAACCTCTGTAATGCCGTTCTGCTTGCAGTAGTCTGCAAGATTCTGTCCGAAATATCTGAAATCTATAATATGAACTTCGGAATAGTTATTTGTAAGATACGGTGAGAATGCGTTGCCGTAGCTTTCTTTGACAACGGCAATCTTCTTGCCTGTGCCTTTTTCTGAATCCGAATGTAAAACGGTAAGCGGATTGTCGCCCATAATAAATACACCGTATGTATTTGAACCAGCCTCCGCATACTGATAATAAGGCGAATCGTAGTTTGATGTAGTGCCGTTTGAATCCGTAATATCCATTGTAACATTATAAGGGAATGTCCAATAGCTTACGGTATCGGTTGTAAGTCCGTCATTTGTGTTTGCAAACGAACCCGTAAAGCCCTCAATTTTATTTTCCGTGCAAGTGCTTAAATCAAGAACAGCCTGATTTGTTGCCTCCGCAAACGCTGTATATGCGTAATATGCGCCAAGTCCTGTCCAGTGGTGGTCGGAATTGTAATAAACATATTCGTTGCAGTGCTCGGCAATTTTGTTGTAAGCATTTATCGGTGTTACAGAGCTGTTTAGCTTTGAATAAATCTGCTTGATGTTCTCTGCCTGTGAATCCGACGGAGCGGAGCTGTCTTTAAGTCTTTGCGGAAGTCCCATTTCCGTATGATTGGGAACAACCATATTGTAAACCTTAATTCCGCTTAACTTCTGCTGATAGCTGTTGATTGAATCGGCATAAAGCTGTGCTCTGTATTCATCGCCGCCGAAAAGCTCATATGCGGCGCCGTTCCAGATGTAAGCGTTTGTACCCATATATCCTGTTGTGTTATCGTCCTTAATATTAGGCGTAACAAAATTAAGTGCCGCTGCGTTTGCTGCTTGTGCTGCGGGTTGAGTGGTTGCTGCCTGTGTAGGAGGTATTGTTTTATCGGAATTATTGTCAACTTTTTTGTCCGAACCGGTACAGGCTCTGAACATTGAAGAAATCATTGTGATTATAAGTATTAATATAAGTATTCCAACACTTACAATAATAATGCGGTTTCTAAGTCTTCTGCTGAATCTTTTTCTTTTAGGCGGCTTGCGATGCACATTATTTCGATTATTAGGTACAGGCCCTCTGCCGTTTTGCGGCGGTCTGTTCATCGGCTGACGGTATTCTCTCCTGTATTGACTGCGTTGAGCCGCAACTCTGTCGTCATCAAAATAGTCTAAGTTGTATTTATCTGCCATATATACACTCTCCCGTCTTAAAAAAAGCAACAGATAATTAAACGCTGTTTCCTCATTATATCATTATATTAATTAAAGCATATTTTATTATACAACATCTTTAGTCTAAAAACAATACAATTTTTCATTTTTCGAGTAAATCCGCAAATGCGGCAAATATTTACATCCATAAGCAAAACAGATTTTAAAATAGAGTTGAAACAAAAGGAAAAATACGATATAATTTAGAGATGCAGGATGTTTTTTCCAAGCAATTACAATGAGGTGATATTTATGTTGCTTTGCACGGATGTGGGCAATACAAATATAAAATTTGCACTTTACAAAGGTGAAAAACTGCTTATGAAGTTAAGATTTTCCACTAATCGCAGTAAAACCGCCGACGATTACGCAGTTGACCTTTATACTATATTCAGAATAAACAATGTTGATGTAAACGAAATTAACGGCTCAATAATCTCAAGCGTAGTACCCATAGTAACCGACCTGCTCGGAAAAGCTATTTTTACTGTGGCAAATGTAGAAAGTTTGGTTGTCGGACCGGGCATTAAAACAGGTCTTGACATTCGCCTTGACAACCCCGGCGTCGTAGGCTCGGACATTGTATGTATGTGCGTTGCTTTAAAAGAACAGTACCCCTGCCCGGTAATCGTAATCGGAATGGGCACTGCCACAACCATTCTTTATATGAACGAGCACAAGGCTTATTGCGGCGGAGTTATTTTGCCGGGTGTGCAGATTTCACTTGACGCACTTACCGCAAAATGCGCACTTTTGCCGTCGGTCAGTTTTTCTGCGCCGCAAAAGGCAATCGGAACAAATACTGCCGACTGTATACGCAGCGGCATAATTTACGGCAATGCCGCAATGATTGACGGCGTAATCGACCGCTTTGAAGCGGAAACGGGTCAGAAATGCACTCTTGTTGCAACAGGCGGATTTGCATCGCACATTGTAAAGTTCTGCAAAAAAGACATTACCGTAAACGACGACCTGGTACTCGAGGGATTAAGACTTATATACGAAAAGAATCTGTAATTATCCGATTTTCCATAATATACAATTTTGTTTTAAACTGCATATCTGTTTGCGCACCCTTTTGAATTATTGCATCAAAAGGGTGTTTTTATTATTCCTTTTATAAATTTATATTTGATGTTCACATCATTTTTACTAAAAAAGCAAACTCGTTAAATCCATACAATTTTGTATGTGTAGAAATTTTGCTGATAAACATTTTTGTTTTTGTATAATTTTATTTATTAGTGTGGCGGTTATTTGTTTTTTATTTCAAAAATATATACATAATTACTAAATAACAAAATTTTGCATTTTTTAAATTTAATAAATATAACAAAGGTTTTGTTATATTTGTACAAAATCTTCTTGTTTGCATATAAAACTGTCAAATTTACCGCTTTTAGCAGTATTGATTTTTAAGTTGTTTTCAAATATAATAGTAATGTTATATTTTGAAGAATTATCGGCTTTTATGTTGATTATTGCAACTGCGAAAATGCAATTGCGTTTGCCGTAAAAGCTGGGAGGAGAATCATTTTAATGGAAATATCGTTTAAGGACATAACAAGAATTATCAAGAAAAATATAGTTTTTATCATAGTTGTATCTCTTTTGTTCGCAACTGTATCGTTTTTTATAACAACATTTTTTATTCCGAAAACATACACATCAAACCTTAAGCTTTATGTTGAAACAAACTACAAAACTTCAACCGCCGCAGAGGACTATCAGAGTGTAAACTACGCTAAAAACCTTGTACTTACATATATCGAACTTCTCGATTCCAATACATTTTACAGCGAAGTGTCAAAAACTCTCAACGAAAAATACACTGCCTCTCAGCTTAAATCTATGATTAAATTTGAAAGCATAGAAAACACAGAGGTATTCAAAGCAATTGTTACATCTTCAAGTCCGTACGAGGCGAAAAATATAGGCGATGCCATCGCTAAGACCGCACCTGATACAATCGCAAATGTTAAGGACAATGCAAAGCTCAAAATTGTTGATGAGGCAACTGTTCCGAAGAATCCCACATCACCTAATGTAACAAAAAATGTTCTTATTGCATTTGCCGCAGGTCTTATAATTTCACTTATTATTTCGTTTGTTCGTGACTTCCTTGATGTTAAAATCAAATACAACGAAGAAATGACTACAATTCTCGGACTTCCTATACTTGCCGCAATTCCTGATTTTGAATATTTTTCAAATCCGAAAAAAGCAAGCAAAGCAGACAGTTACGGATACGGCAAATAATTTAAAGGAGTAACAAAAGATGAAGAAAAACAAAGCAATTGAGCGTTCAATAGATACCGATGTTCTTGGCTTTCAGGTTCGTGAATCATATAAAACCGCAAGAACAAATATTGCATATTCTATATTTAAAAAAGGATGTAAGAAAATAGCTTTTACATCATCAACAAAAAGCGAAGGCAAAACCGTAACTTCAATAAATGTAGCCTCCGCACTTGCTCAGCAGGTTGGCACAAAGGTTCTTGTTATTGAGTGCGACCTTCGTCGTCCGAGAGTAAACACAGCACTTAAAATTGAGCCTACACCGGGACTTACAAACTACCTTAACGACGAATGTTCACTTGAAGACATTATAAAGGACACTAAGATTGACAACCTCAAGGCGATTGCCTATGGCGCAATTCCTCCTAACCCGTCCGAGCTGCTTGCGAGTGAGGCTATGGCTGACCTTATCAAGACGGTTGAAAAAGAGTACGACTACATTATTTTTGATACACCGCCTGTCGGCATTGTTATTGACGCAGTTCCGATTCTCAAGGCAGCGGACGGTGTGGTAATTATTGCAAGAAACAACTCAACTACATATCCGGAGCTTGCAAAAACCGTAGAAACAGTTGAGCGTACAGACGCAAAAATCCTCGGAGTTATTCTTAACAGAGTTAAACCGCAGGAAACAAGAAAAAGCAAGGGTTACTACTCAAGATACGGCGGATATTACAGCAGTTCAACCAAAGACTAAGCTTTATACTTCAGTGCAATTTTATTTCACAGGTAAATTAATTGGGTATGATAAAAATTTACGGAGGAGAAAACGGAAGCAATTATGGGAAAAGCAAACATCACCGACGCATCGAAAGCGGCAGCATCAAACACACATTCAGTTAAACCGAAGCCGATTTACGATTTTGTAAAGCGTGTTTTCGATATTGTATGTTCACTCATCGGTTTGATTGTTCTTTCACCTGTTTTTATCATTCTTTCCATACTTATAAAAACCACAAGCGAAGGTCCTGCTTTCTTTGCGCACAAGCGTGTCGGCAAAGGCGGCAAAACAATAAAAATCTATAAGTTCAGAAGTATGGTAACAAATGCGGAAGAACTTATAAAGCAGTTTACACCCGAGCAAAAAGCCGAATACGAAAAAAACTTTAAGCTTGAAAACGACCCTCGAGTTACAAAAGTAGGAAAATTTATGAGAAAAACAAGTCTTGACGAACTTCCACAGCTTATTAACATTCTTAAGGGCGATATTTCTGTTGTAGGCCCTCGCCCCGTTATGGATGTTGAAACTAAAATTTACGGTAACTACCGCAATATGCTGCTCAGCGTAAAGCCGGGTCTTACAGGCTTTTGGGCGGCAAACGGCAGAAGCGCCACTACATACACACGCAGAAGAGCTATGGAAATTTACTATGTAAAGAACCGTTCCGTATTACTTGATTTAAAAATAATTTTCAAAACATTTATTTCTGTATTTAAGCGTGTAGGTGCGGTTTAAGGAGGAAAAGCAATGAAAGCTGTATTACTTGCAGGTGGCTTTGGAACAAGAATTTCCGAAGAATCGCAGTTCAAGCCAAAGCCTATGGTTGAAATAGGCGGTATGCCGATTTTGTGGCATATTATGAAACTTTATTCATATTACGGAGTAAACGAATTTATTATATGCGCAGGATACAAACAGCATGTAATTAAAGAATGGTTTGCGGATTATTTTCTGCATACTTCGGACATAACATTTGATTTTACACAGGACGATAAAATAATCGTACATAACAAAAGGGCCGAACAGTGGAAGGTCACGGTCGTTGATACGGGACTTAACACAATGACAGGCGGTCGTCTTAAGAGAGTGCGTGACTTTATAGGCAGCGAGCCTTTCTTTATGACCTACGGTGACGGCGTTTCTGATGTAGATATAAACGCACTTTTAGAGTTCCACAAAAAGAACGGCAGACTTGCCACTATGTCGGCAGTCAAACCCGAAAGCCGCTTTGGTGTGCTTGACCTTTCAAGCGACAACGAGGTAAAGGCATTTCGTGAAAAGAGCGACATTGACTCCGGTTGGATAAACGCAGGATTTATGGTGCTCGAACCAAAGGTGCTCGACTATGTAAAAGACGATACAATTATGTTTGAGCGTGAGCCTATGGAACAGCTTGCAAAAGAAGGTCAGATTATGTGCTGGAAACACAACGGTTTCTGGCAGTGTATGGACACTCTTCGTGACAAAGAAAAGCTCGAAAAACTCTGGAGCACAAACAAAGCACCGTGGAAGGTATGGAAAGATTAATGCTTAATTTTTATAAAGGTAAAAGAGTATTTGTAACAGGTCACACAGGCTTTAAGGGCAGTTGGCTCTGCAAAATCCTTGCAAATGCGGGCGCACAGGTTACCGGCTACTCTCTTAATCCACCTACAAACCCGAATTTATTTGAAATTGCAAATATCGAGGGCGACATTAAGTCCGTTATCGGCGATATTCGTGATTTTGATTTACTTAAAAAGACATTTGACGAGGCACAGCCCGAAATTGTACTTCACCTTGCGGCACAGCCGATTGTGCGTGACAGCTACAAGATGCCTGCCTATACATACGAAACAAATGTAATGGGCACTGTAAACATTCTTGAATGTGTAAGACAGTCGGACTGCGTAAAGTCATTCCTCAATGTAACGACAGATAAGGTTTACGAAAATAAGGAGTGGCAATGGGGCTACCGTGAAAACGAGCCGCTCGACGGCTTTGACCCGTATTCAAACAGCAAAAGCTGTTCGGAGCTTGTAACTCACAGCTATAAAAACTCATTCTTTGCCGACGGCAGAGTTGCGATTTCGACTGCAAGAGCCGGCAATGTAATCGGCGGCGGCGATTTTGCAAACGACAGAATTATTCCCGACTGCGTTCGTGCACTTGAAAAAGGCGAAGATATAATCGTTCGCAACCCACATTCAACAAGACCGTATCAGCATGTGCTTGAGCCGTTGTTTGCATACCTTATGATTGCAAAGGCTCAGTATGAGGACATAAAATTTGCCGACTACTACAATGTAGGCCCTGATGAGTGCGACTGCGTTACAACGGGCGAGCTTGTTGACTTGTTTGTAAAGTACGCCGACGGCAAAATCAATTGGATAAACAAAAGTGAGAAAAATGCCGTACACGAAGCAAATTTCTTAAAACTCGACTGCTCAAAACTCAAGGCTGTATTTGGCTGGAAACCGCATTGGCATGTAACCGAGGCCGTTGAAAAAACTGTTGAATGGTCACGCTGTTATATGGAAAAAGGCGATGTCAGAAAATGTATGGACAAACAGATTGAGGAATTTTTAGCAAGCAGAATTTAAATATATCATCAACAAAAGAGGTTTAGTGATGAAAAAGGCGATTGTAACAGGCTCAAATGGCTTTGTCGGCTCAAATGTATGCAAAAGACTTTGCGCTGACGGAGTTAAGGTTTATGCCGTTGTAAAAGATAAAAACGAAAAAATCAATAACATAGAAAAGCTTGACGGCATTGAAATTGTGTACTGCGAGCTTGATGAAATTGAAACTCTCTTTGATAAAATTTCAGACAGAGATGTTGATGTTTTCTACCACTTTGCGTGGGTAGGCTCGGCAGGCCCGTTAAGATGTGACGAGAACATTCAGTTGCAGAATGCGCTTTGGACAGCCCGTGCGCTCAGAACAGCTGACAAAATGCAGTGCAAAAAGTTTGTAAACGCAGGTTCGATTATGGAAAAAGAAACCTACACAGCCGTTTACACACAGGAAAGCAAACCGGGTTTGCCGTACATTTACGGCGCAGGCAAACTTATTGCCCGTTCAATCTGCAAACCGATTGCAAACAGCCTTTCAATTGACCTTTGCTGGGCGGTAATTACCAACGCTTACGGCGCAGGCGAGTTTTCGCCGAGATTTGTTAATTCAACAATTCGCAAAATTATTGCAGGCGAACCTTTACAGTTTACAGCCGCAACACAGAACTACGATTTCATTTATATAGACGATGTTGCAAGAGCCTTTGAGGCGATCGGCGAATACGGCATTGCAAACAAAGAGTACACAATAGGCAGTGGCAACGCAAGACCACTCAAGGAGTTCATTCTCGAAATGCAGAACGAGCTTGCACCTGAAGCAAAACCGATTTTCGGTGATGTGCCGTTTACAGGTGTAAATATGCCGCTTGAGGCATTTGATACAACCGACATAGAAACAGACTGCCACTTCAAACCTGAGATTTCCTTTGCAGAGGGCACAAGACTTACTATGGAGTGGATTAAGTCCGTAGACTAAAAATCAGGGCGAAATTTATCTTTCGCCCTTTATATTCGTAATGCAAACTGCGTTTTTCTGAAAATTATGGGTTAATTTTCAGAATAGAAACATTTTAAGGAGATTATTTATATGATTCAGAAGTTTGAATTTTGCAATACCGATTTTGAGGGCGCATATCTTATTAAACCGTTTTGCGCAACAGATGTAAGAGGCGCATTTATTAAGGATTATTCTAAGGAAGTTTTCGAGGCAAACGGTCTTGAGCACAACCTTGCAGAGGTTTTCTATACAGTATCTCACAAGGGTGTTATCCGTGCTCTCCATTTTCAGCGTGTACACGAGCAGGCAAAGCTTGTAAGATGCATTAAAGGCAAGGTTTTTGATGTTATCGTTGACCTTCGTCCCGACTCCCCTACCTTTAAAAAGTGGCAGGGTTTCTACCTTTCCGAAGAAAATATGAACGAACTTTATGTTCCCGAACATTTTGCTCATGGCTACCTTGTGCTTGAGCCGTCTGTTGTTTCTTACAAGTGCGGCGAAAAATTCTACGGTGAATATGATGACGGCATTATGTATAACGACCCTGACTTCGGTGTTGAATGGCCGTTTGACGAAATCGGCGGTATTGAAAATCTTATTTTAGCCGATAAAGACAAAAATCTCCAGTCATTCAAAGAATTTGAGGAAAAGTATCTTAAATAATTAATCGGCATTTACTTACGGAGGGTATAATGAACATAGTTTACTCAAGCTCTGACAGCTACGCACCTATAGCGGGCGTATCGCTTTACTCACTGCTAAAAAACAATAAGCAGTGCAAAGAGCTTAGTGTTTTTATAATTGACAACAATATCAGTGAAAAAAATAAAGAAAAATTCACAACGCTTTGCGCTGAATTTAACAGACCGCTGTACTTTGTGCCGATTGCAGACATTGAAAAACTTGCAGGCACAAGTATTGACATAGGCAGATGGAACATCAGCACATTCGGCAGACTTTTTGAGGCAAGCCTCCTCCCCGAATGGGTAGAAAAGGTTATCCATGTTGACTGCGATACAATGATAATGTCATCGCTTGAGCCGTTGTGGAACACGGATATGACAGGCAAAACCGTTGCCGGTGCACTTGAGTGCATAGGCGACAACTACAAAACAGAAATCGGTCTTAAACCCGAAGACACCTATATTAACGCAGGCAACATTATGCTCAACCTCAAAAAAATCAGAGAGGACGGCACAGAAGAAGAATTCAAGAAATACATTTCCGCACATTCTCAACTTTCTTTTGTTGACCAGGCAGTGCTCAACGCTTGCGTAAAAAGTGAGGAAAAGCTCGTTGTTCCGCTTGAATACAATGCATATTCAATGGTTTATTATGTTAAATACAAAAACCTTAAAAAGGTAAAGAGAGTAACCTCATACTACAGCGAAAACGAGGTTGCCCATGCAATCAAAAATCCGTGTATTGTTCACTTTACCACCTGCTTTATGGACGGTACCCGTCCGTGGATGGAAAACAACTTCCACCCTATGCTTGACAAATACCTTAATTTCAAGAGTGAGTCGCCATGGGCGGACGAGCCGCTTTGGAAAGACCCACGAAACAAGGTAAAGAAAACCGCATATAAAATGTTTACGGTTTTACCGGAGAGTTTTGTGACAAGCTCAATCGGCTTTGTTCACGAAACAGTGATACCGATAATACACAAATTCAAAAAATAACGGAGATATAGTAATGGGAATTATGCTGATTAAGGCAAAGCTTCATCTTGTTGCCGCTGTTAAAAAAATTTTTTACAGGCTGGTCTATGGAAATGGTATTTCCTTTGGCAAAAACACCACATTCAGAAAAAACTTTTCTCTTTATATTGAAAAGAACGCAAGAATTGAGCTTGGCAACGATTGTTTTTTCAACAACGGCTGTTCGCTCAACTGCCTTGAAAAAATAAAAATAGGAGACAGATGCATTTTTGGCGAGGGAGTAAAAATCTACGACCAGAACCACTGCTTTAAGGATATTTCCCGACCGATAAAGGAACAGGGATTTTCATCTGCTCCCGTTGAAATCGGAAATGACTGCTGGATTTGCAGTAATGTAACTATTCTTAAGGGCGTAAAAATCGGAAACCACTGTGTTATAGGCGCAGGCTGTCTTATTTACAAGGATATTCCCGACAACACAATCGTCAAAAATAAAACCGGTCTTGTGTTAAGTCAGAGAAATATTGCGGAGGAAAATTAATTTATGGAACCAATAAGAGTTTTGCACGAGGATGTTATACTGGATCCAGGCGGTATTGAAGCATTGCTTATGAACCTGTACCGACATATCGACAGAGAACAGCTTCAGTTTGACTTTATGGTACACCGCCCCGACAAGGGCTTTTATGAAGACGAGGTTAATGCAATGGGCGGCAAAATCTACCGAACCCCTCCCTTCAATCCCTTTAAAATTCACAGCTTTAAGTCAAGCGTCTGCGAAATACTTGAGGCTCACCCCGAATACAAGGTCTTTCATTGCCACGCCGAGCTTAATTTATGGCCCCTGAAATATGCCCACAAGCTCGGTATTCCTACAAGGATTGCCCACAGCCACAACGCTAAGACGGTTGTGAATCTGAAATATTTTTTCTTTTTGTACGAAAAAATGTTTATAAAAAATCACTGCACAGATATGTTTATGTGTTCAACTCCGGCAGGGCAGTGGAGCTACGGCAAAAAAGCTGTTGCAGACGGCAAGGTAAAATTTATTAAAAACGGAGTAGAAACAGAAAAATTCCGATTTAACGAAAAAGTAAGAGCCGATGTAAGGCGTGAGCTTAATATTACCGATGAAATTCTCATAGGTCATGTCGGCAGATTTATGCAGCAAAAAAATCACGGCTTTCTCATTGATATTTTTAACGAAATACATAAGAAAAACCCGAAAACCGTACTTGTTATGGTGGGCGAAGGTCAGCTGAGAGAGGAAAACGAAAATAAGGTCGCACAGCTCGGACTTCGGGATTGCGTACGCTTTCTCGGATTAAGGAATGATGTAAACAGGCTGTATCAGGCTTTTGACCTGTTTTTGTTCCCCTCACTATGGGAGGGACTTCCCCTTACAGGGGTTGAGGCGCAGGCGGCAGGCTTGCCGGTGCTTATGAGCGATGTCATAACGCCCGAGGTTTATATCGTACCTCATCTGCACACAAAATCTCTCAGCAACAGTGCAGAGGAATGGGCAGACGAGGCTCTCAGCCTTATACAGAGCTACAAACGCCGTGACTGTATAAATGAAATCCGCAGTGCAGGCTTTGACATTCAGGAAACGGCAGATTGGTTACAGAGCTTTTACATTGAGCGCACCTTAAAGGCTCGCAGAGCGCAAAAATAAACAGAGGAAACACAATGAAGGTTGCTTTTATTACAAGACACACCCCCTCAAACTACGGCTCGGTTTTGCAGGCGTATGCAACGCAGAGGACGATTGAAAGGTTCGGTCACGAGGCGGTGTGCATTAACTACATAAGAACAGACGAATTGCCCGAAAATCAGACCAAAACCCTGCTTTCTGTTTCAAGGTGGAACAAGAATACGGCTACAAGGCTTTTGTACTCGGTAACGCAAAAGCCCGTATTTGACGCCGCAAGAAAGAGGTTTGACCGTTACAGAAAAAATATGCTCACGCTTACCGATGAGTGTTGGAATACACCCGAGGAGCTTGCACAAAATCTGCCAAAGGCTGATGTATATATGACGGGCAGCGATCAGGTGTGGAATACAGTAGGCACGGGAGTTATTGACCCTGCGTATTTTCTGTCTTTTGTACCTGATGATAAAAAGAAGATTGCCTACGCAGGCTGTTTCGGCACAAAAACCGTGCGTGACGGCGACAGAGATAACATTATAAAATGGCTTAAACGCTACGAGCACATCACAATCCGTGAAAAAAGCGGAGTAGAGCTTGCACAGTCGCTCGGAGTACACGCAGAGCAGGTGCTTGACCCTACATTTTTAATGTCGCCAAAGGACTGGCTCGGTATTCTGCCGAAAAAGGAAAAGACGGAAAGCTATGTGCTTGTGTATCAGCTCCACCCGAACAAGGAATTTCAGACCTACGCAAAGGAATTTGCAAAAAGAAATAAAATGAAGCTTATAAGGGTACACCCTTATTTTCACCATATTTTCAAGCCCGGCAAATTCGTATTCTGCCCCCCTGTTGAGGAATTTCTGTGGTACATAAAAAATGCCGACTACTTCCTCACAGATTCATTCCACGGCACTTCGTTTGCCATAGGTCTGAACACTCAATTTGTTGATGTTCTGCCAAATGTTTACAGCGAACGCAACAGAAGTATTCTTGCAACCGCAGGACTTGAGGACAGAATACTTATGAGCTATGATGATTTTAAAATTGCCGACACTCCTATTGACTTTACTGCGGTTAATCAAAAAATCAATGCGGAACGCACCCGTTCTGCCGAAATTCTCAAGAAAATAATCGAGGAATAATATGAACAATATAAGCATACTCGGCAATGACTGCTGCGGTTGTACTGCGTGCGAACAGATTTGCCCCAAAAAATGCATTACCTTTAAGGAAAACAACGAGGGATTTATGTACCCCGTTGTAGATGAGAGCGTGTGCATAAACTGCGGTGCGTGCGTTAAGCATTGCCCTGTTATGACCCCTCCCCACTCTGACGGTGTGCAAAATGTTTATGCGTCAAAATATTGTGACACGCAAAAGGCCAAAGAAAGCACTTCTGGCGGTATTTTCATTCCGCTTGCAAAGAGCACTCTTGAAAAGGGCGGAGTTGTTTTTGGCTGTGCGTATGACGAAAACCTTGTTGCAAGACACATTGCCGTTGAAAAAGAGGCTGACTTGCACAAGCTGCAAGGTTCAAAATATGTTCAGAGCGACCTTTCCGGCATTTACAGCCGTGTAAAAAGTGAATTAAAAAGCAGCAGAAATGTACTTTTCAGCGGTACAGGCTGTCAGGTTGCAGGTCTGCGTTCTTTCCTCGGCAAGGATTTTGATAATCTCATAACCGTTGACATTGTGTGCCACGGTGTGCCAAGCCCAAAACTTTTTGAAAAATACCTTTGCTACCTCGGCAGCAAACTCGGCGAGCCTGTAAAAAGCTACAATTTCAGAAGTAAAAAGCGCCACGGCTGGGGTTTGTTTTATGAAGTTGAAACCGATAATATCGGCAAAGGCGGAAACGGATTTGACGACCCGTACTACAACGCTTTTCTTAACTGCAAAACCTATCGTGAGGGCTGCTACAACTGTCGCTTTGCAAACTGCGACCGACAGGGTGATATAACACTTGCCGACTTTTGGGGAATTGAATACATAAATCCGCCGTTTTATTCGGAAAACGGAGTTTCACTCGTCCTTGTAAATACAGACAAGGGCAAAAAACTCTGGAAATCCCTTGAAAACTGCATTGAAAGCGTTGATTCCACCGTTGAGCAGGCAGTACAAATGAACAAAAACCTGTCCTCTCCATCTCACCGCCCCGAATGCAGAGATACAATTTACGACGGCTTTGACGGAGATTTTGACAGCTATGTAATGCAAAAGCTGTATGTAAAACCGAGTTTAAAAAGAAAATTAAAGTCGCTTGTTCCTGTTTCGCTTAAAGGCAGAATCAAGCATATGTTGAAAAAATAAAACTGAAAAAGCAATATAAGCAACATTGAAATTTGGAGTATATATATGAAAAAGAAAATCGGACTTTGCTGCTGTTACAAACAGCGCAACTACGGCAGTCAGCTGCAAAGCTATGCAACTACCGTAGAAATGAAAAACAGAGGAATTGACTGCGAGGTAATTCAGTATAAAAAGAAATTCACACTTAAATTTATGCGTGAAGCAAAAATCTGGACGCTGTTTTTCAACCGTATTCTTATCAGTGAAAGAATTTTACGCTACAAAAAGCGTTTTATTTTAATGTTCCACAAAGATGTAAAGCATCAGAACGATGTGCGCAACGCAAAACTTGCGCAGTTCTCAAAGGAACGCTTTACAAATCTCTCAAAACCTTGCATAGGTCACGACGAACTCGAGGCACTCGGTGCGTCATATGACGGAGTTTTTGTAGGTTCTGACCAGCTTTGGAGTCCGGGCGGAATCAGCGGCAACTTTCACAACCTTATGTTTGTTCCTGACAATGTTCCAAAGTTTTCATATGCCGCAAGTTTCGGCGTTTCTGAAATTCCAAAGGGACAGCAAAAACTTTACAAAACATTTTTAAGCCGCTTAAACTACATAAGCGTAAGAGAAAATGCAGGTCAAAAAATCGTCAAAGAGCTTACGGGCAGAGATGCACAGGTTGTAGCCGACCCTGTAATGCTGCTCACCAGAGAACAGTGGGACGAAGAAATCAAGTTTAAGAGAATGTACGATCAGCCGTATATATTCGCATATTTTCTCGGCAAAAGCGAAGAAAACAGAGAGCAGGCAAAAAAACTTGCCGAGCTTACAGGTCTTAAAATCGTTACCGTTCACCATATGGATACCTACAACAAGGCAGATGTCGGATTTGGCGATTATGCTCCGTTTGAGGTTGGTCCGGAAGAATTCCTCAACCTTATAAGAGGCGCAGAGTATGTATGTACCGACTCTTTCCACGGCTCGGTATTCTCTATGATTTATCACAAAAAACTTATGATTTTCAAGCGCTATGCCGATTCGTCAAAGACATCAAAGAACTCAAGAATATACAGCATCTGCGAGAACCTCGGCGTTACACACAGAATGTTTGACGGCAATAATCTTAACACAATCACAGACGAAATCGACTATGACGGCGTTGACAGCCGTATAGAAAAAATCCGCAGCGAATCCAAGGCTTACCTTGACAAAGCACTTGCATTCTATTGGGAGTAATCCTAAAAATTTTTAAGTCGGGATAAATCCCTTTTACCCCGACTTTTTATAAATAACCTATAAATTAACCTTACAGGAGTAAAATATGAATTCACCTCTTATATCCGTAATTGTTCCTATTTACAATGCGGCGGAATTTATTGAAAAAACCGCAGAACATCTTGCTAACCAAACATATAAAAATATGGAATTTATCCTTGTTGACGACGGCTCTACAGATGGCTCGTCCGAGATTTGCGATAAAATTGCGGAAAAAGACAGCAGATTTGTAATAGTTCATCAAAAAAACAGCGGTGTAAGCGCTGCCAGAAATGTGGGAATTGCCACTGCCAAAGGTGATTATATCGGTTTTTGCGATTCAGACGATATTCCGTATGAGGATATGTACGAAACACTTTACGGCATTGTAGAAGAATACGATTGCGATGTAGCAATGATTAAAAGCGCCATTCACTTTATTGACGGCAAAGTTCACGATTCAAGCGACGGTTCAATGAAAGTTTATTCAGACAAAGATGAGATTTTAAAGCTGTTTTTGCTTAACAAAATTCAGTCAAGCGTATATACAAAACTTTTCAGTGCCGAAATCTGTAAGCAGGTGCAATTCCCTGCCCCTCACAAAATCAACGAAGACCGTTACTACTCGTTTTTTGCGCTTGAAAAATGCAAAAAACTCGGTTTTAAAAATGTTACCAAATATAATTATTGCAGACACGAAGGTTCGTCTGCGACACAAAGTTTTTCGGATAAATTCCTTGACATAGTTTATTTTGCCGATTTAATTGAGGATTTTGTGCAGAAAAATTATCCCGAACTTTCGGATTACGCAAGAACGAACAAGATAGTTTCGTATCTGCGTACCTGCCAACTCATTGTATTGTTAAACGGTGAGAAAACTTATAAAGACAAATTTGAAGAAATAAGAGCGTTTATTAAAGAGCAGGACAAGGCTCTTTGCAAAAAATATCTTACAAAAAACATTTATATGAAATACACTTTTCTGAAAGCCGGACAAGTTCCGTTCAGATTAGCCATAAAAGCATTTTCAAAATTTTAATTTACTTAAATACAATTATTCCCTCTGTTAGGATTTGATATATATGAAGAACAAAACATTTAAAATTACATTTCAATCACTGTGGTATTTATTTACCTCCACTGCCCTGGCTGTAATATGCGTGGGCGGTTATAACCCATATTTTATGAACACCCGTACTATGCTTTCGGCAGGACTTGTTCTTTGCTCACTGTTCGTGGCTCTTATTATACGCAAAAAAATAATTATAGACACCTCTCTCGGACTTTTTATTATTGTCGGAGCGTATATGTTGTTTTCTGCGTCAATGTCTATGGACACCGACACGAGTTTTAAAATTGCAGGCTACTACATAGTCGGCATCGCCGTACTTATGATAGAATACAGCGACGAAATGATTGATACCGTACTTAAATTTATGAATGTTTTTGTGCTTGTAATAGCCGTGTCTATCATTATATCCGTTCCTATCGACGATTGTATGAACAAATACTTCTCATGGCTGCTTAACCCTACACACAGTGAGTCTGTTGCCCAAAGTATGAGAAATACAATTATTTACAGCCGCTCTTATGCAGGATTTGCAAGAGATAAGAGTGTTGCCGCTTACATTATGGGTATGGGCATTTGCATTTACCTGGCAAAGTATTTTTCGGGCAAAAAATTAAAATGGTACGAAGTTGTCGGACTTCTTGCAGAAATCTCGGCTTTGCTTTTAACATCAAAACGAATGATTTTAGTTTGTCTTGTTGCGGTATTTGCCGTATTAATGCTCACATCACAAATCAAAGGCAAAATCGTAAAATTTGCCGTGATTGCGCTTGCGGCCGCATCCGCACTGTTTATTATAATGTCGTTTATCCCGTCAATGAGTAATGTATTTTCAAGATTTACAAATGAGGAAAACAACACACTTACAGGCAGAAGCGACTTATGGAGCTTCTCGTTTATGATGTTCTCAAAATCACCTGTAATCGGTGTGGGACTCGGTTCATTTAATGAATTTGCTGCACAGCAAGGTTACCTCAGCGCTTCGGGCGACAGATGGGATTACTTCGGTCACAACTGCTATTATGAATTTTTGGGCGAGCTTGGCATTGTCGGTTCAATAATAGTTTTCGGATCTTTGCTTTATATGCTCGTAAAAACATTTATGCTTGTAAACAACAAAACTCTGCTCCCGATTCAGCGCTACCACATTTATTTTGCTCTTGCGGTAGAAATTATGCTGCTTATGTACAGTATATCGGGCAATGTTTTGTTATATGCCGACCAGACGCTTGCACTGTTCTTTGCATATGCAATTGTCAGGAGCATTACCGTAAACAACGGTTTACGGAAAAAAACAAGACTTAATAATTACAGAAACAGAGGATATTATGCAAAATAAAGTTGGTATTCTGACATTTCACAAGGCTATAAGCTATGGCGCAGTTCTTCAATCCTACGCTTTACAAAATTTTATGTTTAACCTTGGCATAGACAATGAAATAGTGGATTATAAATGCGACTATATGGTTAATCGCTATCAAAAAACTTTCCGCCGTACAAGCAATAACGCCGTAAAGGACTTTTTATGGAGTATTAAAACCGCATCGGGTGTAAAAGCAGGTCGAAAGACTACTTATGAATTTGCAAATAAATTCTTAAAAATGAGCCGACCTTACACAAAAGACACACTTGCAAGCGCAAAAAGCGAATACAAGGCATTTGTAACAGGCAGCGATCAGGTATGGAGTCCGACTTGCGTAGGCTTTGACCCGGCATATTTTCTTACCTTTGCCGACTCAAATCAAAAATACAGCTATGCGGCAAGCATTGCGGTAAAAAAATATCCCGATAATCTTAAAGATGAATTTGCAAAGAGAATATCCGATTTTCAGGGCTGTTCCGTTCGTGAAAAAAGTGGCGCAGAAATCGTGCGTGAACTTACGGGCAAAGAAGCATCGGTAAATATTGACCCTACACTCTTGCTTGACTCAAGCAATTGGGATAAAATCGCTTATGACAAAAAATCAGAACCGTACATATTCCTGTTTAATGTACTTAAACCAAAAAAATTGATTGATTATGCAATCAAACTTGCAGAGGAAAAGGATATGAAAATTCTTTACCTCAACAACCGCCACCCTGTCGCACACGAGCGCATCGAATACCTTGACCCTGTTACGGCAGACAAGTTTATAGGACTTATAAAAAATGCCGCATATGTGTGCACAAATTCCTTTCACGGCAATGCTTTTTCGGTTATTTATGGTAAAAAATTTATTGTAGAAACCGAAACCGCCGCCTCTGTCAATATCAGATCTCAAGAATTGCTTGAATATCTCGGTCTGTCAGACAGAATTTTATCGTCAACTCATACCCCCGACATTGACAAAGAGTATGACATAGACAATGTGCGCCAAAAGCTTGAAGAAGAGCGCAAAAAATCTGCTGAATATCTTTTGGCATTAAAGTAATTTTGAAAGGATAAGACCAATGGCAGAAAAATCATCAGGAAAACAAATGTCAATCAATGTTATTGCATCACTCATCTCTTTTGCGGTAACTACGGGTATTAACTTTTTCCTCACACCGTACCTTACACAGGAACTCGGTACGGAGGCTTACGGCTTTATAGGACTTGCAAACAACTTTGTTCAGTATGCAACGGTAGTTACATCTGCGCTCAACTCTATGTCGGGCAGATTTATCTCTCTTGCCTACCACCGTGGCGATAAAGAAAAAGCGTCAAAACTTTTCAGCTCCGTACTTGTTGCAGACCTTATAATTGCGGCAGTAATGCTTGTTGCCGCTGCGTTTCTTACATTCTTTATTGACAAAATACTTGTTATTCCTGCGTCAACGGCAACAGTCGAAGACCTTGTCACAAATGTAAAAATCACTTTCGGCATAACTTTCTTAACCTTTGTTATCAGCGTTATTACCGCTATTTTTACAACAGCAACCTATGTTAAGAACCGTATTGATATTAATTCAATTCGTGATATTATTTCTAACCTTATCAAAATAGCCGTATTATTCTTACTTATCGGCTTTTTCGGTGTAAAACTTTACACACTCGCTACAGCAATGCTTGCCAGCGGCATTTTCCTTTTGCTTGCAAATGTAAGCGTAAAAAAGCGTATTTTGCCCGATGTTCAAATCAGCATTAAAAAATTCCGCTTTGACCTTGTAAAAGCTCTTATTGCGGCAGGCATATGGATGTCGCTTGCACAGTTAAGCAATACATTCCTTTCAGGTCTTGATTTGCTTATATGCAACCTTACTCTCGGTGCAACCCTTATGGGTATGCTTTCAATTGCAAAGACAATACCGCACAGCATTTCTTTGCTTATCACCACACTTGCAAGTGTATTTACACCGCATTATACAATTTTATATGCAAAGAATAAAATTGCAGACCTTGTAAAAGAAATCAAATTTACTTCAAAAATACTAAGCTATATTCTTACCGTGCCGCTTACAGGCTTTATGGCATTCGGATATGACTTTTTTACCCTTTGGCAGCCTGAAAAAAATCCGCAGGAAATTATGATGATACAGATTCTGTCTGTTCTTACCTGTATTCAATATTTGTTTACAGCGCACACACAGTGCCTTACAATGCTCAACTCGGTATGCAACAAAATGAAACTTCCTGTTCTTGTTGCACTTATTGTCGGTATTTTAAGCACAGGCTCTGTACTTATTATTTTAAATTTCTGCGATACAGGCGACTTCGGCGTATATCTTATAGCAGGTATCAGCTCACTGCTTATGAGCTTAAGAGCAATTCTCTTTATTCCTATATATTCGGCACATTTGCTTAAGCAAAAGAAAACAACTTTCTATCCGCTGATTGTCAGAGGCTGGATTGCATTCTTTGTACTTATGGTTATTTTCTGCTTTGTGCAGTATTTATTCCCAATCCACTCATGGCTCACACTTATAGTTATTTGCGGAATATGCGCTGTTGTAGGATACATTATAATCTTACCTATAATGTTCAACAGAAGCGAAATGAAAAATCTTATTTCAAAAGTTACAAAGAAATTTATTAAACACTAAGGTGACAAATATGAATTTCAAAAACAAAAATTCTCTTTTAAAACTTACAAGCCTGTCCCTGTCAATATTAACCGCTTTTTCGGCAACCGCACTTGTCGGCTGTTCTCAAACGGACGCAAAAGCAGCTTTGCAAAAAGCAAAAGACTTATACGAAAAAGGAAATATCGAAGAGGCGGAGTATCAGCTTGTTCTGTATCTTCAGGACTTTCCGTCCGATATAGAGGCTAATATATTACTTGGCGACTGGTATTCGACAGACGGCAACGATAAGTCTTTGGTATATTACAGAAAAGCCGCAAAATATACCGAATACGATGAAAATTCTTTGAATTACAACACCACATCAACGCTGCTTTCAGCGAATGTTCAGAGTTTTACCGTTAAACCTGCCGCAAAATATACCAAATCAATGACGGTTTCGTTCAGCGGCAATCTGTTTCAGGTTGACAAAGACAGCGAGAACGGCAGAATTTATAAAACCGACGAACAGCTTGAGGAAAGCGACTGCAAAACCACAAAATGGTTTTCGGTAAATAATTCACAAAAGAACATATCTGTCTACGGCAAAATCAACTGTGCTTTGTGGCAGTTTAAGAACAAGGACGGTGAAATCACATATTATGAGGACGACGCCGATTTTAACTCTTATTCTTCTATCAGATACACAAACAAAGCGTATTCAACCGCAGAAATACCGGAAGATGCCGTAAGCGCAAGACTGACCTACTATGACCCATCAAAAGAAGATTCAATTAATGTTGATGAGGGAGTATATATTGAATACGGCAGTTTTATACAAGGCTATACAAATTCATCTACCCAGACATTCACAATCCCGGACCTTTCAAACGATGACTATGTAGAGTATAAAGACGGCAAATGGACGCTTTACTCAAACGGCACGCAAACCGCACTTGAATTTGATAAGATTTCGGACAATTCGTTTTATATGTCGGTTGCGGGAGATTTGATTGGAGAACTTGACTACACAACTTCAAAAGCCGCTGAAAACAAAGTTGATAAATCAAAAAAATACGGCATATCGTATAAAGCAGATTCCACAAGATTTGCCTGCAAAAGAACCGATGACGCCGTAAATATGAATTTCAATTACAAAATTGATGACGAATGGGCAAATACGGGCGCCAATGATTTTGACAATGCTTATCCGTGGTGCGAAATGAAACGCTGTAATGTTTCTGTAAAAGACAACAAAAAGACTGTTACTTATGAGGGCGACAGCAATTACAAAGAAGACGGCTCCAACGGAAATGTTATGGTAGAAATACCGAAATTCTACACAAAGAGAACCGTAAAAGACGGATATGAAAATATCAGTATTTCGGGTGAAAAATATGACGGCTATCAGGTTGACCCTGCGTTTATCGGTTCGGACGGCAAAGAAGCAGATCATATTTATGTAGGCGCATACTTTGGAAGTATAAATGAAGGCGACAAAATTTTAAGCGTATCGCAAACTTATCCCGAAATAAAAATGCTTTACAAAAACACACTAAGCGCTGCGGAAAAGAACGGAAAAGGCTATTCCGAGCTTGATTATGTAACCTATTCGGCACTGCAAAAACTTTTTATGATAGAAACAGGCAACATAAATTCATCTTCTGTTTTTGGCGGTGTTACAGCCGATTATTATTTCTATGAAGATGAAAACAAAAGTGCTTTTTCAATTGTTGACGCCGAAAAATCAAATACAATTATATTAGGTGCAAACACACTTACATCAAGACTTGCCGAGGGCGACAGTATCTCAATTTTCTCCGATTGGGAGGAATACAAAAACACCCCAGAATATCAAAGAGAAATCGAATCTATCACCCGTGACAGCAGTAAAAATATTATAGTAACGTTTTCAGGTGACCCTGTTGATATAAAAACAGGCAAAACCGCCATTTCAAATATTCCGATTAAAAACGGAAAAACCGATGGCATTGATTACTGTACGGGCATAACCGATCGAGGGGACGGAAAATCTCCTTTTAAATACCGAGGAATAGAAAATCTCTACGGCAGTGTTATGACTATTTTGAGTAATGCATACTTCAGTGAGCAGAAATTTAATTATTCCACTGCGGACGGTTCAACTTATACACTTAATGCAGACATACCATTTCAAAAAGAGGGATTTAGCGACATCGACAACATCAACCGCAAATATGCCATTAAATCAATGGCATATGACTCGGATAATCCGTTGGTAATGCTGCCGTCCAAACTCGGAGACAATGCTTCGGCGCTGACTTCTTACGGCGACTATTGGCTGCAGTATTCCTCATCAAAATCTACAACATCAAGATACATTGCGATAGGCGGTGCAGACGATAACTTCCAGCTTGCAGGATTATTCCATATGAGAGCTATCATTGATGCCAATTCTACAGATACCAAACATTTAAACTACATCGGTTCAAGAATAATGTACAGATAATTAATTCTGTTAAATAAAATCCCCCGAAATCTACTATGCGGATTTCGGGGGTTTTGTGTTATAAAAATTATTTAGTTCCTTTATTAAGCGTTGGGTAAATTTAATTTAGCAGAACATTTTATCAAACAATCATAAAAGTTTGTCCAATCTTTTTTAGTTGTAGGTTTGACAACCCACAATACGGTTTTGCGCTTAAATCAACAGAGAAAGCCTTTATGCAAAAATCAGCTTTTTCTCATCTTATTGTTCAACTTACAATTCACTAACCATAATTCATTACAACAAAAGTTATTTTCTAATTGTTATATAAACCGATAAATAATTTATTGTTATCGGCTAAGACACTGCACACCTTTGAATTAACCGGTATATTTTTTATATAAACAGGGTATTTCGGATCGGAGATATTCCACATGGACACACCTTTATCATAATTATCCATAAATAAGTAATTTCCCGAAATTGTAATATTGGCCGGTGATGTTTCTCCTTTATTGTATTGGTGTCTGTATATATTTGGTATTTTAAATAAACTTACCGAAACTTCATTAATGTTACTTACATCAACGACTGCTACACCCTCCATTGTTTCGCCGTTAGATTTGTTGGAATACGGTGCAATTGTGCAATAAATGTACGGATACGAACACGCTATTCCCATTGTGTGTAAACTTTTGCTTTTTAAATCACCGTTCCACAGATTTCTAATATTACAGCTATAAACGAGAGTTGGACTATCGGGGGTTGTAACATCATAAATTCTTATAAGATCTCGGTCATATCCTGCAATGGCGAGATATACTTTTTCTCCGTCGGAGAAAAATGTCGGCTGTTGGTATTCTTCAAATCCTGTTCCGTCACTGTCATATGCTCTTTCTCTGCAATCGTATTCATATAACAGCTTTGGATTTTCAGGTGTTGACGAAATATCATATAATGACCATCCTCCGATTTGTTGAGTTACACAAAGAAGCGAGTTATTATATGTTGCCGTATAATGACTCTTTCCGAAATACAGGGTATGTCCCTTTACAGTTAATTCTTTTCTCGAGTATGTTATTGTATTTGCCAATGAAAAATCAGACAATCTGATAATATCAAGATAACCGCCCACATCATTTTTCTGCGAAGTTTTAGGACCGGACGCATTGTCACGGTAGGGTACATAAAGATAACCGTTACCCTTTGACATTCCCCTAGCATAAAAACCTTCGTGTCCTCCTACCGTTTTGATCAAGACCGGCTTTGCTTCTTCGCTGATATCTATTTTACTGATTGCTTGTTTTAAGTTTCCGCTGCAATACAAATAATCACCGTCTGCACACAACGCTCTTGTCGGAAAGTTTGTGGTTGTTATAATTTCTATTTGAGGAGTGTTGTTATAGTCTGTTCTTACTATTTTCAATTGGAGTGCCGTAACATCTCTTGAATCAATTGTGCCGTCATCTGTTATATCCGCATAGCCAAGGTCGCTGTCAGGAATAATCGGTGCACCGCTCTCATCGGTAAAGCCTGCAATATATCTCTGCAAATGAGTTACATCGTTTACATCTACTTTGCCGTCATTGTTGATGTCGCCGAATTCTCTCTCATCAAAAATCAACGAATAATTAATGCCGTTTGTTTTTGCGTATTCGTGAGCATATGAATTTTCGTAACATTTGATTGTTACATTATTGCAAAATTCAAACACATCATTGCCGATTGATTCAACTCTTTTCGGAATGTTAATTGATTTAAGGTTTTTGCAATTCATAAATACTGCAGAACCAATCTGCTGAATATTTCCGTTAACGGTTACTTTCTGAAGTGAAGTGCAGTTTAAAAATGCACTGTCGTCAATACCGAATTCCACGCTTTCCGGAATAACGCTATTCTTAAGGTTTATACAATGTGCAAAAGCCGACTCACCGATATTTACAACATCGGGTAAAGTGATACTTTCAAGACTTTCGCAGCCGTAAAATGTTTCTTCACAAATTGTATATAAACTCTTCGGCAGTTTTACCTCTCTAAGATTTATACATTCCTCAAAAGCCATACTGCCTATATTCTCTACACTGTCGGACAGTTGCACGCTTTCAAGATTTGGCGATTCCGCAAAGGCGCTTGAGCCAATTCTGTACACGGTTTGCGGTACGGTAACCTTATTGATTTTTTCATTCTGCGAAAACGCATAGTCACCTATCTGCGCTACCTTGTATCCGTCAATAGAATCGGGAATTACAACTTGAGCCTCACTGCCTGTGTACTTTGTTATGGTAATTTCATTGTTCTTTACAGTGTATTCAAAGTCACCGCTTGCCTCGCTCACCGCACTGTCGGTAATCTCCTGTGCATTTGCCGTCAACGGTATAAGAGTAAATGAACCGACGCTTAGCATTGCCGACATAAAGACGGACATTACTTTTAATGATTTTTTCATAACCCGCCCACTTTTATTGATTTATATATTTCCACAGCTTGTCTGCCGAGGTTTTCTGATTGCCGATAAAGTCAAGGTCTGTACCTTGCAACTTATTCATACTGTCGCCGAATACAAGTCCCGTGCCAAAATCGCCGTTGTCGTTTCTTCCGCTGTACAGCACTATATAGTTACCGTTTGTATAAATAAAAGCCGAACGGTACAGTCCGCCGCCGTCCCAATTTGACGGATCGGACGATGGTTTGAGCACAACCTGCGCTTCGCTCCAATCAAAGCCGTTTGACGATGTTGAGTGGTAAAGGCTCATATGCCTGCGGTCTGATTTATCTTGGGTCGAGCAAGCAAGGAGTTCGTATTTTCCGTTAATTTTTTCAACATCAATATGCCATGTATATGTCGTTGTCGGGTAAGTTAATGCAGTCACCGCACTGTCCGACCAAACACCGTCCTTATACTCCTTGTACCAAACCTTGTAGCCGTTTACATACCACAGCTTGTAAGTCCCGTTTTCGTAAACGATTGCAGGACTTACCATATCGTATTTTTTGCGGTTATCGGTTTCATACACAGGTGTACGGCCGCTCCATTTATTGCCGTCATACGAATAGCGCATATAAAGAGCCATATAGTTTTTTTCGTAATCTGTATATCGCCAAAAAAGTTCCAAACGGTTTTTGTCGGGATTATACACAAGCTCGGAGTCGGAATTAAACCTTACCCCTGCCTTGTAATCATCTCGAATACCCTCGCAAAATTTGATTTCCGAATAATTTATAAGGTCGTTTGAACCGACAATTGTCGGATTTTCGTACTTATCGTTTCCGTTCGGATACGGTGTGTATGACAGCCAATAGCGGTATCCGTTCCATTTTTCGCCTGTATCCACAACCTTTGGGTGGTAGGCATTGTTTGGATACTTGCTGTCTGCTCCGCTGTATACGCTCTTAAAATTCAGCTTGCTTTTTGAATTTGACTGCAGTTTAAAATCAGGTTTTACATAAAAACTGCCGTTTATAATATTCTGCGCATAGGTAACATCGTTTACATTTATAATGCCCGATTTATCAAAATCGGCTTTGCTGTCGAGCGTATCTCCGTTTGCTATTCCCTCTTGCAGGTAGGTGACATCCCGTACATCAAAAATTCCGTCACTGTTTAAATCGTATTTATTTATGTCATACGCAGACGCACTGATTGCAACAGACGAAACTGCAACAACCGCAAGCAATGCCGATACTGCTTTTTTTAACATCTTATTGTTCATTTGTTAAATACTCCTTTGTAAAATTTTGCACTAATATTTTCTCATATATTTACCATTATGTCAATAATAAACAAAATTGTTTGTGGGTGTTTTTATCAAATTTTGTAATTCATATTATAAAAATGTGGCTAAAAATAACCTTTTAATCTGTTTTTCCGTAAAATACTAATTTGTTTTATTTTGTTTTGTATGATACACTTTTTTTATTATCACTTTTAAAGAGCTTTTATGTTTAAAGAAACAGGCTATTATGACCGGAAAATGAAAATATTGGACTGCGACAAAAAGATTGACCTTGAAAAACCTGCGTCACAGAATCTCAGATACACAAACACGATTGATACCATTATCGAATTTTATAAACCCGTGCGAAGCCTATTATTTTTATCGGAATTTTAACATCAAACTTTTTTCTTTATAAATTAATATTCACTTATAACCTCTTTGCAACAAACATCTTATAATTATAAAAATATTGACTTTTTTGCTGTTATTATGTAAAATAAAAGGTAACGTATATTTAAAGAATTTAAATCTGATGGCATTTTGATATAATAGATTTGTAAGCCATATAAAGAGGATTGGAGAGAGGTTAAATGCAGCTTTCAGGTGCAGAAATTATTTGTGAGTGTTTGTTAGAGCAAGGAGTTGATACCGTATTCGGTTATCCGGGCGGTGCGGCTCTTAATACATATGACGCTCTTTATAAGTACAGCGACAGAATCAACCATATTCTTACCGCTCACGAGCAGGGTGCGTCACACGCTGCCGACGGTTACGCAAGAGCTACAGGCAAAACAGGTGTTGTAATTACAACTTCAGGTCCGGGTGCCACTAATATTGTTACAGGTATTGCTACCGCAAATATCGACAGTATACCTGTTGTTGCAATCACAGGTAATGTTACTACCGACCAGCTTGGCAGGGACAGTTTTCAGGAAGTTGATATTGTAAACATTGTAAAGCCAATCACAAAAGCAAGTTTCCTTGTAGAAAAAGTCGAAGACCTTGCTCCTACTCTCCGTAAGGCTTTTGAAATTGCTCAATCAGGCAGAAAAGGTCCTGTTTTGGTTGATGTACCAAAGGATGTTACCGCAAACAAAACCGAATTTGAGGTTGTAAAGCCTAAAGAAGTTGAAAGAGTAAGCATTAAAAATCCCGAAAAAATCAAAAAAGTTCAGGATATGATAAGAAATGCCAAACAGCCTATTATATATGCAGGCGGCGGTATTATCAGCGCAAACGCAACGGAAATTTTCAAAAAATTTGCAGAGCTTACAGATATTCCCGTTTGCTGTTCGCTTATGGGACTTGGCTGTATTCCTGCCGACCACCCGCTTTGTATGGGTAATATAGGTATGCACGGCGGCTATGAAACAGGTATGGCTACCGACAAGTGCGACCTTATTATTGCATGCGGTGCAAGATTTTCTGACCGTGTTGCGGGCGACAGAGATAAATTCGGCGCACAGGCTGAAATTGTACAGCTTGAAATTGACGAAAAAGAAATCAATAAAAATGTTAAGGTAAGCGAGTATGTGCTCGGCGACCTTGAATATATACTTGAGGCACTCTGCGACGGTATGGAACAGCAGAATCACGCAGAATGGCTTGAAACTCTCGGCGAATGGAAACATTATCTTGATAATAAAATTCCTGCCGACGACAAGTATCCGCAGCCGAAAGAAATTCTCGGCGCACTCAATGAAATAAAGAGTGACGATGACATTGTTGCTACCGATGTAGGACAGCATCAGATGTGGGTTGCGCAGTTCAATAAAGCACAGACACCACGCACACTCCTTACTTCGGGCGGACTTGGCACAATGGGCTTTGGTATGGGCGCAGCAATCGGCGCACAAACAGCTCATCCCGACAAGCGAGTTGTACTTGTTACGGGCGACGGAAGTTTTCATATGAACTTAAACGAGCTTGTTACTATGAAATCATACGACTTGCCTGTTGTAATCCTTGTTATGAACAACACAGTTCTCGGTATGGTTCGTCAGTGGCAGAAGTTGTTTTACGGCAACCGTTTCTCACAGACCGACCCGCACCGTGCAACCGACTTTGTCGCACTTGCCAATGCCTTTGGTATTGACGGTATGAGAATTAACACAAAAGAAGATATTAAGCCTGTACTTGAAAAGGCATTTGCTCTTAATAAGCCTGTACTCGTTGATTGCAGAATCAGTCCGGACCAGAATGTACTTCCTATGATTCCTCCGGGAAAAACTGTAAATGAGATAATCACAGAGATGTAATTTTTACTCCCGACTTTAACGAAAGTTACAGTCGGGAGTTGTACTATAGGGAGTAATAATAAAACACTCTGCCAAACTATAAATAAACTGACAATTTACAACGGGGTTGTATTTATGAAAACCGCTTACCACGAATTTTACAAAGATTTTAAATGTATAGCCGACAAATGTCCCGACAGCTGCTGCAAAGAATGGGATGTTGTGGTTGACGATGACAGCTATATAAAATATAAAAACGCAGACGGGGCATTCGGAGAAAAACTAAGAAGTGTAATGACGATTGACGCTGACGGCGACAGGATTTTTACTCTTAACAACAACCGTTGCCCGTTCTGGAATAAAGATATGCTCTGCGATATTTATATAAATATGGGCGAAAACGCACTTTGCGAAACCTGCAAAAGATTTCCGAGGATAACGCTCGATTATTCGCAATTTCAGGAAAAAATACTCTCGCTTGCCTGTCCCGAAGCACTAAGATTAATGCTGAAAAACGGTGCAATGGATAAAATCATTACCGCAGACAACAGAGAAGATGCCGAGCCGTGCGATTATGACTTTTCGGTAATGCAATTGTTATTGGGTGCAAGGCAAAAAATATTTGCGGTACTGAAAAATACGGATAACGATATATTCGATTGCCTGAACGGCATATATCAAATTTGCTTAAAGGTTCAGTCCGAATTTGACGGAATCTGTTACAAATCCGCTGTGATTACAGAGGATAGTTTTATAAAAGAGTACGGTCAAACTGTAAATTTGCTGTTACAGCTTGACATAATGACCGCCGAATGGAAACATCTGCTTACGGGCGCAAGCAAATATAAGCCGAATAAAGATGATATTCTGAAATTCAGAGAATACATACGCAATTACGAATACGAGTATAAAAACCTGATTTATTACTATATTTTCAGATATTTTTTGAACTCAATAGACAGCTGTGATGTTACGGAATGTTTTGATTTAACGGCACTTGCGGTTAAATCGGCATATATTTTACAGATGTATAAATTTGCCGAAAAGGGCAGCTTGACTGCTGATGACAGACACAGAATAATCGGCTTGTACTCAAAAGAAGTTGAACATTCGTATGAGAATATTGAGTTTTTGCGAGATATTAAGTAAGGCTGTATAATTTTTAACTGTCAGCGTGCATTGCCCACACACATAACTTTTATGCATCAACCAAAAAAAGCGGTTAAAAATATTGAAAAGTACCGCCATTATTGATATAATAAAGAATAAAGCTAATTTTTATAGAGAGAGGGTAAAACTATGCCTGAGCTTACAGTTCGTACAAGATATGCTCCAAGTCCTACAGGATTTATGCATGTCGGCAACCTGCGTACCGCTCTTTACGAGTACCTTGTTGCAAAATCCCAAAACGGCAAATTTATTTTGAGAATCGAAGATACCGACCGTGAAAGACTTGTTGACGGTGCGGTTGATGTTATTTATAATACTTTAAAACTTGCAGGACTTCAACACGACGAAGGTCCTGACCTCGGCGGCGACTTTGGCCCTTATGTTCAGTCAGAGAGAAAGGATATGTATCTTCCTTACGCCGAACAGCTTATTAAAGAGGGCAAGGCTTACCGTTGCTTCTGCTCAAAAGAGCGCCTCGAAAAAATCCAGAACGAAACAGTCGGCGGCGGCTATGACAGACATTGCCGTGATCTTCCGCAGGAAGAAATCGACAGACTCCTTGCCGAGGGCGTTCCTTATGTAATTCGTCAGAAAATGCCGATTGAGGGCAGTACATCGTTTACCGACGCTGTTTTCGGTGAAATCACTGTTGAAAATACAGAGTTGCAGGATCAAATTCTTATTAAAACAGACGGCTACCCGACATACAACTTTGCAAATGTTATCGACGACCACACAATGGGCATTACTCATGTTGTCCGTGGCTGTGAGTACCTTAGCTCAACACCTAAGTACAATCTCCTTTACGAGGCATTCGGTTGGGAAATTCCTACTTATATTCACCTCCCGCTCATTATGGGTAAGGACGCTGACGGCAATGTATCCAAACTTTCAAAGCGTCACGGTGCAACAGGCTTTTATGATTTGATTGACGAGGGTTACTTACCGGAAGCTATCATTAACTATATCGCACTTCTCGGTTGGTGCCCGAAAGACAATCAGGAAATTTTCACTCTTAAGGAGCTTGAAAAGGCATTTGACATAAGCGGCATCAGCAAGTCACCCGCTGTATTTGACTACGATAAACTCTCTTGGTTTAACGGCGAATACATCAAGGCTATGACCCCTGAAAAATTCACCGAGGTTGCAATGCCTTACTATAAAAAGGTATTTGGCGACAAACAGATGCCATACGAAAAGTTTGCGGCAATACTCCAAAAGCGTACAACACAGCTTACACAGATTCCTGAAATGCTCGATTTCTTTGCAGAATTGCCGAGTTACACAAAGGAACTTTTCGTAAATAAAAAGAGCAAGACAAATCTTGAAAATTCACCCGTAGTTTTGAAAGAGGCTTATGACAGATTAAAGGCTATGCCTGAATGGAACGAAACTTCAATTCACGATTGCCTTATTAATATGGCTGTCGAAAAAGAGCTTAAAAACGGCACGGTAATGTGGCCTGTAAGAATTGCGGCCGCAGGCAAAACCGTTACACCGGGCGGTGCTGTTGAAATTCTTGACATTCTCGGCAGAGATGAGTCACTTGCAAGACTTGAAAAAGGTATGGCAATACTTGCAGAATAAAACGACTTTTGCTTCAGATTAATTAAAAATCTTGCAAAATTGAGTAATACAGAGGGATATTATATGGCAGAAGATATTAAAAATACCGAAGCTACCGAAGTTCCGAACGGTAACTTTATTCATACATTTATTGAAGAGGATATTGCCGAGGGCGGCAGATTTGAGGGCAAAAAGGTACACACCCGTTTTCCTCCCGAGCCAAACGGCTACCTCCACATAGGTCACGCAAAGGCTATTTGCATTGACTTTGGCACAGCCGAGAAATTCGGCGGCATCTGCAATCTTCGTATGGACGACACAAACCCTACAAAGGAAGATGTAGAGTATGTAGACGCTATCAAAGAGGACATCAAGTGGCTCGGCTTTGACTGGGAAGACCGTTTCTACTTTGCATCGGAATACTTTGACCAAATGTACGATTACGCTGTCGAACTTATTAAAAAGGGACTTGCATATGTATGCGAACTCACACCCGAACAGATGAGAGAAAACAGAGGCGATACACAAACACCGGCAAAGAGCCCATATCGTGACAGACCGATTGAAGAAAGCCTTGACCTTTTCGCAAGAATGAAAGCTGGCGAATTTGAGGACGGCAAAATGACACTCCGTGCAAAAATTGACCTTGCGTCAGGCAACTTTAATATGCGTGACCCTGTTATTTACAGAATTAACCGTCTTACTCACCACCGCACAGGCGACAAGTGGTGCATCTACCCTATGTACGATTTTGCTCACCCGATTGAAGATGCTATCGAGGGTATCACTCACAGCCTTTGCTCACTTGAGTTTGAGGCTCACCGTCCGCTTTACGATTGGGTTATCAATAATATTTCCGTTCCTAACAAGCCTCGTCAGATTGAGTTTGCCCGTCTTGGCATTAACAACACAGTTATGTCAAAGCGTAAACTCCGTGAACTTGTTGAAAAGAATTATGTAAGCGGTTGGGATGACCCAAGAATGCCTACGCTCTGCGGACTTAGAAGAAGAGGTTATACCCCTAAGTCTATCCGTTCGTTTACGGAGCAGATCGGCGTATCAAAGGTAAATTCTATCGTTGAGTACGGTTTTCTTGAGCATTGCCTGCGTGACGATTTAAATGAGAACGCAAAGCGTGCAATGTGCATACTCCACCCTATAAAGCTCGTTATCACAAACTATCCAGAGGGTAAGGTTGAGGAGTTTGAGGTTGAAAACAACCCGAACCGACCGGAGGACGGTACAAGAACGGTTACTTTCTCAAGAGAATGTTTTATTGAGGCAGACGACTTTATGGAAGAGCCGATTAAAAAGTACCAGCGCCTTTATCCGGGCAATGAAGTAAGACTTAAGTCAACTTACATTGTAAAATGCACAGGCTGCAAAAAGGACGAGGACGGCAATGTGGTAGAGGTTTATGCCGAGTATGACCCCGAAACCAGAGGCGGCAACACACCTGACGGCAGAAAAGTAAGAGGTACAATCCATTGGGTTGACGCAAACAACTGCGCAGATGCAGAGGTAAGGCTTTACGATAACCTCTTTACAGTACCCGATCCCGATACAGGCGACAGAAACTTCCTTGACTACCTCAATCCAAATTCACTTGAAGTTCTTACAGGCTGTAAGGCAGAGAAAAACCTTGAAACCGCTGTTGCTCCGCAGAGCTTCCAGTTTATGAGAATAGGCTACTTCTGCGTAGACAATAAGGATTCTTCACCCGAACACCTTGTATTTAACCGCAGTGTGTCACTTAAAGACGGATTTAAAAAGTAATTTTTAATAAGATTATATGATAAAACACCCGATTACACTTTTACCGTAATCGGGTGTTTTGATTTGGTGAAATTTAAAATTCGGATTTATAATAAAAATTCGTGAAATTATGGTTTAGCGGAGTGTCGGTCGGGCGTTGAAATTTAGCTAACGCTAAATTATCCTCCAAAAAAGCAAAAAAGTTTACTCAATTTTTTTAAAAATTGCGGGTTTGGGCAGCGCCCATAAAATCTTCCGATATAACAATTTATCAGGCGCAAACAGCCACGCTGTTTGCGTGCTAAAACTAAGTTTGTTAAAACAGGCGACAGCCATTATAAACAGAAATGCTAAAAACATAGTCAACGCAATGCGTTGACTATGAAAATGATGTTTATTTCCTTTTGTTGCTCTCGCAAATGCTTTCGCCTATTTGTTCAAGCCGCCAAACAGCAAGCTGTTTGGCTATCGTTAAATTGCATAAGCGGAAAGTATTTGTGGGCTTTGCCCACACCAACGACCTTTGAAAAGGTCGACCAAACTTCTATAATTGATTGGCAAATCAATTTGCTAAAGCATAATTTGTTAATGTTACCCCCAACATTAGAATATAAATGCACAAAAAATGCCCGACTACGGAAAATCCGTAATCGGGCAACAATTTTAATTTAAAACAAATCAGCTGATTTTTGAGCCGGGTTCCATATCGTCTACAAAGATTACCTTTATTTCTTCTCCGCAAGTTGCGGCAAGAATCATTCCGCAGCTTTCAACACCGCAGAGCTTTGCAGGCTTGAGGTTTGATACAAGAATAATCTTTCTTCCGATAAGGTCGTCAGGTGTATAGAATTTTGCAATACCCGAAGCAACGGTTCTCTCTTTTACACCGTCAAAAATTGTGAGTTTCAAAAGCTTTTTAGCCTTTTTAATCGGCTCGCAAGCCTTAATTTCGGCAACTCTGAGGTCAACCTTGCAGAAATCGTCAATACCGATTTGAGCAACGCCCTCAATTTCTTCTTTGAGTTTCTCTGTCTTTTCGTCAACCTTTTCGTTATTCTTGATAATTGCGTTGAGTTCTTCGATTTCTTTCTCAACATCAATTCTCGGGAACAGAGCCTCACCTTTCTTGACTGTCACATCAAGCGGAAGAACACCGAATTTATCGGCATTTTCGTAAGTAGCGCACTTCTCGCAAGCGCCAATCTGCTCAAGTGCCTTTGGCATTGTAGTCGGCATAAATGCAGAGAGAAGTGTGGCTGTGATTCTGATAGTTTCAAGCAAATTGTAAAGAACAGTTGCAAGTCTTGCTTTCTTTGTTTCGTCCTTTGCAATCACCCACGGTGCGGTTTCATCAATGTATTTGTTTGCACGGGAAACTACCTTGAAAATCTCAGCAAGCGCATTGTTAAGCTGAGTTTTGTCCATAAAATCATCAACGCTTGATTTGAGCGCAGTAGCTGTTGCAATGAGGTCATCGTCAAACTCGCCGCTTTCACGCTCTGTCGGCAATGTACCGCCAAAGTATTTTTCAACCATTGCAACTGTTCTTGATACAAGATTGCCAAAGCCGTTTGCAAGGTCAGAGTTGATGCGGTTAATCATAATCTCGTTAGAGAATGAGCTGTCTGCACCGAGTGCCATCTCACGAAGAATGTGGTAGCGGATAGCGTCTGCTCCGTATCTTTCGCCAAGCACAAACGGATCTACAACATTGCCGAGCGACTTGCTCATCTTCTGTCCGTTAAATGTAATCCAGCCGTGAACAGCAAGGTGCTTTGGCAGTGGCAAATCAAGCGCCATAAGCATTGCAGGCCAAATAATAGCGTGGAAACGCATAATATCCTTGGCAACCATATGCACATCGGCAGGCCAGAATTTATCAAAATCATTATAAGCATCGTTATAAAAACCAAGCGCAGAAATATAGTTTGAAAGTGCGTCAATCCACACATATACAACATGCTTATCGTCAAAAGTTACAGGAATACCCCACTTAAAAGAAGTTCTCGACACACAAAGGTCCTCAAGACCCGGCTTGATAAAGTTGTTTACAAGCTCTGTCGCACGGGTTTTCGGCTGTAAATAGTCGGTTTCCGTAAGTAATTTTTCAATTCTGTCGGCAAAAGGTGCCATTTTGAAGAAATAAGCCTCTTCCTTAGCCTCTGTAACCTCTCTGCCGCAATCCGGACATTTGCCGTCAACAAGCTGGCTTTCTGTCCAGAAGCTCTCACAAGGAGTGCAGTATTTACCCGAATATTCGCCCTTATAGATGTAACCCTTGTCATAAAGCTCTTTAAAAATCTTCTGAACAGTCTTTATGTGGTAATCATCGGTAGTTCTTATATATCTGTCATAGCTTACATTCATAAAGCTCCAAAGGCTCTTGAAGGTTTTAACTACTTCGTCAACATATTCCTTGGGAGTCACACCCTTTTCGGCAGCTTTCTGCTCAATTTTAAGACCATGCTCGTCAGTACCCGTAAGAAACATTACATCATAGCCCTGCATTCGTCTGTAACGAGCGATGGAGTCGCAAGCAACAGTTGTATAGCAGTGTCCGATATGCGGATTGCCTGACGGATAGTAAATCGGTGTCGTGATGTAATACGGTTTTTTCTGACACATAAAAAATTCCTCCCTTTTCAGCAAATGAGCTGTACTTTTATTATACCAATATCATACAAAAAATGCAATAATCAAAGTAAAACTAAACGGCAAAAAGCCCGAATAATATTGCCGATATTACAAAACATTTACGGTTTGCAAATATATTTTTGATTTCTTAAAAATATTTTATAAAAAGGCTTGACAAATCTGATAACAAGGTGTATTATAATATAGCTGTAAAGATACAGGCAATAAATATCGCGGGATAGAGCAGCTCGGTAGCTCGTCGGGCTCATAACCCGAAGGTCGTCGGTTCAAATCCGGCTCCCGCAACCACTAAGAAACGGCTTAACCGCTAAGGTTTTGCCGTTTTTCTTTTTGTGATTTTATTTTTTTGTTATTCCAACTTTAACAAAAATAAATTTACCTTTCGTCACTTCTCAAATAATTTATAAAAATATAGACTTTTGTGTGTACTTTTGGTATAATAAAAATAATTATAGGCTTATACAAATTTAACAACATAAAGGCGAATTATTATGAAAACTATAGATTTAATAGTACCGTGTTACAACGAAGAAGAGGGACTTGAGCATTTTGTGCTTGAAACCAATAAGGTTATTGACTCAATGCCTGAATATTCATTTCGATATATCCTCGTCAATGACGGCAGTAAAGATAAAACTTACCTTGTTATGAAAAAGCTCGCAAAGCAGTTTTCCAATGTAAAGTATATTTCATTTTCAAGGAATTTCGGTAAAGAGGCGGCTATGTACGCAGGACTTCAACATTCCACCGCCGATTATGTGGTGGTTATGGACGCCGATTTGCAGCATCCGCCGACACTTTTCCCACAAATGGCAGACGCTCTCGAAAACGAGGGCTACGATGTCTGCGCCACAAAGCGTGACGAACGAGAGGGCGAAAGCAAATTCAGAGGATTTTTCTCAAAAATGTTCTTTGCTCTTTCAAATAAACTCACTGATACCAAAATGCCTTACGGCGCTATGGATTTCAGAATGATGAAAAGACAGGTCGTCGATTCTATTCTTGAACTCGCCGAAGTTCAGAGATTTTCAAAGGGAATATTCTCTTGGGTAGGTTTCAACACAAAATGGATTTCATTTAAAACCGTTGACCGTCAGCTTGGACAGACAACATGGAAATTCTCAAGTCTTTTTCGTTATGCGATTGACGGAATTACCTGTTTTTCGGTTGCTCCCCTCCGTTTTACGGCAGTAATGGGTGCGATAATCTTTGTTATTTCGCTTATCTATATAATGATAACCCTTGTTCAGACGTTGTTTTTCGGAATTACCACACCGGGTTATGTAACTACCTTGTGTGCGGTTCTGTTTTTGGGCGGAATTACCGAAATGTCTATCGGTATTCTTGGCGAATACATAGGCAGAATTTATATGGAAACCAAGGACAGACCGATTTACATAACAAAATTCTCTAATTTTGAGGACGAAAACAACGAGGAAAAGGAATGATTATGGGCGATTTTATAAAAAAGTTTTTTGATATAAAGTTTTGGAAGTTTATTCTGGTCGGCGTAATCAATACCCTCGTTGGCAACGGCTTGCAGTTTGTGCTCTTTGCACTTTTTGCGTGGGACAGATACGAATGGGGTGTGTGGCTCGCCTCGGCTCTCGGATACTTAATCGGCAGTATTGTAAGCTATTTTCTTAACAAATACTTTACATTTAAAAATACAGAAAAGGGTTGGAAGCCGATTTTACGCTTTGCGCTGAACATTGCCGTTTGCTACGCACTATCGTATTGCATAGCGATTCCGCTAATCAAATGGATTTGTACGGCGAATAATTTTACAATGTTCTCATTTACGGTTGAACAGTTTGCAGGCTATACCTCAATGATACTCGGCTCTTGCCTGTTTGTAGCGTTCAACTACATAGGACAAAGATTCTTTGCCTTTAAAGAAAAGAAATGATAAAACAAGAATACTCCCGACATTAACATAGGTTATATCGGGAGTATTGCGATTTTTAAACGATTATTTTTTAATTCAGAGAAATTAGAGATTACCTGAATTTTTAACTGATTATAAAAGCTTGGTCAACCTTTTATAATTGTTTGGCAAAATACTACCCTAATCATTAAAACAAAGATGTGATATTATGAGTAAAGCAATGAACATTGCCAAAAAAATATCAAAAAGTCCTCTTGCACCGCTTGCAAAAGTTGCGTTTGATATATTTGCAAAGGTACAGTTCGGATATTTGAATTTAAAATGGAAAATCAGCGGAAAGAAAATGCCGACTGCCGAGCAGGCACACGAAGTTACACAAAATGTAACATTTATGTTCAAGTCCTTTGAAAGGCAAAAGCAGGCGAAAAAGCTGTATAAAAACATTCAAAAACACTACCCCGGTGCAAAAGTGGTGATTGCAGACGACAGCAAAGTTCCGCTTGAAATAAAAACAAAACACAATCCGCCTACCGTAATTCATATGCCGTTCAACAGCGGACTCAGCAAGGGGCTTAATCTCGCACTTGCCGAGGTTAAAACCGAGTATTTAATGCGTATGGACGATGACGAGCTTTTAACTCCGCTTTCAAATATTTATGACGAGCTTAGTTTTCTTAAGTCGCACAAAGACATTGACCTTGTCGGATTTGTGCCTCTTACCGCAGGCAAATGTACTCCTGTGCAGAAAATCGCCCGAAATTACAATGAATTTGATATGAAAAATGCCTATAAACCGCTTAAAATACCGCATTTGACAAAGATAGACGAAAACCATATTGTATATGGAAAAGTCCCGAATATTTTTCTTGCGAGAACGCAGAAAATCAAAGAAATAGGCTGGGACGATAACATAAGAATGATAGATCACCACGAGTTTTTTCTCCGTGCGGCGGGAAATATTGTGTCGGTAATGAATCCGAACACGGCAGTATTTCACATTCACAATCCGTTTGACAATTATTACAACAGTTTCCGCAGTGATTTCAGAGATGATTTTTACTATATAAAAGGCAAAATGCTCGCAACAAGAAAGTCCTTGCGACAAGATAAAAGTTAATAATAAATAAAGTATCGACATTGCTGTTCATACAAAAGCTGTGATATGCTTTATAGGTAAAAAACTGAAAGTCTATTAATAACTATCGGATAATAAAAAGTTTTGTCAAACTTAGTCTTAGCACGCAAACAGTCAAGCTGTTTACACCCGACAGATTGCTATGACGGAAAATTTTATCCCTTGTTTTTGTAGATTTTTGACAAGTGCATTGGTACTACTGACAATTTAACTCCTGCAATATTGTATCAAACGCAAAACACCCTCTCCGCTTGGAGAGGTTGAAATTTTGCGTTGTTTTATTATTCACTGCCATATTTTTGCTTTACTAATATATGAGAAATATTTTCCACATCGGATTTTTTAAGTTTTATAAGCATATTGCAGCAAGCGTATTCATCAGTCTTAGGCCATGCGTAAATATCTATTCTTGAAACAATCAACTGATTTCCGTCTGCATTAATGGACTCAATAAAAGAATAATCATTAGAACCGATAATACCGATATGTGCATATAAGGCATTTTCCTTAAAAAATTCATCGTCAAAATCCGATGATTCAGCTTTGAATAAATCACAAAACTGTTCTTTTGAAGTTATAAGAAAATTACATCTTTTTATTGAATCAAATTCATTCATTGTAACAATACCGTTGTTTTCATTGTATATAATCTCATACGGTATGCCTTTACCGGGTATTTCTTCATCATAATAGTAATATTGTGTTTCTTCGGTAACATTATTATACGAATCACCCAGCGGTTTGTAACACTCATAATCTGTACCGACTATCTTTTTCTGAATTTCCGACACATCGTTTACATTAAAACCGCCGTCACCGTTAAAATCAAGGTGTTCGAGCATTGCACCTGTAATTACTTCTTTGCCGACAAGCTGTAACTGCAAAGCCGTAACATCGGATATATCTACAGCATTGTCCGCATTGTAATCGCCGATTTTTGTATATGTAAACTTTTGATTTTCTGCCGCAAATGCAGGGATTACCGCTGTTGCACCCATACACAGCGCAAGTGCCGTTGATACTAATATTTTAGCTTTTTTCATAGTCCTGCCTCCCTTTTTCATTAATTTAATAAAATTATACCATAAAACAACGAATATGCATATAACAGTGAAAAAAAGCAACATAAAATTTTATCCCTTGTTTTTGTAGATTTTTGACAAGTGCATTGGTACTACTGACAATTTAACTCCTGCAATATTGTATCAAACGCAAAACCCCCTCTCCGCTCGGAGAGGAGGGTAGATTTACTGTGCTAAATATTCTGTATAAAAGTTAATTTCTGTAATATTTTCGATGTCAGCCTTATTCAGTCTGTAAATATTATTGCGACAACACTTTTCGCCATACTCCCAAAAAGTTTCGACCTCATAATCATATACTATCAGCTTGTTTCCGTCAAGCGCAAAGGAGTTTATTCCTGTATAATCATACCAATCCCTGGCTGTGAGCATTACAAAAAGAGCGTTATCCTTGAAAAACTCGTCGTCAAATTCCGGCGACTCCGCTTTAAACAAATCGACAAACTGTTCCTTTGATGTTATGAGAGAAATTCCTTTAACTGAATTTCTCCTCATTTCATCAACAGTCATAATGTAATTCTCCGGTGTGTCGATTGTTTCATATTCAATAATATCGCCTTTAGAGTTACCGTTATAGTCATAGACATAATAGCGCATAGGAATGTTTTTATATGAGCTGTCTGTTTTTTGATAGCAAGTATATTCCGTACCGGCAACCATTTTCTGCAATTCTGTAATGTCATTTACATTAAAAGCGCCGTCACCGTCAAAGTCGATATGCTCAAGAGCAGTGCCCGAAATTGTACCATTTCCGCCAAGCTGTAACTGTAATGCAGTAATGTCTGATACACTTGCTACACCGTCTGCGTTGTAATCGCCGATTTTTGTAAAAGTAAAGCTTTCATTATCCGCCGCAAATGCAGGTGTTACTGCCGTTGCTCCCATACAAAGTGCAAGCGCCGCCGATACCAATATTTTTGATTTTTTCATAGTCCTGCCTCCCTTTTTCATTAATTTAATAAAATCATACCATAAAACAACGAATATGTATATAACAGTGAAAAAAATCAACATAAAATTTTATCCCTTGTTTTTGTCGATTTTTGACAAGTACATTGGTACTACTGACAATTTTTCAAAATTCATTTTCTTTTTTTAAAATATTATTTACCTTGACTAAATAAAGTGTTACAATATATAAGTTATAGTATATGCAAAAGCATAACTAATCGGTAACGCCCTGTCTTTAAAAGGGCAAACACAATTTTATGGAGGTTTAATTCTTATGCTTATGACAGCTTTACAAACAAAAGCAAAAAAGCTGCCCGAAAAGCCTGCGGTTGAGCAAAAGGGATTTAAGGCATTTTTAAAGAAAAACATTTACATTATAATTGCCTTTTTCCTGCCGTTTGTTCTTATGACCATAGGCTTTGCGATAATGGAGGTTTCTCCGTTTGGCGACAAGCAAATTCTTGTTACTGACCTTTGGCACCAGTATTATCCGTTTTTGGTAGATTTTCAGGATAAGCTTAAGCACGGTGAATCACTGTTCTGGTCTTGGACGCAGGGCGGCGGCGTAAATTACTTTTCGCTTATGTCATACTACCTTGCAGGCCCTATGAACTTCTTGTGCGTATTTATTCCGTCACAGTGGCTTAGGGAATTTCTTATGTTCAGCGTTTGTGCAAAGGTTGCCTTTGCAGGCTGCTTTACTGCGATTTTCCTGCGCTCGGTTTTCAAAAAGAACGACTTTTCTCTCGTTGTGTTCGGTACAACTTTTTCGTTCTGCGCATTCTTTATGGGCTACTATTGGAACACAATATGGCTTGACACGGTCTGCATTACTCCGCTTGTGGCACTCGGAATTGTTAAACTCCTTACAGAGGGCAAATTCAGACTGTTTACAATTACTCTTGCGGTTTCTTTGCTTTCAAACTACTACATAGGTTTGTTTACCTGTATTTTCGTTCTTCTTATTTTCATTGCATACAGCATTGTTAAGTGGGACGGCTTTAAAAGCTTTTTTACAAAGCTTGCAAAAACCGCACTTTTCTCATTACTTGCAATCGGTATGACGGCATTCTTCCTGTTGCCTGCGTTCTTTGCCCTGCAAAACACCCACGCAACCTCGAGTACATTCCCGTCTACATACGCAATTAACATAGGCTCTACAAACGACCTTTTGGGTACGCTTGAGGCTATGAAAAAGATTTTCTCAAATCTTCTTACATTCATAACTCCGGCAACAAAGGAGGCTGACGCCCTGCCTAACATTGCCTGCGGTACAGTTTCTTTGGTACTCGGCATCGTATTCCTTACATCTAAGAAAATCACACTTAAGGAAAAAATCGTTGACGGCTGTCTTGTTCTCTTTATGATGTTAAGCTGCGTTATCCGTCAGCTCGACTACATTTGGCACGGCTTCCACTTTACAAATATGATTCCTTACCGTTTCAGCTATCTTATCAGCTTTGTAATTGTGGTTATGGCTTACAGAGCATTTATGCTGATTGACTTTACCACCTGTTGGGATGTAATTTTGGCGGCGCTCTTCTCGGCAGTTATCATTCTGATTGCCATTGATACACAGGAAACATACGCTATCGTGGGTACAGCCGTTATTGCGGCACTCGTATGCATTGTGCTTTTCCTCTATACAAAAAGAATTATTCCAAAGCAGGTGCTTTTGATTATACTTGCGGTCATAGTCGTGGGCGAAAGCGGCACTACCGCATACATCGGTGTTAAAACCACAACCGTAACGGGCACATTCGATTACCCTCGAGGTGAGGGTAACACAGCCTCTGTAATTGAATATATGGATAACCTCGAAAAAGATACCAAGGAAATGTGGCGTGCCGAAATGACAAGCACACAAACCCTCAATGACGGTTCACTCAACGGCTATAACGGACTTTCAATGTTCAACTCAATGGCTAACGAAGATATGACCGTATTCTTTGAGAACTTCGGTATGATGGGCTGGCAGAGCGGCAACCGTTACACATATGCCGAAAGCTCGCCTGTAACAAACACATTTATGAACCTTAAGTATCTGATTTCAAGAGAGGGTACTTACAAAAACAGTTATGACCTTACAAATACCTACCAGTCGGGCGGCATAACCTTGCTCAAAAACGAACATTACATTCCTATGGGCTTTATGGTTAATTCCGACTTGCTCAAGTGGCAGGTAAACAAAAACGAGGACCAGTTTAACCCGTTTGACCAGCAAAACGAGTTCTTTAAACTTGCAACAGGCGTAAACGAAAATGTATATACACAGCTTGAGGTTGTTTCGCAGGGACACACAGACTACTCACAGTTCCCCGTAAATAAACTCTCTTACGGCAACTACAGCTACAACTGTACCGATACAACCACAACACCGCACCTTAAGTGGAACTACACAGCGCCGTACTCGGGATATGTGTATGTTTATGCCGACATTGACGGTAAAGACGATGTTTCATTTATGATAAACGACGATTCGACAAATACGCAAACTCTCGGAATGGGCAGACCGTACATTGCTTGCGGCGGATATGTAAACGAGGGTGATAAAATCTCTGTTTATGCCGAACTTCCGCAGGGACAGGCAGGCAGTGCGCATGTGTATGTAAATATGCTCGACCAAAATGTTTATGAACAGGGATACGCACAGATAAGCAAAGATGTTATGACAACAACCGAGCTTACAGGCTCATCTATGAAGGGTACAATAAACGCAAGCGAGGACGGACTTTTCTACACCTCTGTTCCTTATGAAGAGGGCGGCTGGACCGCATATGTTGACGGCAGAGAAGCTGAAATTACACCTGTCGGCAATGCGCTTATAGCATTTAACCTCAACAAGGGCGAGCACAGCATAGAGCTTGTGTATTATCCAAAGGGATTTAAGCCGGGCGCTGTTGCAACGGCGGTATGCCTTGCAGGATTTGTGGCAATTTGCGTTTATGTTTACATTATTAAAAAGAAAAAGGGCGGAACCGCAGCGGAAGAAATCACCCCTACCCCACCGCCTCTAAAAACTCAAAAAAGCAAAAGCCCAAAACATTAATACTTGATTTGATAAAAAGGCAGTTTCATAAATTCGGAACTGCCTTTTTTGCGTGTATTTTGGCGGTTCTTTATCAAAAGTTGGGGTAAATTGTAGTTTGGCGGAGTGTCGGTCGGGCATTGAAATTTAGCTAACGCTAAATTATCCTCCCAAAA
>ERZ773224.99-NODE-99-length-107284-cov-6.669670_pt1 | contig 107284 bp, 108 predicted proteins | sample MGYA00580526_ERZ773224 | MGnify/ENA primary metagenome ERZ773224 (study PRJEB29015, sample SAMEA2737743) | human gut metagenome | biome: human gut; feature: human-associated habitat; material: faeces | place: China | collected 2012 ... | reverse complement strand
TTCTGCAAATTCATTCATAGGTTGTCTCCTTTTGTCAGAAAATGTGCTGGCGGCAGTGAGCCCACCGCCAGCAGGTTGATAGATTACTTAAAGTCCTTCATGCGTTTTTCGTGGTATTCGAGATCACGCTTGTCCTTTTCCTGTTCACGCTTTTTGCGTTTGTGGTCATTGATGATACTCTGAATCATAGAGATTGCAGTAGTAAGTCCAACACACGCGAAGCAGCCGATACAGATGTTTACAAGGATTGTACTAATCATGATTGTCTCCATAGTTTGTCACCTCCATTAATCAAGGAAATCATCATCGTCATCAGTTGCAAAGTCGGATTCAGCAGATGCTTTACCACCAAGAGGCTCGCCATCACGAATCTTCTGCAGATTGTTAAGACCACAGGCGATGCCCTTATTACCAGAGCTGTTGAAAGCGTAGAAGCTGATGCTGGCACGACCGTAGACTCCGGAGTAAACCTCAGAACGAGTGAGGATAGGATTGCGGTCTGCGTCTACGATACCAGGTGCAGAGGTTGCATTTGCATTCACAAAGTAGCTGCCAGCGTATGCAGGATCGTCCGGCCTTTCAAGATCTCCGTCACGAAGTGGCGTTTTAAGTACGGAAAGAGCAGGTACGGTTTTGCCACTTCCCTTAAGCTTAGATTGACCCTCCTCATAAGCAGATTGAATAGCCACTTTAATTTTATTGACGGTTACTGTATCGTCCTTAGGAATGATAAGGCTCACGCTGAATTTCGGTGCGCCGCCGTTGATGGATTTCGCATCCCATACATTTGCATAAGACCAGCGTGTTTTTACTCCTGTGATTACCTTTGTAGGGTTCGTATAATTTTTTGACATATCATTTGTCCTCCTTAAAATCGTTTGCTGCTGTATTCATAGCCGGACGCTTGTCCGACATCGGTACTAAGGTTGGCTTGCCCTGTGGCTTTTCAATAAAGCCGGAGAGCAGTTCTTCAAATCTTGTCTTGCCGAGCAGTTTGGTCATTGCCGTAATACCCAGAACCTTATGTTCATATGGGTCATATCCGGCATCCTTAACCGTATCCACCACAGCGGTTTCATTGACATATTTCCTGTTGGAGCGTCCTTCGACAATCTTCCAGTCTTTCCACCCCTTGCCGCTGACTGCCTGCTGCAAAGCGTATTCCTTGATATCGCCTGCCCAAGATACCAGTGCATCAACTTTTGAAAGAATGGCCTCTATCTCATCATCTTCAAGGGTGGAAGGCATCTCAAAATCGTAACGCGCAAGTTCAAGGTTGTATTCGGCTCTCTTGCGGCAGGTGGCTTTTACCTTACAGAACTGACAGTGGTCTCCGGCTTTGTATTCACCCTCACCCTTTGCCGCCAGCTGTGCTGTGGGACTCAGCACTTCATCCGCCCATTTCAGAAGTTCTTCTTTGGAAATGGTGTATGTGCTGACACTATCCCGCCTTGGCTGGAAGATAGTCATGGTCACCGAATCAATATCATAGATACCGTCAAACAGTTGTAAGGCTCCCAGTGCATAGCACATCATCTGAGGATTCTTTTCTGCGTCCACCAAAATTCCGACACCATACTTAAAATCAATGACGGTCAGCGTTTCATCTGCAACAATCACGCAGTCCCCGGTGCCGAAGCCCTGCGGCACCCATTTGGAAAAATCAAGATGCTGTTCAATTAGAACAATAGGGTCTTTGCATTTTTCTTTTGCCACAGCAAGCTGCTCCATCACATACTGGGCATACATATCCGAGCAGTCCGCCATTTCTTCATCGAAGAAAGTAAGGTTTTCTGTTGGATCTTTCGATTTTTGCCCCAGTGCTGTTTTCAGTTTGTGTTCGCAAAGGCTGTGGGCATCGGTGCCCTGCATTGCAAACTCGCTTGTGGTGTCACCGACCTTAGCACACTGCAATGCCGATGGCGGACACTCCAGCCACCTGTGACTGGAGGATGCTGATAAGACTGCGTGGTCCAGACCGGTCTCTCTTGCACCTACAGTACAATTCACCTTCTGTTTATTGGGCATTCCCAAGTACCTCCACTTCAGCAAGCAGTGCCTTATATTCTGCTGGATTTATCCCGGACAGCTTTTCTGCACCATGCTTTGTAAGGATTGCTTTGACTTCTGCCGTATAGCCTTTGTGGGATTTATCCGCACACACGGCTCTGACATCTTCCAACGTGAGTGCTTTTTCTTCCGGCACTTCAGCTTTTGGCTCCTCGTTGGTTTTCTTCTTAACAGCAGTCTTTTTTACAGGCTGCATTGCGTCCTTTCCACTGCTGAACAAATCAGCCAGTTCTTCGGAAATACGTACCAAGGTTTCGCCGCACTTTTTGAGTTCATCCACGAGCATGGATAATTCGCTTACTTTACTTACGATGTCGCACCTCCTTCCTTAACCGTACAAATGGAAGCTTCTTTCACGTTGTCACCGGGTACAAGAATTGTGAGTTTCTGTTTTCTTCCGAGGAAGAAGCATAGAATACGTTCTCGTACACTAATACTACGGCAAGAAAGAATACCATCTGATTTTGCCTTCTTGGATACACTGATTTTCAAATTGTGTTCTATCTTTATCACCTCTTTCCGAGAGTGTTTTTTGACCCTCTACCTAATAGCCTTGAGAAAGTAATGAATCTGACGGTTTTGAAAAAATATAAATAAAAAAAATAAACCCACCAAGAAAATTCATCCTCAGTGGGCATCAAATTATCTATTCTATTTCCTAACTAAAGCATATAGTAAAACCGCTCCAACTCCGTAGGCTACATTCCTCTGATTCTTAATTGCCTGCATTTTTTTCTTCTCCTCGGACGCGTACGTTTTCAAGGATGCGTTGGCACCCTGCAATAAGTCCGTCTGCATCTGTGAGGTTTTCTTCAATACAGTCAGCTCGCTCTTGGATCTATATTAATAAAGTAGACACAAATACATGTTACTTGTTACAATAAATTACACACCCAAACGGAGGTAATATTATGGCTGACAAATCAACACGTTATGACGAAGAATTCAAAAAGTCTGTTGTGTCCCTGTTTAACAATGGTAAAACTCAGACGTCCCTGTGCAAGGAATACGGTATTTCCCAATCGGCCTTGGCCAAATGGATTAAACAGTATTCCACGGTTAAGACTGAAGATGGCGAAATTCTCTCCGCCAGACAGATTAAAGACCTGCAGAAACGCAACTCCCAGCTTGAAGAAGAAAATATCATACTAAAAAAAGCGATTGTCATATTCACGCCACACTCAAAGAACGACTAGACGCCGTTCATAAGCTCAGATTCCAACACAACATCAAAATCCTGTGCAAAGTCCTGCGTGTAAACCGCAGTACATACTACAAGCACTTCCATTCTGCTCCGGCACCCCGAAGTCTGGAAAACCAGATCATTAAATCCTACATACTCCACATCTACGCTGACTACAAGAAAAGACTCGGTGCTTACAAGATTACATACGTATTGGAGCGTGATTATGGCATCAAAATCAGCGTTGGCAGAGTGTACCGCCTGATGAAAACCATGCAGCTACCACCAATGTCTTCCGTTAAGCCTTCTTTTGTTCGTGCTGCAGCAGGCGAGGACGACTGCCCAAATCATTTAAAACAGCTCTTTACGCAAAAAGCTCCTAACCTTGCTTGGGTCAGCGACTTTACCTACATCAGAGCCGGTGGCAAATGGTATTACTTATGCATAATCATCGATCTTTTCTCAAGGAAAGTAATTTCTTGGCATCTTTCCGGCAAACCCGATGTAGACCTTGTCCTGAAAACATTTAAAAAAGCCTATGCAAAAAGGAATGCAACATTCGGCCTGATGTTCCACTCAGACCGTGGTTCCCAGTACACTGCATTTGCTTTCCGGCAGCTACTAGACTCTTTGAACGTCGTTCAGTCTTTCTCTAAAAAAGGCTACCCTTTTGACAACGCTGTATGTGAATCTTTCTTCAAATATCTGAAGAAAGAAGAAACTAACAGAAAGACATACCATACTTTTGAAGAATTGAAAAGCTCGATCTTTGAATATATAGAAGGCTACTACAATCCTAAGCGTCCTCATAGCGCCTTAGGCTACTTGACGCCCAATGAAGCTGAGGCTGCCTATGACAGCCAAATATCTTCTGCTTCTGCTTGATAACAAATTAGCTGAATTTGTGTCCACTTGCTTGACTATAGTGCACATCCTTTCGAATTCTTTCACTTTTTTTAACAGTTCTGCTAGCATATCCTTTTCTTCAAGTTGGCGTTTTAGCCTGATGTTTTCACGTCTAAGTTGCTCAAGTTCATCAACCTCATCGTCTGTTTTGTGATGTCCTCGTTTATCAAATAATGTGTTTTCACCACCTGCATCGTATTTCTTCACCCACGAATATACCTGGCTATAAGACACATCATAAAGTGATGCTGTATCTTTATAATTCCGTTCGTGATTTAAACAGTATTCAACGATTTGCTTACGTTCTTCAATAGTTGTTTTTCATCTCGCCTCTGCCATATAGACCTCCCGTTTCGAACAGTAGTCCTTAAGTTTTCTATTGGCATTATACAACGAAATCCATTCTCGTAGCTGGTGTGAAGAAGAAATATCATATTTTATTATCAAATCTTGTAAAGAACCCAAACCAGCGATATATTCTTCAACTACCCGAAGTTTGAATTCTTTTGTATAACTTTTGTTGCCTGAATGTTCCTGAAAAGCCATTATTCCATACTTTTCATATTTCTTAGACCATTCCATAATTGTCTTTTCCCTCGGTGTTCCAAGAGAAATACATATTTCTTTTAAGCTACGTGTGCCACTGCGATAATCCTTGCAGGCTTGCACTCGTTGTTCAATAGAATATTTGGATTTTCTAGGCATGAAAATACCCCCTAAGTAGATTTTGGTTATTTACCTTGTCTACTTAAGGGGTATCATATGAATATCCGAATGCTAATAAGGGCTGTTTACTTCTTAATATTTAGGCCCCCATGAACAGTTTGATATCGTCGTCTACGCTTCCGATACCCGCGATACCAAAAGTCTCAACAAGGACCTTTGCAACATTGGGTGACAAGAATCCCGGCAACGTCGGCCCCAGATGGATATTTTTCACTCCGAGGTAGAGCAACGCCAATAGAACAATAACCGCTTTCTGCTCATACCAAGCGATATTGTAGGCAATAGGTAGTTTGTTGACATCATCGACGCCGAAGACTTCTTTCAGTTTTAGTGCTATGACAGCGAGTGAATATGAGTCATTGCATTGCCCTGCATCCAATACGCGCGGAATACCGCCAATATCTCCTAAAGCTAGCTTGTTGTATCTATATTTTGCACAACCGGCAGTCAGAATTACCGTGTCTTTCGGCAGTTTTGTCGCAAACTCGGTGTAATATTCCCTTGACTTCATGCGACCATCACAACCGGCCATTACAAAGAATCTCTTAATCGCGCCTGACTTCACAGCAGCCACAACTTTGTCCGCCACGGCAAAGACCTGCTCATGAGCAAATCCTCCAACAATCTTACCGGTTTCAATTTCTGTCGGTGCCTTCAGTTTTTTTGCCATCGCAATGACCGTCGAAAAATCTTTTTTGCCGCTCGTATCTGCTACGATATGCGGGCAGCCAGGGTAGCCCGCAGCGCCGGTTGTGAATATCCGAGTTTGTACTTCTTCGCTCCGAGGCGGAACAATGCAATTGGTCGTAAACAGAATTGGGCCGTTGAAAGTTTCGAACTCGCCCACCTGTTTCCACCAAGCGTTCCCGTAGTTCCCCACGAGGTTGTCATATTTCTTGAAAAAAGGATAATAATGAGCCGGCAGCATCTCACTATGTGTGTACACATCGACCCCTGTGCCTTTTGTCTGTTCCAGCAGTTGCTCCAGGTCAGTCAGGTCGTGGCCAGATATTAGGATTGCAGGGTTATTGCGTACACCGATGTTCACTTCCGTGATTTGAGGATTGCCATACTTTGAAGTATTAGCTTCGTCCAGAAGTGCCATCGCTTTTACACCATATTCGCCTGTTTTCAGTGTCAAAGCAACCAACTCGTCAGCAGAAAGTCCGTCATTAAGTGTTGCCGCCAGGGCTTCATAAATAAAAGCGTAAAGCTCACCATTTTCTTTGCCGATATTGAGAGCGTGATGAGCGTATGCCGCCAATCCTTTCAAGCCATAGGTAATCAGCTCCCGCAAGGAGCGCACGTCTTCGTTCTGTGTTGCCAGCACGCCGACCGCAGCAGCTTTTTCCACCATGGCTTCTTTTAACGAAACTTCAAACGTTGCGGCGTCATGCAGTTGACCAGCAGCAATTTTCGCCCGTAACTCATTTCTCAATTTAAGCATTTTTTTAATTTCTGCTTCAAAGGCAGCCGCATCAAAATTCGCGTTCGTAATTGTCATAAACAAGCTCTTCATAACCTCATGGTTAATGTTCCCCAATCCCTTGGTGTCAAGTTTTCCTTTCACAACGACTTCCGAAATGCCTTTCAGGGTATAAATCAGTAGATCCTGAAGTTTGGCTACTTCTTCTGTTTTGCCGCATACTCCTCTGACTTCACACCCCGTGCCTTTTGCAGTTTCCTGGCATTGATAACAGAACATACTCATTAAAATTTCCCCCTTTTATTTTTGTCCACAAAACTATGAAACGTTGGCTACCATATCAAAGCTTAGGCCACCAACCATTCATCACTAAATTAGTCCAATGACCGAATCTTTCATATATGGCTGTTCCCGTTTGATTTTTCAGTGTTGCCCGTGACCGGAACGACCAAGATACGTTGTTCCCAATCTTTCCAGCCGCTTGTGCAATTCTTCGTGTTTACCCATTCCGATCACTTCTTCTTCCAGCGTCTCGAACCTGTCGAACAGTTTCTCCTGCATCTCTGCCGATAAAAGCTTATCGGCCATTGAGAAAAGCATTGTGTTTTCTTTGCTGATGTGTTGTTCCAGCAGTTCGATGTAGTCCGTGATATATTTAACCAACAAAGCCGTCGCCTCTGCATTCCCCACTTCATAATCGACTACGGCCTGACTCATATTTCGGATGTAAACCCTTCCCTGTTCATGTTCGGCAAGCATAACGCCGATTGGACCGCCTTCCTTCGGCACTCCCGCCAACTCCAGCTGGGGAAACAGGATTTGTTCCTCTTTGCCATGATGGCACCGATCCACGAATACTTTGAGAAAGTCGATCATGTCGTCAATATCTGCAGTCTGAAGTTTCTGTTGAGCATTAATTTTTACGCAGGCAGCATCCATGATTTTCATCATCAACCTAACCGCTTCGTGTTCTTTTTTCAAGGCATCAGTTGCTTTCATTCCTGTACCCTCCTCTATTATTTGGTAAATCGCTAACCATCATGGTAACCAGATGCCATTAAACACCAATATTCTAGGGAATTATGATTTTGTAAAAAGTGGGCTTCGGATTTCCTTGGAATAATGAAGCCACTTTTTTTCCAGCTTCCGCATGTATTGGACTGGAATGCATGGCCAAAAATGCTTCTTTTGTTTCCATCTCCACTATGGCGACATATGTTCCACCATTTTCAGGTTCTAAGAGACTTCGCCGGATAAACCCCGAGAACTTGCGAAACTCTGAGTTTGACCATTTAAACCAATCCTTAAATGCCTCGTCTTGACCTTCTTTAATCGCCGGAAACTGAACGATGGAGATGAACATGAACAGCACCTTCTTTCAATATTTTTCAATCGAAGCGGTTAAACTAAGCGATCTTTTTTCGATGATAAAACAGCTTGTCTAGATCATTAGGCTCCTTGACATAATCAAAGTGTACGTTCTGCTACAATCACTCTTACAATATCCCAGAGGAGGTATTCCATAATTTGTGTTCCAAACCTTGCCCCGGTCACCAAGTCGGCCGTATTCCGGTTAATGTGGTCCCCTAAAAGCATAACTGCAATCGGATTTAACCAATTCATCAGACAGCGAAGCACTGATTTGTCACTGCCCATATGTTCCAACAGGATTAACCTGCCTCCCGGCCTAAGAACCCTATAGCATTCTTTTAGCCCCTTGATGGGATCTGGTACAGTGCAAAAGACAAAGGTGGCCACCAAACAATCGAAACTGCCGGAAGGTAGCCGCAAGTCTTGAACATCCATCACTTCCAGCTTAACAGGCGTCTTGCACTGAGCCGCTTTCTCTCGAGCTTTATCAAGCATTCGCGAGCTGACATCAATTCCAATAATTTCTTGGCAATGATCCGAGTAATAGGGAAGATTTAAACCCGTTCCGACCCCCACTTCCAAAACACGGTCGTAGGCAAAACTGGTCGCCCTACGACGCCAAGCGTCGGGAATAAGCAAATCAACCACACCGTAAATGCCGGCTATATTGTCATATTTGGTTTTAACTCTTTCATTTTCTTCACTATCCAAGGAATTTCTCCTTAAAATTATAAATCTATGGAACGTTGGTAACACTGCCACAACTTAGTTGGGCACTCATCCAATACGTTAGGGTCCACTTGACCAAGGATGGCTAACGGTTGAATCATTCCAAGAAACAGCATCGCAGCTGCCGTGACATCAACGTCCGCATTGATCTCTCCTTTTTTTTGCCCTTGAAGTATCATTTTTTTCACCTGTTGCACATAGGAGCCAACCGCAGACAACATACCGACTTTTAATTCGGGGTTACGTTCACTGCTGAGAAGAAAATAAAGTATCCTCGGAATAGCGGCTTCCTCCTTGAGCAGCTTGACGTGCAATTCAAAGAGCAGTTTCAATTTAACAATCGCCGTGCCGTCATAATCCATTGCCTGGCTTAAATTGCATTGCAGGCATTTATCGGTAAACTCGATAAGGGCAGCGACAATATCTTCTTTCCCTTTGAAGTGCCTATATATCGCGGCCGGCACAAGTTTAACTTCCACGGCTATGTCAATAATGTTCAATTTGTCCAAGCCGTTTTGCTCGACTAAAAATAGCGCAGCCCGCACAATTTCCTCTTTTCTGACTTCAGTGCTCTTTCGACTTCTCACGTCAATCCTCCCGAATATCCAGCAATATTACTCCGACCAATCTCAACTAATCCAGTGAAATTACCTGTACGGGACAGCCATCTGCTCCTTGTTGGGCGCATTCGACCAAAGTCCCTTCCACACTTCCTTCAGCGATGTTTTCCGCAACTCGAAACTTGCCAACAATTTGACTTTTCTCATCCTCGGCATTTTGCTCGTAAATTTCAGGACATGCCCCCCAGCAAGCTCCGCAGCTAATGCAACCATCCCTGTCGATTTTGATTTTTGCCATATCATTTCCCTCCTCAATTTTTCTAGGCCAAATTCTTACGAAACTTCTTAACAGCTAGTGTCAGTACTAAAATGCCCAGTATCAAGAGCGCCATGATTTGCGGCCACAATATCGCCACTCCCACCCCTTTCAGGAAGATTCCCCGGATAATCACCAAGAAATAGCGTAATGGGTTTAAATAAGTGACGGCTTGCACCACCTCCGGCATGTTAGCGATGGGAAACATGAAACCAGACAGCAGGACCGCCGGGAGATAAAAGAAGAAAGTAGACATCATTGCTTGTTGCTGCGTTTCTGACAGTGTGGAAATAATCAGCCCGATGCCAATCGTCGTCATCAGATAAAATCCGTTGGCGACAAATAGCGTGATGATGCTGCCCCGAACTGGTATATCAAACCAGAACACACTGATCAGCGTGACAAAAATCATATTTACAAAGCCGAGAATGATCGACGGCATGGTCTTGCCCAGAATAAACTCCAGAGGTGTGATCGGCGTGACCACAATCTGTTCCATGGTGCCCATTTCTTTTTCCCGGACTACCGACATACTGGTCAATAAAAGCGTGACAAGCATTACGATAACCGCGATAACCCCAGGCACGTAAAAATTGCGGCTGGTCAAGTTTTCATTGAACCAGGCCCTGGTTTGCAGATTGACCCCAACCGCTTCCCCACCATGACTGCCAGTCCGCTTCCGCAACAATTCGAGGGCATCACTGCGCACGATGTTACCTGCGTAATTCAAAACGACTCCTGCCGTATTGGAATCCGTTCCGTCAACGATAATTTGAACGGTAGCGGTTGCACCTGCGGCAATCTTTCCGCTGAAATCGGGAGGAATCCGGATGATGGCTGCAACTTTTCCGTAGTCGATCAGTTCATCGATCTCACGGTCGCTATGGATTTGTGTCTTGACCAAAAAATAACCAGAATGTACAAAACGGTCGACCAGGTCACGGCTTTCCGGGGTTTGGTCCTGGTCGTAAATCGCCGTTTCAACCTGTCTCACGTCAGTTGTTACCGCATAACCGAAGACCATGCTCTGAACCAGAGGCATTACTAAAACGATCGCCCTCATTTTAGAATTACGGAATACCTGGATGAATTCTTTCCGAATCATGTGACGCAGACGCTCAAAGGTCATGATCTACACCAACCTTTTTTTGAGTTTTTTATTAGCAATGAGGATAAGAGCCACGGCAAAAAACATTAGAATCATCGTTTCAGACAAGATTATCGATAGCCCGGCACCCTTCAGATAAATGTTCTTAAGTATAGCGACGAAATAGCGGGAAGGGACCAAATAGGTTATTCCCTGAATGGCTATTGGCATATTCGCTATGGCGTACATAAAACCAGACAACAGGAAGGAAGGGAGAAAAGTCAGCACCATAGCCAGCTGGCTTGCTAAGAGCTGCGACCTTGTCAATATGCTGATCAGCATGCCCATGGCAAGCGATCCGGGGAGAAAGATTGCAGCAACCCCAAAAACAAGCGCTGCATTGCCTCTCAAAGGCACTTCAAAAAAGTATTGCCCCATCAGAACGGCAAATAGCACATCAAACATACCGATTAGAAAATAGGGCGTCAGTTTACCAATGATCAGTTCGATAGGTTTCAGCGGCGTGGTGATCAGTTGTTCCATCGTGCCATTCTCCCATTCACGGGCAATGGTGAGAGACGTCAGGAGCGCGGCGATAACCATCATAATCACTGCGATAAGACCCGGTATAATGTAATTCTTCGCCTGCATATTCTGATTGAACCAAACCCGCGGTTTCGCCTCCAAAGGGACAATTGCTGTTTTGCCCCCCCTCTTTTGGGCTGCTTCAATCAGCAGTGAACTGGTATAGCCGTCAGTTACCATTTGGGCATATCCTATGGCAATTGTAGCGGTATTGGCGTCACTGCCGTCGACAATCAGTTGCACATCAGCTTTGCGGCCGCTTTCCAGTTTTCGGCTGAAATCAACCGGAATGACCAGGGCCAAAATCGCCTCACGCTTGTCTACGGCCTGTTCAATTTCTGCATACGAATTAACGTAACCGGATAGGCCAAAATATCGGGAAGAAGTAAAACGTCCAATGAATTCCCGGCTTTCGTTTGTATCGTTTTGGTCCCACACCACCAACGGAACATTATCCACATCCAAACTTAAAGACGAACCAAAGAGGAATATCAACAGAACGGGCATGGCAATAGCCATTCCCAAACTGCGCGGGTCACGGATGATGTGGATAAATTCCTTCCGGATAATTGCTATTATGCGATGGATATTCATATCGTCACCGCCTGAAGATTCTTTTTACTATCGCGAGCTTCAATGATCGAAACAAACACGTCTTCGAGGGAGGGTTTAATTTTATCCAGCCTAGTATAAGAAGATTCCTGCTCTTTTAAGGCTGTGACTATAACAGGAATGGCTTGTTGTGCGTTTTCTACCGAAAGATGCAGACCACGTCCAAAGAGGGCCGCTTCCTTTATTTCTGGAATTTTCTTTACCTCTTGCAGCATCTTAAAAGGATCAGAACACTCCAAATTTAATATATCTGCGCTCATATATCGGGTTTTCATTTCATCGGGAGTGCCGATAGCCACTAGCTCACCCCGATAAATCATTGCCAGACGGTCGCAGTATTCGGCTTCATCCATATAGTGGGTTGTTACAAAAACAGTGACGCCTTCCGCCGCGAGTTCATAAATCAGATCCCAGAAGTTGCGCCTAGATATGGGGTCTACTCCTGAGGTCGGTTCATCAAGAAATATCACAGGAGGTTTATGAAGCAAAGCGCATCCCAAGGCCAATCGTTGCCGCCAGCCGCCCGCCAGAACCGAAGTAAGGCTGTTCCGGTGCTCGTCAAGCCCTGACATCTTTATGACCCATTTTTTACGGGCGTTTTTTTCGGCCTGCGGTATTTGATAGATCCCACTGTAAAAATCAATGTTCTCTTCGACTGTAAGGTCTTCATAGAGTGAAAATTTTTGCGACATGTAGCCGATTTGGGCCTTTATTTTTTCAGCTTCTTCGAATACGTCATAACCGAGGACGTTCGCTTTGCCCGCTGTAGGAACAATAATGCCGCAGAGCATTCTCATAGTGGTTGACTTTCCCGCTCCGTTTGGTCCAAGAAACCCGAATATTTCGCCCCGCTTAACTTGAAATGACACCTTATTGACGGCCTGAAAATCTCCATACCGCTTTTCCAGGTTCTCCACCGTAACCGCATATTCAGCTGCCGTCGTATCATCAGCCACCCGAACCACTTCCCTCCGTAGGCATTATCATGGAAATGAACACATCTTCCAGCGATGGCACAACAATTTCCACTTCTGCCTGCACTCCTATCTCTGTTAGCGAGCTGTTTACCATACGCAGGACCTGTGGCATTTCCCCTTCCAGCACCAGATGGATTTTTGCGCCGAACAACCCTGCCGATACAGGAGCTAACCCCGCAACCAATGAAGCAAGGACCTGCCTCGGCTCACCGCAACGGATTTCAACCAATACGCCGCGCATCTGTTCCTTAACTTCATCCGGCGTGCCGGAAATGATCAACTTACCCTTATGCAGCAGGGCAATTCTCGCGCATCGCTCCGCTTCATCGAGATAAGCCGTGGAAACGAAAATAGTGACCTTTTCTTCGAGTAGCCGGTACAGGATTCGCCAAAAGTCCCGCCGAGACAATGGATCGACTCCATTCGTAGGTTCATCCAGCAGTAAAACCTTAGGGGTATGTACCAAAGCGCAGGCAAGCGCCAATTTCTGTTTCATCCCGCCGGATAATTTTCGTGCCTGACGGTCGCGAAACGGCTCCATATTGCTGAAGGCAAGCAGTTCGGGGATTTTCTCTTTGCGTATTTGCCGCGGCACATTATACAGGTCGGCATAAAAATCTATATTTTCCTGCACGGTCAGATCCTGATACAGCCCAAAACGTTGCGGCATATAGCTGATATGACTTCGCAGCTGCTCCGAATCCTTAACAGTGTTGCAGCCATATACCCAGGCCTCGCCAGCCGTTGGTAGCATCAGGCCAGCGAGAAGCCGCATCACAGTCGTTTTACCAGCGCCGTCCGGTCCCACCAACCCGAAAACCTCTCCCTCGTTGACCGTAAGTGTCAGGTTATCTACGGCCGTGTTGTCGCCAAATCTCTGAGTCAGCCCTTCGGCTCTAATAACATCCATAACTCATTCCCCGCTCAGCTTGATGACTGCGTCAGCAGGCATGCCGGGTTTTAATTCGCGAGCGGTATTTTCGATCATGATTTTGATGCGATATACCAATTTTACCCGCTCTTCCGCCGTCTGGATGTTCTTGGGCGTAAATTCAGCCTCTGAAGCAATATAGCCGATGGTGCCTTTGTAAATTTTATTTGGATAAGTATCTGTAGTTACCGCCACTTTTTGTCCCAGCTTCACCTTGCCAAGATCGCTTTCCGAAATATATGCTTTTAACCACACCTGGTCAAGCTCCCCAATAGTCACTACGGGTGTTCCCGGTGAGACATATTCGCCAGACTCTATATTTTTTGACAACACAACCCCATCGATAGGAGATGCAACTTGTGCGTAGGCTAATCGTGTCTGGGCTAATTTTAGAGTCTGTTTTGCCTGCTCTAACCGGGCCGCAGCCAATTCAATTTCTTCCTGTCGCGGCCCCTCCAGCACCAGGCTAAGCTGCTGCGCCGCCTGATCAGCACGGGCGGTCGCCGTTGCATAGGCAGTTTGACTTCGGTCCCGATCCTGCGTTGATATTGCGTTTTGGGCAAACAATTGTTGCGTACGCCGATATTCTGCCGCAGCATTATTCTTATCCGCTTCAGCACTGCGCAGTGTCGCTCTCGCCGCAGATACATCTTGAGGGCGAGAACCGTTTGTCAGTTGGGCAAGAGTTGCCTGAGACGCGAGCAATTGTGCTTTGGCGTTGGCAACCTCAAGCTCGAGGTCTGCGGTTTCCAGTTTGGCTATCGGTTGCCCTTTCTTGATACTGTCCCCTTCTTCTACAAGACGCTGGACAACATGCCCGGCAATTTTAAATCCTACGCCAACGGTAGTGGTTTCGATATTGCCGGATACCTTGACCTGATTCGGGTCAACTTGTTTTTTGAAATAAAGGAAATAACCGCTTGCCGCCAATGCGATGATCAAAACAAAGATCAATACTTTCTTTCTCTTATTCATACCAACGCCCCCAAGAAATTTTTGGATAGCACGCCTAATAATTTACTCAATATTATTAGTGAATGTAAATTCACTTTCACTTAAAATATAACACGAAGTATTGCAAAAAGCAACTGTTCTATCATTTTAAAAAACATTTTATTTAAAATTTCATTTGTCCCTCGCATAATTCAAAATTAGGCCCATCTACTGAAGCTTATAGGGTAAAGAATTTCCAGTTTGTTGCTTTGGTTTTTTATAGAAATACCTAAAACAAAAAAATCGGTCAGGATTACTTTTACAGCAACCCCAACCTGCTTATTTCTGTCTCTATTTAATGAAACACTCGCCTTCTGTACTATCAAGCCAACTCACTGTCAACCTGCTGTCAGCATAAACTACTACTTTTTCCGTTAACGCAAAATATAGGTCAATATCGAATTCCTTGATTCGCCCTGTTTCAGTTATGATTTTTAAAAACTGTTTCGCCTTGTACCGCACCAGCGCATTTTCGCTCTCCAGCCGCTTTCGCCACTTCTCAATAAAGCGCTCCTTGTTTTCGACTAGCGTATTAAATACATCAACGAAAGCCTGATATAAAACTCCGTCATCGATATGCCTGCTTTCACAGCCTTTTTCGCCCTTCGCCGGATATTTCCTGTTGCAGCGCCAGATAATCCGCCTGAACCGGTCATCGGTAGAATTCCATACCTTCCTGCCAAAAATCTGACCGCAAAAACCACAGATGACTCTACCTGCAAAAGGATTGTCCGTTGTCGCGTACTCAAGTTTCTGAATGCCATACTGCAGGGCGAAATTCCGCCTGCGTTCCATTTCAAGCTGGACCGCTTCCCACATCTCTTTATCAATAATGGCGGGATGGCTGTCTTCCACATAATACTGCGGCACCTGCCCATTGTTGTCTGCTCGCTTCTTGCTCAAAAAATCAACGGTGTAGGTTTTCTGGAGGAGTGCATCACCCTTATATTTTTCGTTGGTAAGCATCTTCCGGATGCTTCCTTCATACCATTTGGCTTTGCCATTCCAGTTAGGAACATTTTCTTTTTCCAATTTCCTCGCGATCCGGTTGGCTCCTTTTCCATCAAGAAATTCCGTATATATTCGTTTGACGATTTTAGCCTGCTTTTCATTAATAACAAGGTTTCCGTTTTTATCTTTATCGTAGCCTAAAAATTTGGTGTGGTTGATATGCAGTTTTCCTTGCTCAAATCGTCTTCTGATACCCCACGTCGAATTTTCCGAGATCGCGCGTGACTCGTCCTGCGCCAGCGAGCTTAAAATGGACAAAAGGACTTCTCCTTTACTGTCTAGCGTCCAAATATTCTCCTTCTCAAACATTACCTCCACGCCTAACTCCTTTAATAACCGTACAAATTTCAAACAATCCAATGTATTTCTGGCAAACCTGGATATCGACTTGGTTATGATCAGATCGATATTCCCATTTTTGCATTCCTCAACCATCTTATTAAACTGTTCACGCTTTTTAGTACTTGTACCACTAATCCCTTCATCGGCGTAAATGCCGGCCAGTTCATAATCCGGGCTAGCGTTTATATAAGAAGTATAGTAATTAACCTGGGCTTCGTAGCTTGATAACTGCTCGGCCTGATCGGTCGATACCCGGCAATACGCGGCTACTCGTTTTTTCTGTAACTTTAGGTTTTCTGCTAAATTTGTCCGGTTCGCTTTTGCTGGTATAACGGTAATATTTCTTGCCATTTTTAAAAACCTCCTCAACAAGAGTTTCTTTTTGTATATTCATCCTGCCAATCTCATCATCTTCAATTGTTGTACCTGAGCAGGAATTTTTTCCTTCTTGAATATATGTGCTGCATTGCCACATAACTTTTTTACAAGAATATTTACTGTTCCAAATCCGTCGACGCAAGGTTGCACCACACTTACTGCACAAGAGTTTCCCTGTCAGCGGATAGCGATTAGAATATTGGTCTTTATTTTCCAACTTATGCCCTTTAGCTTTTCCCCGCAAAATAATCTGCTGTTGTGCTTCTTCCCACATTTCTCTGCTTATAATTGGAGGGTGGTTATTTTCAATATAATAACTCAAACTTCGCACATCCCAAACAAGCCTGCAATAATGCATAGCAAGGGAATGTGACTCCTTAAATGCCAACATCATGCACAGTGTTTCAAACAGTTGTGCCATAAGAGTGGCAGTTTTTCTAAGAAAGAATTAAGCATCTCATCCAGTTCTTTTTCCATGAAAAGCATTCGTTCCTTTATCCTGTCAATGAATTTTTTCAAAATCAATAGCAACGCGTCCATATAACGTAAATCTTGCAGCTCATCATACGAGGCAAAAAACAGATCACCAATGCTGCGTTTATCTGCATTTCGGCGCTGCTCCAGCGACAACATCGTGTAACGAGCAAAGACAATGGAGACATGAGCCGTCATGGCATCATAAGACATTGTCCGGTTTTCTTTCCCCAGCTTCAGGAACGATTTGCACATCTTGAAAAAGACTTCAATATTCCAGCGCTTACCATAAGTCTGAATGATTTCTTCTTCTGACAGATTGACATCAGTCGAAGCTAGGATGAGATACTCCTGACGGTTATTCTTGTTCCTTACGAAGACTAATTTCACCGGTGTTGACATTGAGTCTTTTACTGCTTCAACTTCTACAGAAAGCAGGAACTTGGCACGCCCACGACGTTTCGTAGCAGCACGGAAGATAGCTGGCGCGCTTTGCATTCGGCCATTGTAACGGAAATGGATGGTCTCCGATTTCTTGACCATGGCAATAACGTCGTAGCCGATTTCCTTGATTTGAATCAGCGAAATCGGCGAACAGAACCAGGTGTCAAAGAGAACATACTTAGCTGGAATTTCGACTGCTTTCGCCTCTTTCAGAAGCGTCTGGAGTACGCTGGTTGCTTTAGTCTGTGCCAGCTTACGTTGCTTACCGCCATTACTCCTGGCATCAACGCCAACGGACGCTTCCTGCAGACGGTTTTCACGGTTGGCAGAGGAAAGCAGGCAATGACTGAGCGGAAGGAATGAATTACCATCACTCCATCCAAGCGTCAGCATGCGGAAACCTTTGGTATATTTGTGCTCCACATGGTCATAGACCTTTGCCAGCAGCTCAACCTTCTTGGAACGAGATCTGCTGAAAAGAGAATCATCGATTATGAGCACATTGCGACGACTCTCATCCGTAAGCGGAGCAATTTTATGGATAACAGCAAAGCCCAGCTGAAGCGTAAACTTACGCCAGTTGACACTGCAGGAGTTCATGAAACGGTAAAACGTATCTTTGGCAAAGGGGAGAGAGGGCAAAGTCTCTTTCTCCTTCTGAAAAAACGATTTGTTGCTGAATGCATTTTCACAGGCAACCTAAAATACCGTTTTTGCTGAAAATCCGCGTACTTTATATGCATTACAAGATCTGAGAATCTTGCTGACATGGAATTCTTCAAGAAAATGCGAGATTTTTGAAGAAAGGAGTTCACTGGAACGATGATGATGTGCTACAATATTCATGGCATAAGCCCTCCGTTTGTGTTATGGATTTTTGTCACTTTCATTATACAAAGCGGAGATGACTTATGCTATTTTATTTTGAAAAAGTTGATTTAAGAATTAATGGACCGTTTCACAACTGCGAAGTTTGAGTCACTTAGATACAATTGATAATCTGACTGTTCTGCCATTTCTTCATTCCCCATACGCCCTATCCATAAAATGGGAGTATGCTGTTTTTTTACGATAGGAATAAGCCGCTTAATAAAAGTTGCACGTCCAGAGTAAGACAAGATAACTGCGACATGGTTTCTATCCCCCATTAAAGCCTGGCGACGCTGCTTATAATCATCATCTTGACAAGTAACTTGCCTTCCTATCGACAACATCTTATCCTGAAAATTTTCCGCTGCATTAAAATTATGAGCATGCGTATATATATCAATGCATAATGCCTTTTCTAATACCATTACAATATCTAAAAGACTATCTAAATTTAGGAAGTTATGAGTATCTCGAATGGTTTTCTCATAGAGCAACATTAATTTCTCAGCAATAACTCGTTGACTATCTTCTCCTGAAAATGGATAATTGATATCAATACCTATAGAGTCCGTAGTCTCCTTGCATTCCATCAGCTGTATTCGCAACTCATTAAAACCGTTGAGTCCTAGTTTTTTACAGAATCGATGAATCATAGATTTTGAGACAAATGTTGCATCCATTAATGCCTTCATGCTCATATGAGCTACTGTTTCTCGATGATGTAAAACATACTCAGCCAACTGGTGCTCTGTTAGCGTAAACCGACTACAATATCTGATTTGATGTATAATATTCATACTCTATTACCTCTACCTAATAGTAGCACTTGATGATAGTTTCTTGAACTGTAGTAGTTGTAGTGGTCAAGAAGATTTATAACATTTTATGATAAATTTATTTTTATAGTCCTTTTCTCTCCAACCATCGGAAAAAAAATAATATAATTATCACAACCGGAACAATTACCCCCCAATGGTTTATACCAAGAACTTGCGGCACAGTAATTTTCCCGTAATCTCCCCATGTTAAAACAGTCGTTTTTAGATAAGGAAAGACTTCAGCATAAATACCCGCACCAAATAACATTCCTATAATCCCCCATAATGCATCAAAATGCCCCTCACCTACCGCTCCAAGTGAAGTCCCTGGGCAATAGCCAAGTAATCCCCAGCCAAGTCCAAACAATAAAGCACCGATAACAACACCGCCTAAAATTGTCGGCTTTAATGATAACTGGATTAATTCTAAATCATAAAGAAAATAAACTCCCACCATCGCCACTGCAATATGAGACAACATAAATTTCATGATTGTCATGTCCTTCAATCGTAATGCCCCGATTTGCTTATCATAACGAAGGACATGCCCTTTTTGAAGAAAAAAACCAAATAAAACACCTGTAATCAAACCATACAAAAGTTCCATCATCATTTTCCTCCTCGATATAACCAGTTAGCTGAAATTAATCCGCCAATAAAGAAGCAAATCAAAGCAATATAACTACTAACCGAAAGCTGTAGTGAACCACTCAAGCCGTGCCCACTAGGACAACCATCTGCTAAACGAGCCCCAAACATGGCAATAATCCCGCCGATAAAAGCAACTATTGCCCTCTGCTTAATTCCATCACCAAATCTAGATTTCCACATGTTAGGAATCAACTGTATATGAAAATCGCCTGATTCCATAGCAGCAATAAATGCACCTACAGCAATTCCGATAACAAACATCCATTGCCAGTCGATCACTGGTAGTTCTTTCATAAAATAGGGCATCATTGCGACTCGATCTGGAAAAAACAGTTGCTCTATCATTCCAGTTGTTCGAACAAAACTTGTTGAGGCGCCAAGGTATTTACCAACAAAATAAATTGAACCAATTGATACCATTCCGCTTAAAGCACCTGCCAAATAAGGGTTCCATGCACTTTTACCTTTCATGCTATACATCCTCCTTTGATTACTGTCTAAATACTCTATTTTCTTTCATTATACTACATCTCTTGTATTGTTTTCCATTTAATTAATAAATTTTCTGCATCTTTTTCGTGTATAAATGATAAATTATAAGATTTTGGAGATGAATTTACAATCTAAGTGGATCAGTTCATAGCGAACCAACTGAAAATTGATACATAGACCTCTGTTATAATAGTATCTGAAAAGAACAACCTATTTCTCCATGAGTAATGCTCTATCAGCTAGGAAGCACCTTCCCTTCGCAGCTATTGGAAGGCATATGCTGAAAAGGAAGTAAGTTAAAACCTGTCTCGTTACATTGGCCGGCCGGAAAAATCGTTATCTGCCTGGCAGCAAGGCAATGAGTAAAAACTTTTTTGCTGTACATCAAAGAAGAATTAAAGGTCTCTGGGAATAACTCCCCCTGTCGGTTACACCGAATTGAGACAAATAGTTTTCGAAGCATGTTCAACTCATTGAAGAGTTAACGGATATACCATTCTAGTTCCTCGATCCACATTCGCCATGGAAACAAGCGACCAATGAAAACGTCAATTACTCAAACTTCGCACATCCCAAACAAGCCTGCAATAATGCACAGCAAGGGAATGTGACTCCTTAAATGCCAACATCATGCACAGTGTTTCAAACAGTTGTGCCATAAGAGTGGCAGTTTTTCTAAGAAAGAATTAAGCATCTCATCCAGTTCTTTTTCCATGAAAAGCATTCGTTCCTTTATCCTGTCAATGAATTTTTTCAAAATCAATAGCAACGCGTCCATATAACGTAAATCTTGCAGCTCATCATACGAGGCAAAAAACAGATCACCAATGCTGCGTTTATCTGCATTTCGGCGCTGCTCCAGCGACAACATCGTGTAACGAGCAAAGACAATGGAGACATAAGCCGTCATGGCATCATCAATCATCCGTTTAAATCCTTTCCGGTGTTTGGTATTCGTAGCTGAAATGCCTTCATCCGTATACATCCCGACAAATTCCCAATCATTTCTGCTCTGGATATAACGCGTATAATAATCCACCTGTGCTTCATAGCTGGTAAGCTGTTCATCATGATCTGTTGAAACCCTTGCATAACCTGCAACTTTCCGTTTCCACTGCCGGTTCAGCGGCTTCTCGGTATAGTTTTGAATCGAGGCCGGTATGACATGTACCTTTCTCATTGAATAATCGCTCCTTTACTGCGTCCATCAAAGAATCGGAATAGCAGACTGCCGTCTTCCTGAATTTCAATTTGTTTCACTTTCTGCCGAAATACTGCTTCATCAAATTCAGAACAGTGCAGTATATCGGCAGCCATGCTTTTTAATGAGTCTTCTTTTATCCCGCCGATATGGATACACCTGCGTTTTCTCTGGCATCGCCAATAGGCTGTTTTTCCCTTTTTACGCCGTTCCAGGCACCGGGTAAAGGTTGCTTTACAAGTGGGACAGAAGATGCGTTCTGAAAAAGCTGTATATCGTTTGGAATTGCCGCTCTGATGGTATTGCTTCATCCATTGCCGCTGTTTCCCTTTCAGTTCATCCATCCAGCATTCTTTCAGAGCCGTCTAGTCCCATTGCCGTTCTACGATACTTCCATCGCTGAGATAGAATACCAGTTTCTTATAAGAAGGAACAACAATCTTCTTTACTCGCCGAACAAACAATTCTTCATCAAATTCATCTGTACTCAGAACGGCTGCGCATGCTTTTTTCAAAGCGGACTGTGGAACGGAGCCATAGGCGCCGCAGTTTGTCCCCTTGCCCTTATGCGAATCACAGGTCCAGTATTCACGTATCCTTCCCTTATATTTCCGAACAACATGAACATAGCTTTTCCCGCAGATGCCACATTTGATGATCCCCGTAAAGCAAAAGGTGTTCAAAAAATCCCTGGCATATCCGCCCCGCTGCATTCCCATTTCCTTGCGACTCTTTAATTCCTGCTGAACCCGTTCAAACATATCAGAAGAAATTATGGCTTCATGATGCCGTTCCACTACATACTTATTCTTTTCTCCATGATTAACAGCCTGGCGTTTGGTAATAGGGTCCGTCACAAAGGTTTTCTGAATCTCAAGAACACCCGTATAAATCCGATTCGTAAGAATCTGCCTGATACTGGCGTCTTTGAAATAGTTCCCATACATGGTGCGAATCCCCCGCTGCTTTAATTCCCGTAATATATCTTTTCTGGTTCTGCCCTGCAGATAGGCATCAAAAATTTCTCTGACAATCGCGGCTTCTTCTGGTTTGATGACCAAATTATCTTTCTCCCAGCAATAGCCGTAAACGAAGAACTTTGCATGAGGAATCCCCTGTTCAAACTTTTTACGAAACCGCCACTTGATATTATCACTGAGGGAACGGCTTTCCTCCTGGGCAAAAGAAGCAAGAATAGTCAGCATCAACTCCCCATCCCCGCTCATGGTATGAATGTTTTCTTTCTCAAACCAGACTTCAATACCCAGTTCTTTCAGGCGTCGCACTGTCTGGAGAAGGTCGACCGTATTCCGGGCAAACCGCTGGATAGATTTTGTGAGGATGATATCGATTTTACCCGCTTCCGCATCTTCCAGCATCCGCTGGAAATCCTGCCGCTTCTTGATGCTAGTCCCGGAGATGCCGTAGTCCGCATAGACGCCGGCGTATTCCCAGTCCGGGTTCTTCTGGATCAGGCTGCTGTAATAACTGACCTGCGCCGAAAGGGAATGCTGCATCCGCTCCGATTCCATGAAGACGCGGGCATAAGCTGCGACTTTCTTACGCTTCTTGATTATTGGTATGCTTTGTTCGATTTTACGGATAGTCCGCATAAAATCAGCTCCTTTCGACACTATATATCACTCGTATTATTAAGTAAGTCAAGCAGATAAGCTTGATCACATGCCCTGAAAGGAGCATACGGTATACTGTTCTAAGATGCCGTGGACTGGTGATATTTATCACTACCGCTCAGACGGTTTTTCAGAGTTTCCAGCCACAGTCTCTTTGTCTGATTGTTAATCAGTTAGATACCGCACGACGGTTTATGTAGAACGAGTTTACAAGAGCAAAGAGCTCTGTGGATTAGAACAGTATCAAAAATAATACGAGGAGGTACCATTATGATCCTAGTAGGTATCGATGTGGCAAAAGATAAGCACGATTGCTGCATCACAAACACCGATGGAGAGATGCTTTTCGACATCTTTACCATCACCAACAACAGTGAGGGCTTTGATATCCTGTACGAGAGAATCCGCTCTGTTGCACCAGATCTATCCAAAGTAAAAGTAGGGCTGGAGGCAACCGGACATTACAACTACAACATTCTCTCATATCTGCTTGACAAGCATCTCACCGCTTATGTCATTAACCCGCTTCACACGAATTTTTATCGCAAAGGATTAAGCCTTCGGAAAACAAAGACGGATCGGATTGATTCGAGAACTATTGCACTTATGCTTCTGACCGATTTGAGCCTGAAACCCTACTCGGTTTCATCATATCACAGAGAAAACCTGAAATCTCTGACAAGGTATAGATTTTCCAGAGTTCAGGAACGTTCAAGGCAGAAATCTTCCATTTCAAGGCTTGTTACAATCCTCTTTCCCGAATTATCACAGCTTGTTCCTTGCATCCATATATCCTCAATCTATACCATGCTGGAGGAATTACCGGGTGCTTCGTACGTGGCATCTGTTCATCTCACCAGGCTGACAAACATACTTTCAAAAGCTTCCAAAGGGCGATTCGGCAGAGAAATGGCAATCACTTTTCGTGAGGCTGCTCGAACATCCATCGGTGCCAAAATCCCGGCAAAATCGCTGGAACTGCGTCATACCATCGCTGATGTACGGGTTATCGAAAGTGAAATAAGAGAGGTGGAAACCGAAATACAAAAGCTAATGGATGAGGAAACTACCACTATTACATCCGTACCCGGGATCGGAACTCAAATGGGAGCAATCATTCTTGCGGAGATTGGTGACTTTTCAAGGTTTGACTCTCCTGATAAAATACTTGCTTTCGCCGGGATGTCACCATCTACATATCAATCCGGAAAGATGATCAGCAGCTATGCTCACATGGAAAAACGTGGATCACGTTATCTCAGGTTCGCTCTGTTTAATGTCACGAAGCACGTGTGCAATTATGATCCCGGATTTGCCGCATATCTAGCTAAAAAGCGAGCCGAAGGCAAACACTATAATGTAGCTATATCGCATGCAGCAAAGCGTCTCGTAAGAATGCTGTACGCCATGGAAACGAACGGCACTCTATACGAAGCAGCATAAGCACAACAATCCTTCATAAATTTTTCAGGCATCCTCCGGATGTCTATTTGTCGTGCAAGAAATAGATAATTAAATAATTTCCTCAAAAATCAGCGAAAATCTACATTTCAGGGGTTGACATTCTATAGTTAGACTGTAAAGGCTCATGATAGCAAGTTATTTCTGTACAATAAAGCATATCTTTTATTGCTCTCCTGTAAGGATAAATCTTATATATTCCTTACTATGTTCTTCAAGAAAGATTACCAATTCGTAGTAGCCAAGCTCGTTAGCAAGATATTGAACCATATTAGTATCAAATATATTGGTGCGGCCGCTGTCACGAATAGAAAGTATCTGCTTTTTAATCGTTTCAGTCATTGTCACCGTCCCCAATCTTTACCGCTAGGTCTTCACCGTAAACAACATTAAGACCGCTGCCATTGTCCCAATCCACCATCAATGAAGCGGTATCATCCACCCCAGTAACAGTCCCAAGCGTTCCAAGAGGCGGTGCTTGGCAGTCATCCATTCTCACCAGTTCTACCCTTGTTCCTGCAGGGTATTCTCTGCGTACTTTCTCAACAATTTCTTTATTCGGAAATCTCATCGCTATTCATCTCCTTTTTCGCACCGCTCTTAAAGGCACTGCTGCCGTTAAGGTTCTTCAGCAGAATTTTACGGTCAGTTTTATAAATTTCTCCTATAAACCCCAATCGAAGAAGGAAACAGCGGAAAGCATATTTTTCATTGGGGACTTCCTTTTCCGTGCTGGAGATGCGTTTATGTTCTCGGCTCATTTTGCAGAGGGCAGAAATGAAATCCGTGTAAGCTTTGACGGTATCAGCAGCCAAGCCGTCTGAAAACCAAGGGAAGGAAATCTTATCTGCATCAATAATGATGGGAAGTTCGCTGATGCCCAGTGCCTTTTTGATAAGGCTGCTCTTAGATTCCAGAAGATTGGTAAGGTTGCCTGCAAGCACCGCATCCAATGGCATTGCCACTGTCAACCCCGCAGTTTCGTTTTTAAGTTTTTTTCCCGTAGTCCCGCATGCAGCCAATGGCTCTTTACTAGCGATTTCCGGCTGTGGTTCATCATATGCGGAACTCTTGCAGTGAAAGCCTTTTTGTTCAAGCTGTTCTAGCACCTGCTCGATTTCTTCGCTGTTTGCCATGTCGTTAAAGGTAAGATTTCCTTCTTTGGTTACTGTGAAATAGTCCACTGCATAAGCATAAGTTGGTGTTTTCTGATAAACCGCTTTGGCTCCAGTAATTTCTTCTAATGTCTTTACAAATGGTTTTCTGTCGGTGATGTTGTAAATAACTTTCATTTTGTAAGTACCTCCTTTTCTTCGGTACTACATATATCACTCTAAAAGGAATAAATAGCAAGCTAATTATGTAGAAACTTTTAAGTTATTTTCCATCGCCGCTGACCTCCAAATCCTCAAAGCGGATGGTCTTTCCATCACGGATGACCGATACAGTATCTGCAGAGCCGACCTGCTCAATATAACGCTTTACTATAACATCACAGTATTTTTCATCTAGCTCAATGGTATGACAGATTCTGCCTAACTGTTCGCAGGCAATCAAAGTGCTACCGCTGCCGCCAAACGGATCAAGAACGATGCAATTGCTCATACTGGAATTCTTAATCGGATAGGCAATAAGTGGAATCGGCTTCATGGTCGGATGGTCACCGTTTTTCTTCGGCTTATCAAACTCCCATATGGTAGTCTGCTTTCTGTCGGAGTACCATTGATGCTTGCCTTTCTTTTTCCAACCGTAAAGGCATGGCTCATGCTGCCACTGATATGGACTCCTACCAAGCACTAGGCTCTGTTTTTTCCAGATACAAGTTCCCGACAAGTAAAAGCCTGCTTCCGAGAATGCCTTTCTAAAATTTAAGCCTTCGGTATCTGCATGGAACACGTAAATGCTGCCATCTTCTGCCATTACCCTTTCCATGTTTGTAAAAGCATCTAACAGGAACTGGTAAAACTTATCATTCTCCATATTGTCGTTTTTAATCTTTCCTGCACCGCCTTCATAGTTGACGTTGTAAGGCGGATCCGTTACAACAAGATTAGCTTTCTTCCCATCCATAAGAGTTACATAGGTTTCCTCCTTGGTGCTGTCCCCACAGACTAGGCGATGCTTTCCAAGCAACCATACATCACCGTCTTTAGAAACCGGCGGCTTTTTAAGCTCCCCGTCCACATCAAAATCGTCCTCCTGCGTATCACCATCATCTCCTGCAAACAGTTCAGCTATGTCTTTTTCGTCAAATCCTGTTAAGGCAACATCAAAATCTGCACCTTGCAGGCTCTCTATCTCCACTCTGAGCAGTTCTTCATCCCATCCTGCATCCATGGCCATACGGTTGTCCGCCAAAATATAGGCTTTCTTTTGAGCCGGAGTAAGATAGTCCACAAATACGCAGGGTACTTCTTTTATGCCTTCCTCCTTGGCTGCTAAAATTCGTCCATGACCAGCTATCACGTTATGTTCCCGGTCGATAATGACAGGATTAATAAAGCCAAATTCCCTTAACGATGAACGTAGTTTCAGAATCTGTTGTGGATTATGCGTTCTAGCGTTGTTAACATAAGGTACTAATTTTTCTATAGTTACTAACTGCATTTCCGTTGTTGTTTTTTCCATTAAGCACTGCTCCTTCCAAAATCTTGCTAAGGCCCTTTTCAGCACCCTTGATATTGTCAGCGAGAGCCTGTCCCCTTAAAGTTCTGACCTGCTGTTTAGTAAGCTTTGCTCTATAAAATTTCAGTTTATGTAAAAAATCCGTAAGCTCCATCATCATTTTCTCCTTGCCCGCAAAAGCAGCTCCATGGTATCTGTCGTGCTATCCTCAAAAACCTCTGTGCAGTTTTGCTTAACAATGTCGTAAATTTCATACCAGATAAGATTGGCGCTTTTCTGATATTGTTGGGACATCTGTACAAAAGGCGAGGTCATTCCCCCGCCAGTCGTTGGATGCTTCCCCAATAAGCCGTATGTACTTGTTGCATCTTCGCACTGAATATATCTTGCCATAGCCTGTGAATAGGTTTCTATAAGCCGTGGATTTACTAATCTTTCACAGTTGCGCTCTTTCAGCCACAGCCAGGTTTCTTTGTATATTTCATCAGCGCCTAAGGGAACTCCATTTTTCTGCCTAGCCGATAAATAGTCACTTGGCTTTGGCATATCCATTCCCTCTAAGACCGCTCCTTCCGGTAAATCTACTGCCTCTAATTCCGCTGTTTTAAGTACAGGAATATCATTGGCTAGAACCTTGACTGTTTTCCCATTTTGTATTTTCTCTGCGGCTGCAGTCGGCTTATCACCTGCTCTGACTCTTCTGCCACCACGGTTCGTACCGTCCCTTGCCATTATTCACACTCCTCAATCTATATCTTAGGGTTAATCCCCTGTTTGAACTGCTCTTTTTGTGCGTGAAGCCCCCCGCCCGTTCCTCCCGTACAGGGGTTTTGAGATTTGACCTCCCCCTAACCTCACTCAATTATCTGTGCCAACGGTCACCATTTTGTGCATGAAGCCTAGCATGACACTCTTTACATAAAGCTATAAGATTCTTCCTCTCATGCGTTCCGCCTTGAGCCAACGGAAGTTTATGGTGTATCTCTTCAGTCGCAACATACCTGCCCTTTGTTAAGCATTCCTCACACAAAGGATGCTCCGCAGCATAGCTGTCACGGATTCGCTTCCAAGCGCGTCCATATCTACGGCGTACAGCAGGATTCCTGTCGTACTTCTCATAGCGTTTGTTTTCTTCTTTCTGGTGTTTCTCACAAAACCGTCCATCCGTTAAGTCAGGACAGCCTGGATAAGAACACGGTCGTTTAGGTTTTCTTGGCATCTTCTCACCTCATTTTAGGCATAATAAAAGCCCTGCAGGTCGGTGTGACCCACAAGGCTTTCTACGATTTTACCCGTTTATATTTTTTTTGCTTTTCGCTATTATAATAATATCACAGGTGCTTACTCTCATTCTATCACATTAACTCTCATGTTCCGGTGGCAAGATAATTTCTTTCAGTGCCGCACTATGCATTCGGTGTATGTGCTGCATAGAATAATTCATATCCACGGCAATCTGCTCCCATGAGATAAAGCACAGATATCGTTTTTCTAACAGCGTCTGGTATTCCACATTTGGCACGGCTTTTATAACACCCATGATTTCTCGCTTTAGTTCTACAAGCGCATTGATGTCCATATTTATTTCTTCCTGCAAAGAAACAATTTTAATTACGGCATCTGCCATCTTGGAACCGCCACGGTTTGGATTTCTCGGCATATCACTGATTACAGCGGAACAGCTTGTAGCTAAATCATTTAAGGATTCCACCTGCTGAACCTTCGAGTGAATACGCTCATCCAGATATCGTGCCTGCAATAAGTATTCTTTTTCTGTCATATCCTTACCTCCGAAATTTTGTATTCCACTCGGATTGGCTTGGATTGTCATAGGTTGACTCTGATTTTCATAGATTGGCTTTTACGGCATCAATCAAGGCGGATTGGGAGGTATCCTTGGTTTTCAGTGCCTTGATGATTCTCTCGTCAATGGTGTCTTTTGCTATGATGTGGGTAATGACCACGGTTTCTGCGGACTGACCCTGCCGCCAAAGTCTGGCATTGGTCTGCTGATATAATTCTAGTGACCATGTGATGCCGAACCATACCAAGGCAGAACCACCCTGCTGTAGGTTCAGGCCGTGTCCTGCCGATGCCGGATGTATTACGGCAATTGGGATACTGCCGTGATTCCAGTCGGCTATATCCTTTGCGGTCTTGATTTCTCTCACATCAAAGCGTTTTTTGATACGCTCCAAATCGTGACGAAACCAATATGCCACAAGGACAGGCTTTCCGTTTGCCGATTCGATGATATCCTCCAGTGCATCCAGCTTTCTCTGGTGTATCTCCAGAACGCTCTCATCATCGAAATAAACTGCTCCGTTTGCCATCTGGGACAGCTTGCCTGTTAGCGATGCGGCATTGGCGGCTGTGATTTCTCCATCCGGCAGCTGAAGAATGAGGTCTTTTTTCAGTTCCTCGTATTTCTTCTTTTCCGCTTCCGACAATTCCACCGCCAGCTGTGTGCTGATCAGTTCCGGCATTTTCAGATGGTCGGTAGATTTCATGGAAATCGTAATATCCGAAATCTTATCATAAATCTGCTGTTCGGCATTGGGCAGTGGCTTATAGCTGTAAACAATCTGACCATTACGCTTGTCCGGGGAGAAATAGGCCGTTCGGTACTGACCGATGAACCTGCCAAGCCTTGCTCCCATATCCAGCAGTTTGAACTCTGCGAATAAATCCATCAGACCGTTACTGGAAGGAGTGCCTGTCAGACCTACCACTCTTTTTACCTTCGGTCTTGCCTTCATCAGTGCCTTGAACCGCTTGGACTGATAATTCTTGAAGGAGGACAGCTCATCCACAACCACCATATCAAAATCAAAGGGGATGCCGCTTTTCTCAATCAGCCACTGCACATTTTCACGGTTGATGATGTAAATATCTGCCTGTGCTTTCAGTGCTGACAGCCGCTCCGACTCAGAACCCACCGCCACCGAATACTGCAAAAGGTGCAGATGCTCCCAATGTTGTATCTCATTCGCCCAAACATTACCTACTCTCAAAGGGCATATAACTAAAACACGATGAATATCAAAATAGTCAAACATCAAATCATTTATAGCCGTAAGTGATGTTACAGTTTTCCCAAGTCCACAATCTAAAAGGACTGCAGCTACAGGATGTTCAATAATAAAATTGACACTATATTCCTGATACCCATGCAAATCATTCTTTTTTAATAAATCTGCCATGACAGTCCCTCTCTTTCTGGGAAGCGTGTATTTTCATATGCTCTGAAGCTGTAACAACTTTTAAATTGGCAAAATCATTATTTAGATGATTGCCGTCAATATGATGAACATTCTCATTCTCTTGAAGTTTTCGTCCAATCTTCATTTCTGCAAGCCTGCGATACAGTTTTTCTCCTGATATCATTTGATTATCTGCACCAGCTTTTTCAAAATTGACGTAGTCGATATAGCACCCATAATCACAAAAATTATGCTCGTTTCTTGCAACATCAGAACGCTTTTTGTAAATTGGATTGCCACACCAATCGCATGATACATATATTTTTTTCACTTTGAATTCATAGCTGCATTCTAGGCAACAGAAGAAATGTTCGTTTCTCTTTTTATGGTTACCTCTGTATTCAAAAATTTTCCCACAGTTATCACACGTTCGCAGACTCTTCAATCGAAAACGTTCTGCGTTTGCTTTTCCTAAACACGCTCTGCAGCAATAGTTTTTTTCATGAATGTGATTATGGTTTCTCTCAAATTCTTTTCCACACCAGTCACATTGAATTTTCAATTTCATCAAGAACCCCTCCAATCTGCTCCGCATCATCCAGTACATACACTCGAAATCCCAGACAGCTCAGTAATCTGTGCCTTGCCAGCTGCAATGGTCTTGGTTTTTCTCCCGGTGCTTTCACTTCCACAAAGGCGAACTTACCATGCGGAAGAAGCAGTAAACGATCCGGCATACCATCGAAACCGGGAGAAGTGAACTTCGGACATATCCCGCCATGCTTTTTTACTGCCGTTACAAGTTTCTGTTCTATGATTTTTTCTCTCATTTCATCCTCTCCTAAAATCACAAGACACAACTTACACAACCATCTCGGAAAATTTCTATACGTGCGTATATGCCTGTACACGCTTGCATTACCCTATATAAAATAGAAATAATTTATATAGTAATTCTTGTGATACTTGTGTCAGCTGATGTCTGATAGTGCCTGTTTTCAAGGCTTTTTTGCTGTTCACAACCTACGACTTGGAACACAGGCTGTTAAAATCACAACCTCTCATAAATTCTCTGCCTGCCATAGATGGCGAGCTTTCTGATTTTGTCCGTTCTCTGCCAGCTGTCCACTTTGGTCATAAGGGCGGCTATCGCATAGGAGTCGGATGGTTTGAGGTCGGATAAGTTCCTACAGAAGCATTCGCTCCAGATTTCCGCATTGCTGACCGTCTTTCTTTGTACAGTACCCTTGACCGCAGTATTGTCCGTGAAGAAATTCCTTCTCTCGTACAAATCCATACTGTTCCAGTTCTCCGGCAGAAGGGTATTCAGATATTCCTCCACAATGCCCTGACGCTCATCGGTCTCCATCGCATCGATCTGTTCGCTCAAGGCTTCACTGCTTTCCTCCATATTCAGATACAAAGGCTCGCCCTGCCTATACAGGTACTTTGCCTCCGCCCACATCTGCAAAACCTCTTCACTGGTTATATCCCACGATTTACGCTTTGTTTTCCCGGTCACCTTAATCGGCCAGAAGCGGCGGTTGCCCGTAATGTCACGCAGGAATCCTGTCTCGGAGTTGGTGGTACCCACAATGACACACTGCCTTGGATGACTTTCCACTGTTCTGCCATAGGACGGGCGATAGATATCATCTGTGCGGCTAACAAAGGCTTTTACAACTTCAATGTCCGCTTTCTTAAGACCAGCCAGTTCGCCCAGCTCCAGAATCCAATATCCCTGCAGTTTCTCCGCTCCTGCCTTATCCTTCATATCCGTCAGATTCAGACTGTCAGAATAATACTCTTTCCCCATTCTGGCAAAGATGGTGGACTTGCCGCAGCCCTGCGGACCTACAAGCACCACCACGGAATCGAACTTTGTACCCGGCTCGTAAATTCTCGCTACCGCCGCCACAAAGGATTTTCTGGTCGCAGCCTTCACATACCCGGTGCTGTTCGCACCAAGGAAATCAATATAGAGATTTTCGAGCCTTGTCACACCATCCCACTCCGGCAGAGCATCCAGCCATTCACGCAGGGGATTGAAATGCCTGTCCTCGACCACCTTCGTAAATGCCACATCATGGTTTCGGCTGGAGAATGTTTCATAGCGGATGTCAATCAGCGCCTTCATCTGTGCTGTATCTGCATCCCTCCAGAATTTGTTGTCACCGGGTCTTGTCCACGGCACGGCTCCCGTAATCTGCACTCTGCCCACCAGCTCATTGAATGCGATATTCGCAAAGTCAGGATCATTGTTTAAAATCAGCATCAGATTCCACACGCTGTTTTCAAGACACTTGCTTCTTGGCATATAACGGAGCTTCGTCTGCCAGTCTGTGTCCTCTGCAAACTCCTCCGCCGCCATCCTTTTCTTTTCCTCAAGGTCTGCCAGCTTTACCTTATCCAGAGTCATGACGAACTCGCACATCTGCTTATAGGATTTTTTCTCATCGTCATCGCCAAATTTATGGATACGGACAATATCAAAAGCATTGCACAGCTTTAAGTAAGCAGGGTCTTTGGCATGGTGGCTGTAGACAAATTTTCCGTTCTCCTTGATTTCCACACCTGCCATACTGCTTGACTCGATTAAATGATAGCGGCTGTCCGTGTCGGTCGGCTCATAAACATCCGAAAGGAACTCATCCACGGCAAGATTCACAGGGAAGTAAACCCTGTTGAAAAGACCGACCACACCTTCTTTTTCAAGCGGGTCCTGCACTTTTTTGAAGCTGGCTGTATTTGCCTTGCTCTCCCTCGATGAAGTCGGAAGTCTGGTAGGGTCAGTCCATTCCGGGTGTGCCGATAAAATCTCGTCCGAGTCAAGCCAGTCCTTGTCGGTTTCCTTATACACGAATACACCGTTGGAAGGAGTGCTTGGCCAGTACATCAGCTGATTCGGCTGGTAGGAGCATTCATCAAAATAATCCATGCCCAGTGCCTGTGCCAGATATCTTGCCACCGCCACATATTCCTCGGAGGTCACATCCCTTGTAAGCGGGAATACCAGACGCACTCTCGGATTTTCATCCGTATGACTGTGGGTGGTGTAAAGGGCAGAGGTATAGGGTGCGTTCTTCTCATAATCCTTCAGAAACTCCGCATCGATTCTGTCTCCGTCCAACGCCACCATAGAACGGGATTCCACAGTATCAATCTTTCGTCTGCCGCCCTTTAACACCCCGGCAACGAAACCGCCGTGGTCTTTTACGGCATCACGCTGTGCCTTGGTAAACTTGGCATATTCCTCCGCCGACTCTGAGGTTCTGATGGTTGTTTTCAGACGTTCCTTCAAATCAGAAAAGCGAATAGTCTTATTGCTCCACTGCTTTGCCGTCCTGCTGTTGCCATAGGCAATATTCAAATCACGCATCTTTGCTTACCTCCTTCAAATCACTTCCGAAATATCGCAGTCTGTATTTTTTTCTCTTGGCTCTCCTGATTTCCGCATCCATTCCTGATGAGATGCTTTCGCCAAACACCCAAACCTCGGTGCAATGGTTCATCAGCACATTTCCAAAGTGCAGTCCCAGTTCACGTGACCTTAAATCGTTATCGTTAAGAAACTGCGGAAACAGCAAATGCGGAGCAATGGGAATGTATCCCTGCTCCACAGCAAAACGGCTGTACTTTCGTGCATTTGCAATGTTCCCAGCAATATCTCCCGAAAACGGGGAGCATACATACACCATCGGTTTGTATGCTCTTGCCGCCGACCTTTCCTTTTCGATATTGGATAAAGCGCCATAGGTGGTTGGGTCAGGATAACCTTCGCTGTTATACCTGCTCACACCCACAAGGCTTACCTCCCATCAATTTTCTGCTGCAGCTGTCACAAAGGACGGATGTGCAAAACAGGTCACCGTCACCATCGACAAACACCTCTGCAAGGTCAACCTGCACCTCCGAACCGCAGTGCGGGCAGCGGCAGAATACATTTTCATCGTTAATTTCAATGGATACCTCCATTGCATCGTTCAGCTGTTCTTTCACATAAAACATTTATTTGTCCTCCTCTAATTTGGTCTTGTACCATTCTAGATGGCGCTTGCGGTCTTCATAATTCGGAAACGCTACAAGCAGTCCCACATCGACCTTCTGCAAAGTTTCCAGCATATCGATCTGTTCCTTTGACAGGTACGGTCTGATGCTCTTACCCTTTTCAATACCATTGGCAAGTCTGAACTGCTTTGCGGTCATACCCAGCACAATGCGGTTCAGCATATCGCATTCATTGCTGAAGTGGTAAGGCTTCGGAGCATCATGGAGCAGCTTGATATTTGCAGTAAGGAGCGGAAACTCCTGTCTTGCTGACACCAGTGCTTTGATGAATTTTTCCATCTCGTTGAAACGCTTGATGTACAGTTCTTTGAACTTCATAGCCTTCTGCCCGGTGTATCCCATAACAAGCATCGTGAATCCGTCACGAGTCATTTGGTAGCTGGGCAACTTTCGTCCTGTAGAATCTTGATATTTATCAGCCATAAAGTTGCTTTTTACAAACTCCTCACTCAACCCAGATTTGGGGTCAGTGATTTTTACAATATCTCTGAGAACATGGTCATGCCTTTTCTCAAAGAAGTCAGCTACAAACAGGCTGTCCACCCTCGCAATGTCATGGTTGTCGGCAAAGATGCCGTATTCGTCTTTCGGTATTAATTCTTTCATCAAAAGAACCTCCTATTTTTATTTGGAGGATTAGTCCTCCTACCTCATAGCCACGGCAGAAGGTCAAATCTGACGGTTTTGAAAAAACACCCGAAGTTTTTTCTCGGCTCTCTTTAATTTCTGAGTGGTGTTGTTTTCGCTGTCACCACAAAACAGGGCATAATCTTTGACAGACATTCCATCAATACGAACAGCTATAAACATATCCGCCCAATCCTGCTTTTTACCGAGAACCTGTCTGATACGCTGGCACACATCTTCATACTCATAACGGGAAGTGCGGTTGGCTTCATCAGAATAATCAGGCACTGTTTCCATGCCATCGGACTCATCGTCTGTTTCATCATCTTTGCGAAATGGAGTCTGTATCTGCCCACGGCGGCGATGCTCTCTGTGCCAGTTGTTGTAAAGCGGCTTATTAAACTGCTCGTCCATAATTTCCTGAACATTTCTGCGTTTTACACTCTCCTTGTCCGCTTCCTCTTCAAGACGATTCTGATAATCTGCCTCAATCATTAACGTGCAGTCCTCGTCCGGCACCTCAAGTGTCATTGATACTGGCGGTTTGTTTTCATTTGTGTTTTCATACTTAATACTAATTTTCATAGATTGCCTCCTTCGCCGGAGGCAATCATGGCAGGGTATAAAAATAGATCTGCATATGGAGATACACAGACCCGTAAATGCAAAAGAGCGCAACGAGGTAAGGGTATCTCTTTGCAGGCTCGTCCACTGTCTTTATCACAGTGAATCGAAACCTATGAGATATCCTGTCAAGATTGCGCACTCCGGCATGATTTTCTTTTTTTGGGGTAGCTAACCCTTCTCTTGCTTTTTAGTTCGTAAGAACTGTTTAATTCAACTGAAAGCAAGATGCTTGTACACTTTTTCTTGTGGATTCATACAAAATTTACATTCATCCACTGGTAAAGTGTATATAACAGTGATACAATGATTTAATAGGATTTGATAGGAAACACACTGACTGATGTGTTCTATCTTCTTCACTAACTACAAGACTATTGTTAATGCAGTTAATAGCAAGACACCTTTGCTGTTAATCGTGTTAATCCAGTTAATATTTGAAAATCAGAGGCAAACTATGGCAAAAGAAAAAACTCCATATCTTTGTGGCGGCACATTTCTTACCCAGATATTACGGGTGAGAAAAGAACTGACGTCCTCCGCAGAGCATACAAATGGACAAAAAGAAAGCCTCTCTGAACAAGAAACGTTCAGGAGGCTTATTTCAATATATCAACTATCCGATTTTTTTGGTGGTACAAGTCTTAAGCCTTATACCAGCAAATATAAAAGCTGCACGGATTCGCTCGTAGCTTACGGACAATTTTCTGATAATGATTTGCACAGAGCATTAGACGAGGATATAAAAGATAGACATTCCAAGGCTCTTCGTATGATGGCAGAATTTGTGCAGGAATTTCTCGACCCTGCCTTATGGCTTCAGCTTGTGCGCTGCCTACTTGATATGATAGAAAACGATGACGCTATTCTGGCAAATGATGAGTTTTTCATAACGCCAGATTCGTCTGCAACAAAAGCGAAAGACATATCAAACATTGACCATTTTTATATTGAATCCTTTCTGCTCGGAGTCTGGCATTACATTATTATAAATCGTGCCGATGACAATGAAAAAGGCGCAGATACTTATAAACAATGGTATCCAAGTAAAGGAAATTATCGTGGAACTGTTGGTAACGGGATAATAAGAGAACTGAAAATCGAGTCAGTCCCTCTTGACATACTACATGATGCAGATAGTTTTGAAGGCACCCCTACCGATGATGAACCACAAGTCGAAGTTATCGACTCAGATTCCACCACACAGGAAGATTCAAAAACATATACACAATATATAGAACACGCCACCATTGTTAACCAGAAAGGCGAAAAAAATGTTCATATCGATCATCTCGATACCTTGAATTTATAAAGGGGGATTTGTATGTCAAATGAATTACAATCATCAACTCCTTCTGCATTAGGCATTGCCTCCGGGACTCCTGTTAGTTCCGTACAGCAGACTGGGGAGAAAAATGTATATGCTGCCCATGTAGATACAATGAATGTTACCGTTCAGGGAAGTATTGTGCCACAACTATTAACACAGAAGCCACAGCCAACGGCTATGACGATAAATAGAACACATTATAATCTATTCGTTACTTATGGGGCAGACTTCTCTCAGAGCACTCCTTTTACAATTGATGCTAAACGGGCATTGACCGAAAATACGGACGATGACATAAAAGCTGAATATGCTACCCTATCTCCTGATGTCATAGAAAAAATAAAAACATTTCCCTGCATCTTCGCAAACGAAAACGCAGCCTATGGTCACACTGATGAAGAACAGACATTGGGATACGGATATATTCGACAGATTAAAATTCGTCGAGATGGTATTAAGATATATCCACATATCATGTACCTTCTTCCACAGCAACGGTTAAACGAGGCTCTTTTCGATTTAGATATAAGTGGCGATTCGTCTTTTAACGAATTCAACCGTATGCATTGGAGCATAAAGAAAATAGATTTAATAGCCGAATTACAAGAATTAGGATTCCAGATTTGAAGAGAGGATTAATCTATGAACATTGAAGAAGGAAACACACCAATTGAAAAATGGGTCAACTTAGAAGATGTTGCAGATTATCTCAGTGTTAGCAAAGACACAATCCGTGCTTGGATAAAGGACGAAAAAATTCCATTTTACAAAGCGGGAAAACGCTATAAATTTAAAATTTCCGAAATAGACGATTATGTTAGGGGCGGAAAAATTACAGAATAACCAAGGAGGACGGCTGCACGGATGGATAATAAAATGCAAGCTGCCATCAAGTCTATTAAACTTGATGGTCGTACTTATCACAATATTACAATAACACCTACACTCATCAACTTTTTCTTCGGTAAAAATGGAGTAGGTAAATCTACTATTGCACAACAAATTACGGACGGTTCAGGCGTAACACCTGCGTTGTCTGATTATGATGTGCTTGTTTATGACAGAGATTTTATCAGCCGTAATATCCGTGAAGATGCCGGAATGCCCGGTGTATTTAGCGTGAGCGAAGGCAATATCGAAAAGCAGAAAGAAATTGATGCTAAAGAGGTGCTACTCAATGACCTCGGTACACAATATAAGGATAAGAAATCAAAAAGTGATGATAAGTCTAAACGTCCTGCTGCACTCCGCTCCGCCCTTGATGATGCCTGTTGGAAAGCTACCGCAACTTTTCGTTCTGATTTTCCAGACACGATGAAGAATAAACGTGGAAGTAAATCCGTATTTGTTGATGAATTATTGTCCGTTGCTGCTCCAAAGGAATGTGATGTTACTGAATTGACTGCCTTATATGCTACAGCATTTGGCTCTGACACCACTATTTATCCAAAACTAAATCCTGTAAATCCTATTACAATAGAAGAAATCGCAGGATTCGACCTTCTTGCTAAAGCCATTACAAGTAGTGCAGATACACCATTTGCAGATTTTATTCGTGCTATTGGTGCAACCGACTGGATTAGGCAAGGACACGAAAAATTCAGTCATACCGCCGGGGATAAATGTCCGTATTGCAATCAGAAACTTCCGACTGACTACGAACAGCAGATTGCATCATGTTTTGATGCACAATATGAGGCTGACCGTCAAACATTGCAATCCTTCAAAAACTCGTATGAATCAGCGGCAAATGCAGTAATTAGCACTTTGCATGAGAATGTAAACAATCAGTTCCCTCGAAATGACTTCACAGAGTATAAGGGGCGACTGGATACTATAATTGCAATAGTGGAATTAAACAAAAGTAAATTGGCAGACAAAATTGCAGCTCCTACTACATCGATTGTTATTGAAAGTATTGATGATAAGTTACAGGAAATCAATGTAATCATAGATACCCTTAATGCAGCTATTGATGAGAACAACAATATCATTTCATCTCGACAGGCAAAACAGGAAGAATGCAAAGCTGCCGTCTGGAAACATATGGCATTTTTAGCGCGAGATGATATTTCAAGTTACCAGAACAGCTTAAAAGCTGTAAATGTTGAATTACAGCAACTTAAAATAGCAATGAATAAACTCATTGATGATGGAAATGCTCTGAAGGAAGAAATCACAAAGCTTTCCAGCAAAATAGTAAACATTGATTCTACTATGAATAGCATCAATAAAAAATTGGCGGATTCTGGTTTTCAAGGATTTAAGGTACAGAAAAAAGCTGATGACCCTAACAAATATGAAATCATTCGTGATGATGGTTCTCCAGCACACGGCTTGAGTGAAGGCGAGCGAAACTTTATTGCTTTCTTATACTTCTACCATAAGGTACTTGGCAGAGAAAGCGCTGACAGCACTTTCCGGGATAGAATTATAGTAATTGATGACCCTGTGTCCAGCATGGACAGCAGCTCACTATTTATCGTAAGTTCCATCGTACGTGAATTGATATCCATATGTTTTAATAATGGTTCTGCAGCAAAAGCTGATACACCAAAGTTTATCAAACAGATTTTCATACTAACGCATAATTCTTTCTTCCATAAGGAAGTATCTTATGACAGATTAAAATACTATCACTGTGTGAATTTCTACTCAATAAAAAAATCGAATAATGTATCCACAATTACTCTCTGCACTAAGAAGGACCCATTTTCCAAAGAACCCGCCTACGAGCATAATTATACACCTGTACAAAACTCGTATGCTGCGCTTTGGAGAGAATACAATGAGGTCACATCATCTTCCGCACTGATGAGAATCGTCAGACAAATACTGGAATACTACTTTATTCAAATCAGTGGTTATGAAGGTCAAAGCCTATCGGAGCGCATATTGAAACGAGAAGATGTATTTATTCGCTATAATGCAGATGGCAGCGAGAACCGAGATTTGCTCCTCTCAGTTACCACAATGCTGCATTACATAGGTTCTGACACACAAGGCTTCAATGACGGACTCAATTATGTAGAGGGTTCAGAGGATGCCGATAGGATTAAAGAAACCTTCAAATGCATCTTTACCGCTATGGAGCAAGAACAACATTATCAGATGATGATAGAAACATCATTATAAAACTTAGGAGGAAATTAAAATGGACAATTTATGGTTATTAACCGAAGAAAGACCCAAGCCGTCTGTTGTATTACAGATTGTGAATATGTATTCTACTGACTTTTCAGATTCTGTTTCAATGCTCGGAGAAATTAAGATAAAGCCAATTATTGAGAATGGTTTTTTTCAGTTCATCTACGTAGTAGAAAATTTACGTGTTGGAAAAGCACAAAACATTTTTATCAAAACAGTTAGTGGTAATTCCAGCTTTCTTGACTTTTTACTTTTCAAGCAGCCTAATGCACCCGTCGAAGGGAATTCTGCAGATAACCTCATTATGGCTATTGAAGAAACTAAAACAAGCGATGATGAATCTCGCAATACCGGAGTATACCAAAGAGGCTCTAAGTTTGTATATATAACACCTTATTACAACAATGTTCGCCTGTATATGCTTTATAATGAGGAACTTGAGGCGAGAGAAGAAAAGAAACCATCAGACACAAGCGTTTTTGGTACAAATATCTTGCTGACATTAGGCGTAACCGTTGTTGGAAAAGATACCAGCCATTGGTTTAAACCCTTTAGAAATCTTGATGAACTCATTCAATTTAAAGCAGCGATGAGAATGCCTCCAGCCGGAAATGTCCCTATAACAATAAAGAAATTTGATAATCGAATTGAAGTGTCTGGGCGATTAGCTAAGCCTGCTACCGCAGGAAATATAGGACATGACCCTAATATAGGCGCCCTTTCAATGATCTCTGCTTGTATAAGAAAACTCGGTTGGACGAAGGATATTGTGGTAACCATGCACGGTGTTACTCAGCAATATGTTAATCGTACTCATGGAAAAAACAAGTTCTTGTACATATGCAATATTCTTGGAATGAAATTAGACGGAATCAATATGCCACCACAGGTTGCAATGCCTGAACTCTATTGGCATTATGAACAGCGTTCAGAGAAAATGGCAGACATTTTACTTCACTTACAAACTATGTATCATGGAATGTATTGTGTTTACGAAAATCACGCAGGCTGTGAACGTGGATATTTCCGTACTAAACGTGGACAGTTAATTACGCTTCCAAAAAAGGATAGTAGCGGTATCAATAATCTTTACCTTCCAGATGTTGTTCTTTACGATGAGCAGACCAACTTCATTCTTTTAGTTGAAGGAAAAATGCTCTCCACTTTGCAATTGGGAGTTGAAGAAATCGAAAACTATAACAGCATAGAACAAGAATACATTTATCCAGCATATGGCAACGTTCAAATTATGAGGTGTGTTAGCATTTTTGGTGGAAATTGCACACGCATACCACATGAAAAAGTTCTTTTCTATCTTGCTGACAATGGTCGGATTATAATCAATTCTAATGCACCACAATGTATAAGAACGGCATTTGCTGGCACGGGTGTTATATATAGCTAACATTCGCCTGCTCATTAAGAAATTGAATTTTTACTCAAAAAAGAGAAGTGCTGCATTATGAAGTGCACCCCAAATGTTAGACAAAAATAACATTTGGAGGTGCACTTTTAATATGACAAAATTTTCGGATGAATTTAGGCTTAAGGCAATTAGGATGGTTAAAGATGGATATGGTTTAGAATGCGTTTCCAAAAAACTAGGAATATCTAAATCATACTTGTCCCGTCTACGAAAACATTATGAGTCTGGTGGCATATCCCAGATTCTTACAAAAAACAGGAGCTATTCACCAAATTTCAAGAAAAAAGTAGTTGAATACAAATGGAAACACGGGTTATCATTGAACCAGACAATGACCCTGTTTAAAATTCCTGACTGCGGAACCGTTTTTCAATGGGAAAAGAGGTATCTTGCACAGGGAATATCAGGGCTAATGCCACGAAAGAAAGGCAGGCCTAGCAAAATGACGCCTAAAACTCTGAAGAAACCACGAGATTTAACCCGCGAAGAAGAGCTGGAAGCAGAAATCGCCCAGCTTAAGATGGAGAATGCTTTCTTAAAAAAATTGAACGCCTTGGTTCAAGCGCGGAAAAAGCAACAAAAAAAGAATTAGCAATTGTTGTTTTCGAGCTCAAGGCGCAATTTCCGCTCAAAGCGCTGTTAAAGTTTGCCAAACTGGCCAGGAGCACATATTACGCAATAATAAAATCTCTTGCCAGGCCTGACAAACATGCAGAGGTTAGAGCAAAGATTCATGTCATCTGTGAAAGCAATTTCGGAAGATATGGTTACCGCCGTGTCACAGCGGCCCTTCATAAGGAAGGTTTTAACACAAACCATAAAGTGGTAATAAAGATCATGAAGGAAGAATGCCTCACAAGCAAGGTAAGAATGAAGAAATACCGCTCATACAGAGGGCAAGTCGGCAAGGTTGCACCGAATATCATTCAAAGAGATTTCTCTGCCACAAAGCCTAACCAGAAATGGACTACGGATATAACAGAATTTGCCCTGTTCGGCAAAAAGCTTTACCTCTCTCCAATCCTGGATATGTTTAACGGGGAAATCATAAGCTATGAACTGTCAGAAGCCCCTGTCCTGCAGCAAGTGACCAATATGCTGGACAAAGCCTTTGCAAGAGTAAAAGATACCGATGGAATCATTTTCCATTCAGATCAGGGCTGGCAATATCAGCAGGCTTTCTATCAGCAAGCATTAAAAAATCACGGCATAATCCAAAGCATGTCCCGCAAGGGAAATTGTTTGGATAATTCCGTGATGGAGAACTTTTTTGGTCTTCTTAAATCAGAATTGCTGTATTTACAAGAATTTTCTTCGTTAGCAGATTTCAAAAAGAAGTTGCATGAATATATTTATTACTATAACAATGCAAGAATTAAGCTGAAATTGAAAGGAATGAGTCCGGTAGAATACCGAACTCATTCCAACATAGCTGCTTAATAAACTATCCAACATTTTGGGTGCAGATCATTAGCGCTTCTCTTTTCTAAATACAAGAATGTATTGATGAACCTGATTTGCAACAAAACTAAATGGATAACCATATGGATAGATTTTTGCAGATTCATCTGCCCAAATCTTCATTCCTTTGTAATACAATTTTGGAATTTCATTTAGCTTGTTGACCACTTCCGAATGAAGAAGATTTGTTTCTTTTTTGTGTGGCTGCAAATCTTTGATAAAAACAACCACATATCCTTCTGTCTTCATATACGCAAGCATTAATTCTACTGATTTTTTTAATGTTTCAAGAAATTCTGAACGCTCCATATTTCCAAGATCAGCAGCTTCGTTGGTAAACGGTGTAGCAACATCACCATGGATATAAGCATCTGCTCCCGTTTTCTTTTTGCTCATCATATTCGCATACGGTGGGTCAATGAGACAAAGTCCAATCTGTTGTTTTCCTATTAATTCGTTCATAACTGCATCATTTTGGAGTATTTGAATGCAATCTCCACAAATAGTAGGATATACTTGTAAATCCAATTTTTTTGATGCTTCAATATATGCATTTAAGTATTCTTGGTTCAAATCTATTCCGGCGGCTTTTCTGTTGCAAAGAGCAGCACCCAATAAACTTCCGCCAACACCAGCAAAGGAATCAAATACAAGTTCTCCTTCCTTAGTAAAGAAAGAAATCAAGTCTCTCATTAATTGTGGTGGTTTAGGAGATGGGTGTATCTTTCTAATCTCATGTGCATATCCTTCAGTTCCTCTTGTTGGATAATTTGTAGAAAAAACTGAGTTTATAAAAAAAGTCCAATCTCTCCCGGTCATATCATTTAATTTATTATCAAGATGATATTTGCGCCCGTCAGCTAATATAACACCTTTTTTCTGATTTCCATAAACCCTTGCCTCTTGAATATTATCTCTAACCCACTGTGGCAATTTTGAAAGGTCATACTCCGGATAAGCATCACTGAATCTTTCTGACTCTTCGTATAAAGTTATAGCTGCAGACTTAGTTATTGACAATCCGGCTCCCTCCTTTCAAAATTTGTAATTAGAACTTCTACCGTCTTTGCATTTCTATCCTTAAAATGGTAGCTACAATTCGAATATGACTTGTCAATATAATTAACTATATAATTTTTGCTCCATTCTATTAGAATCTCATTTGACATACCTTTATGATAAAACACATTAGACAAAGCAAACATAACTCCGTGAGCATTGAGTCGATCCAAAAGGTCGAGCAGTTGATGTTCTTCTTTCTCTGTCCAGTCTTTAAATCCACGTTTTCCGTCATTGTATGACCCAGTAGAAATCAAGTATGGAGGGTCACAGTAAACAAGGTCATTTTCTCCCAAAGCAGACAAATCTACAGACAGAAAATCAGTATTCAAAAAGTTAATATTTTTTGAATGTATAGCATCGCAAAATAGGGTCAAGTTATTCTCTATATTTCTATTATAGCTACTGCGTTCTTTTCCAAATGGAGTATTAAACTGATGGCTATTGTTAAATCGAATCTGATGATTAAATGCAAAACATATTAACACAAAAAAATCCATTATATCTTTTTCTTTATTATATCGACTTCTCAGTTTATTGTAGCCATCTGCATTTTGTTGTGATAATTCAAATTCATCTATTCTTCTGCTAATTTCCTGTATCACTTTTTCTGTTGATTGCGATTGGAAATACTGATACAAATCAATAATATAATTAATCTGGTCATTGCAAATAATATTTGATGCATTAGCGTTTATTCCGACATTAAATCCACCTGCAAATAAATCAACAAAAGTACCAACACGATCCGGTAAGATTTCGTAAATTGGAGCAAGAATCTTATACTTTCCTCCTGTGTAATTCAAAGGACTTTTTATATATTTATCACTTTTTATTTTTGCGCACATATACAAGTAGCTCCTTTAATTCATCTTTCTTTCCCTGTGTTCTGCTTTTATACCTTCTATATGGAATCTCATAGATTCTGAAAGTATCTGCAATGCCGTATTTTTTCATTATAGCCTCAATATCTTCAACGGACATAAGTCCATCTGTACTATAGCTCAAAATGATATGTCCATATTGGGCATTCTCAATTAAATTTGAAAAGGCCTCGATTACTTTTCCTTTTAAGCAAAAATCAGACTTGTTATTCTCATAAGGTCTTTGCGCAGTAACACCCCTAACTTCTGGAAAATCATATTTCGCTGCTGTTTCTAAAACATGATAGTTGGGCAAATACTGACGTCCATTATAGGGAGGGTCAATATACAAAACATCTCCTTCTAAACGTTTCAGCAGTTCAACTCCATCCTCGTTGTAGCATTTATTATTTTTATTATTTGTCAACACATCAAGTCTAAATAATTCAAATTTTTTATATGAGCGTTTCTCCCATTGTTTGTGAAATGCCCCATAAGTACCAGAAATATTTGAAACAAAAGGTATCCCCTCAACGATACAAGCCACTAAATAAAAATATTCATCATCTGTTATTAGCGATGAGTTATGCCAATCCTCAACAGTGTTTCTTGCATAATCTATTCTTAACGCATTTTCATCATTGATGTACATTCTGCCACCAGTTGGGGCATATGTGTTCTGAAAAAAACGTTTTTCCTGCTCTAATGTTTCCATTTCTGCTGGCTTCATTTCATTAAAATATTGCACAGGGTCATCAATTCCAAGCTGATCTAATCCAGAAAATGAAGGCAAAGTATCATTTTCAACTGTTGCCCTTTGCAAAACAAATGAAAAATACAAAATGTCATTTGAAGTGATTTCATACCACTGCTTAAAATATCTTGAAACAACTGATGTTCCCGAAAAAATATCACAGAATGTCTTTGCTTCCGGGGCATTCTCATCTATGACCTCTTTAATTTTATCTAACAAAAGTGTTTTACAACCTATAAATCTCATTTAATTTCTCCTTCTGAATAAGCACTTTTCCCGCTTTTTACCCATTCATCAAGTTCAGATAATTTAAATTTCCACAGTTTTCCTATTTTGTGTGCGGGAATTCCATTTTCTTTTTTTATCCAATTTCTAATCGTATCTTGGCTTATATCAAGATATTCTGCGGCATATTCAATGCTTACCCATTTGTCAGATATGTTTATATCCACATTTATCCCTCCAATCTTTTGGCTCTAAGTATACCATACTTTCATATGATTTTAAACGGTTTTATATGAATATATATGATTTCATACGAATATATAAGTTGCTTTTCATTAACAATCCTATCAACCCAACCTACCCGTTTTCAAGCTGTCAACTCAACCCTACGGCATTTTTACAGTAGATATGTTTGGTCACTGCCAAAAAGCAAAAAATCCGAGAGCCGGAGTTTAACCCCTAGTTCTCGGAAATCCCTTTATTTCAAGCCTTTTTCTACACTTACTTCTTAACCCTTGACATCAATACCACACACTCAACGTGATGCGTCATCGGGAACATATCTACCGGCTGGGCAACTTCAGCCTGATAACCGTTCTGTTCCAGATAAGCCAAATCGCGGGCAAGCGAAGCCGGATTACAGGAAACATAAACTATACGCTGTGGCATGACCTGCGCAATAGCAGCCAGCACTTTTTCTTCGCAGCCAGCACGAGGCGGATCAAGCAGCACAACTTCGGGACGCACACCCTGTTCTACCAGTTCCTGCATTTTAACAGCAGCATCCCCTAAAATAAATTCAGCATTATCACAGCGATTATCTTCAGCATTACGTTTTGCATCTTCAATAGCAGAAGCTATAATCTCAATTCCATAAACTTTTTGGGAATGTTTTGCCAAATACAGAGAAATTGTACCGGTTCCGCAGTAACAGTCAACAACGGTTTCACCACCGCTCAAAGCCGCAAATTCAATCGCTTTGTTATAAAGCTTTTCAGCCTGGGCACTGTTTACCTGAAAAAACGACTGCGCAGAAATATTGAATTTTAAAGTTCCCAAACGGTCTTTGATCGTCGTTTTACCATATAATAAGCGTGTTTTATTACCCATCACGATATTGGTCTGTTTTTTGTTGATATTCTGCACTACACTTTTCAAGCCCGGAACAGCATCACGCAGCATTTTGACCAGCTCTTTGCCATGTGGAATATCGTAACCGGCAGTAATGATAACTGCCATAACCTCACCAGTGTTAACACCAACCCTGCCCATAACATGGCGGACTACGCCCTTACCTGTTTTTTCATCATAAGCAGAGATTTCATACTGCCGCATCCATTGACGGACAACAGCAATAATGTCATTGTTACGCTGCTTCTGGATCAGACAGTTTTCAACGCCGACTACTTTATGTGTAGCCGCAGCATAACATCCGATTTCCAAAATTCCATTTTCAAATGCAACCGGGAACTGCATTTTGTTACGATAATGCCATGGATCTTCTTCACCGATGATCGGCAGAACTTTGACTTCCTGTAAATGCCCGATCCGAAAAAGCGCATCGCGAACCTGCTGTTCTTTAGCCTTTAATTGCCCCGTATAGTTTAAATGCTGCAGCTGACAACCACCGCAGGCTTCATAAACAGGACATAATGGTTCTACCCGCTCAGGTGATGCTTCCAGAATGGCCGTTACTTTCCCTGACGCATAATTTTTCTTCACCTGTTCCAGCTCTACTTCTACTGTCTCATCTGCTAAGGCGCCATGTGCAAAGACCGTAAATCCATCAGTCTTGCCCACACCTTCACCGCTGCTTCCTAATCCTGTTACTTTTAAAGTTATTTTATCACGCACTAAAAATTTATTATCAACGCTCATAAAATTCTCCTAAATTAAATTTTCAACAACTAAATTATACCACAAATCTATACAGTTTCTTCATTTTACAGTTTAAATAAAATGGCAGAAAAGCGAACTTTTTCACCTTCTGCCAAAATAATCAGCTATTATTTAGTTGCATCTACCCAACTACCTCCAGTTACCTTTTCCAGCATTTCAGCACTGATCGGCAAAGCTGAATGAGGTGTCCCTGCAGCAATAAAAGTAATGTCATACTCTTTCAAACTATTATCCAGATAAACTGAAACCTGCTGACGCAAGGCAAACGGACATACTCCTCCGGGCGCAAAACCTGTGATTTGCATTACAGTTTCCGCATCTGCCATTTTGATTTTTTTCGCTTCGATGGCACGGCCCCATTTTTTTGTGTCTATTTTCTTATCGCCGCAGGCAACAATCAAAATCGGCTTGCCATCAGCTAAAAAACACAAGGTTTTGGCTATCTGTCCCGGCGTTGTGCCCAAAGCCTGAGCCGCCAATTCCGCAGTATGTGTTGATCCCAGCAATATTTTTATTTCCAGTTCCGGATAAGCCTGCAGGCTTTCCTGCACTCTTTTCAAACTTGTTTCATATTCTTCTGCATGCTCTTCCATTTCCATCATCCATCCCTCACATTTCTTTTGCAATTCTGCCACAACTAACAGCTTTATTTTTATACTTTCTGTGCTATAATATATCCATACATGAAGTCATACAGGCATCTGTTGTAATTTTAACACAGACAAGTCTCTCTGACAAATCAAAGTACCTGTTAAAGGAGGTTTATCCATGGATATCATTACTAAAGATACCGGCATCATCGATGCTGTTCAACAACATCCTGAAATTTTGGAAGTGTTTGCTAAATATGGTCTGGGCTGTGTTGGCTGCATGGCAGCTCATTACGAAACCATCGGCCAGGGAGCAGGCGCTCACGGCATTGATGTTGAAGCGCTTATTGCCGACATCAACAAGGCTGTTGCTGCTGCAAAATGATCTTCTTAATAAAAAACAGTCTGACGTTTAAACGTCAGACTGTTTTTTATTACCACTTGTACAATGATCTCAATAAAGCTATCTCAGCTTTATACCCAGGCAATTCATTCGGTGTTTCTAAATAAAAGGGCAAGTCTTTCAGCTGAGGATGATTAGTGACAGCGCTGAGCGCTTCCAATCCAATGTTCCCCTGACCTATTTTTGCATGCCGGTCCTTATGGCTGCCCAAAATATTCAGGCTGTCATTGATATGAACAGCTAAAAGACGTTTCAAACCAATAATTTTATCAAATTCCTCCAAAACACTTTCCAAATCATTAACTATATCATAGCCGCCGTCAAAAACATGACAGGTATCCAGACATACCCCCAGTTTTCCCTGCAACTCCACTCTGTCGATAATCGAACGCAGTTCCGTAAAGTTTCGCCCAACTTCACTGCCTTTACCAGCCATAGTCTCCAGCAGCACCATTGTCTGCTGCTGAGGACGCAGGATTTCATTCAGCAATTCTGCTATCATGATTATTCCCTGCTCTGCTCCCTGTTTTACATGACTGCCAGGATGGAAATTATATCTTGTACCAGGCAGCAGCTCCAGCAACTGCAAATCCTCAGTCATTACCATACGTGCAAAATCCCTTATTTTAGAATCTGCCGAACAGGCATTGAGTGTATAAGGCGCATGTGCCAGGAGCGGCGCAAAAGAATTCTCCCGCATCAGCGCCAGTAAAGCCCTGATATCCTCTGTATCGATCGCTTTGGCTCTGCCTCCGCGTGGATTACGTGTAAAAAACTGAAAGGTGTTGGCACCAAGAGCCAGTGCCTCCTCTCCCATATGCAAATAGCCTTTTGCCGACGATAAATGACAACCAATATTGAGCATAGACCCTCCTAGATTTACAAAGCTTTTAAAAATACGTTATAATTATAACATATCAAGCCTGTTGAAAGGAAAAGTTTGACCATGCAAGCATTACGAGAACACCTGCTGAGCCTGCAGGACACCAAATATCAGAAATTTCACAGTGCCCTTTGTCCCGGTATCGATAACATCATCGGCATCCGTATCCCTGTATTGAGAAAACTGGCAAATGAAATCCTCCGGGATGGAGATTACCCTACTTATCTGCAGAAAGCCTTATACGAACCTTTTGTCTACAGTGAAGAAGCAACCTTATGCGGTATGATTTTAGGTTTACTGAAAATTGATTTTACTGAGCTGCTGGAAAATCTCAATATTTTTGTTCCCCGCATCGACAATTGGGCTGTTTGTGATGTTACCTGCGGCGGTTTGAAAGTTTTCAAAAAAAATCAGGCTCAGGGACGCGAATTTCTGCATCAATATCTTGCTTCTCCCAGAGAATATGAACTGCGGTTTGCTGTTGTAATGCTGATGAATTATTACAATGATGACACATATATCGACAGTACACTGAAAGAACTGAACAATGTACGACACGAAGGTTATTACGTAAAAATGGCCGTAGCCTGGGCTTTATCGCTGTGCTTCGTCAAGCAGCGAGCTAAAACAATGGTACTTTTTCAAAATAATGAACTTGATGACTTTACTTACAACAAAGCCCTTCAGAAATGTCGTGAATCCTTCCGTGTCAGCGATGCAGATAAAGCCCTGCTGCAAAATATGAAGCGTAAATAAATAATAAAACTCCCGTCTTTATTCAAGACGGGAGTTTTATTATTTTGCCATGCTCAGCAGCATCGCTACTGCTAAAATACTCATGGGTATCAAAATCGCCAACTGACCGATTTCATTGGAATAGTTGAAGAAAAAGAATACAGAAAGCCGAGGCAACAGCTCCTAATTGCCAAACAACAGACCAAAAATCAAAGGAAATGCATTAACAGGCCTTAATTCCGTTATTGATGGTATAGGTATAATAACAAAACCTTTAAAGAGCAGCGCCGTAACGGCAAATACTGCCGTCAGCAAAGCTGCAAATGTCAGTTTTTCTGTTTTATTTCTCTGCGCCCATCATTCCGCCTACTTTTGCACCAGTTTAACCAGCACTTCCACACATTTTAGCAGGGAAGGCACCGGCAAATATTCAAAACGCCCGTGGAAATTATGCCCGCCGGTAAAGATATTGGGACATGGCAACCCCATTTCTGAAAGCCTTGCACCGTCAGTACCACCTCGTACCGGTACTAGATGCGGCTCGATTCCAGCTGCACGCATTGCATTTTCAGCCCGTTCAATTATTTCATAAACAGGCATAATATATTCCTTCATATTACAATAGACATCTTCCATTTTACAAACAACGCTGCCCGCGCCGTATTCAGCATTCAGACAATCCACCATATGCAGCAGCAGTGTTTTACGATCTTCCAGCTTCTTCCTGTCATGATCGCGCAAAATCATTTCCAGCTCAACTTTATCCGTACCGCCATTGATACGCAGACTGTGATAAAACCCTTCATACAGCTCAGTATATTCAGGACACTCGCCGGCAGGCAGCAGCATCTGCCACTTGGCTGCCATCGTCACAGCGTTGCGCATCTTATTTTTAGCAGAACCAGGATGTACCGAAACTCCATAAAATGTCACCGTGGCATTGCAGGCATTAAAGGTTTCATAATTCAATTCACCAACAGCGCCGCCGTCAACTGTGTAGGCAAAATCAGCACTAAAATCTGTCAGAGGAAAATGCTCCGTTCCCCGTCCTATTTCTTCGTCAGGGGTAAACGCCAAAAGTATCTTGCCATGCTTGATTTCCGGATGTGCAAGTAAATACTCACAGGCTGAAACAATAGCGCATACTCCAGCCTTGTCGTCGGCTCCCAGCAAAGTCGTACCGTCCGAGGTTATAATTTCCTGTCCCAGATAATTTTTTAATTCTGGAAACTCCTTCGGGCTCAATTTAACCCCTTTGCCAAGGTCCAGCTCACTGCCGTCATAGGCAGAATGCACCTGCATTTTGATATTCGCTCCCGATGCTTCATTACTGGTATCCATATGAGCAAGCAACCCGATAACAGGCAGTTTTTCATTCGTATTAGCCGGCAATGCAGCCAGTACGTAACCATATTCTGTAAGTGCTACGTCATCCAAACCCAAACCTGAAAGTTCAGACTTCAGTAGTTTTGCCAGCTTTAACTGCTTTGCCGTACTGGGCGAAGTTTCTGATTTATCATCAGAAGCCGTATCCAAAGCGACGTAGCTTCGAAAACGTTCAATAATCTTATCTTTACTGAGTTCAATCATTTTTATATACTCCTAAGATCTGCCGTGCAGATAGTCTAACAACTGTCGCGCAATCCTGCCGTTGCGCCCGGTGTGACTCATTTCCCACTTTACCGCAGCAGCACGCAGATCTTCTTTTGGAATATCCAGCCCTTCGGCTTCAGCTTTATTTTCCAACAAACGGAAATACTGCTCCTGATCCATCGAATCAAAAAATAATTTTATACCGAAACGGTCAGCCAGAGAAATTTTTTCGTTAATACTGTCGCGGCTATGCAGCTCGTTCATATTCTGATCCTGCCACACTTCCTTGATAATATTACGGCGATTGGAAGTAGCATAGAACAACACATTATCAGGTTTTACTTCAAGCCCACCATCTAAAATGGATTTTAACGCTTTGTATTCCACTTCAAATTCTTCAAAAGACAAATCATCTAAAACAACGATAAATTTTTTGCCCCAACGGCTCAATTCCTGCATCACCTTTGGCAATCCGGCAAAGTCATGGCGTTTTACTTCAACCATCCGCAGACCTTTTTCAAAAAATGCATTGCCGAGAGCTTTGATAGATGATGATTTGCCAGTACCACGATCGCCAAAAAGCAATACATTATTAGCAGGCTTTCCTTCTAAAAAAGCTTCCGTATTGCGTATCAATTCTTCTTTCTGATAATCATAACCATACAGCTTATCAAAAGTCATATCAGAATAGTTTTTAGTACCAGACAGGCATTCCAGTTCGCCATTCCAGGCAAAGGCACCGTTGTCCAGCATTGCGCCATAACCATAGTCATTATAATAACTGCATAAAATTTCTACAGCTTGCCGCCCGTTTGCATCACCTTCAGCATGCAGTAAAATTTTTTCCAGCTTACTGCGTCCCGGCAAAGGCCTGAACACTGTCGGCGTATAGTTTCCCAGCAGTGGATGGTTTTTATAACGATTAAAAACGTCATCGACGAACTCGCGCATAATTACAATATCATGCGCTGCAGCTCTTGCCAGTCCTTCACCAATTTTACCGTCATTTTTTTCGGCAACAGCAGAAAACACATTCTGCTCATGCACGATTGCCGACAGCAAATACTCCAAAGGAATAATCCCTGTCAGGCCTTTTTCTTCAGCAGCAACCAGCAGCAAACCTTCCAGTTCCGGCGCAAAAAATTCTTTAGGCCTGCGCAGAGCATTTACGATCGGGTCGGATAACAGAGCTCGGTAGATCACCAGGTTACTTAAATTAGCGCAGCAATTCATCTCATTCATCTCCGTCTGTCAAAGATTTTAGAAGGTTCTGAATACTTTTTTTATAAACAGGGTGTATTTTATCTGCAGCAATTTCTGACAGCGGCTGCAGTACAAAAAGTCTGTTTTGCATATCAGGATGCGGCAGTACCAGTTTTTCACTATAATAGATCAGATCATCATACAAAAGTAAATCTAAATCTATATTTCTTTCACCCCAATGCCGTAATCGCACCCGACCCATTTCCAGTTCAGTATCCAAAAGCAGCTTCAGCAACTTTTCTGGTGCTAAATCAGTTTTCACACAAGCAACAGCGTTAATAAATTCAGGTTGATCTGTCACACCATAAGGTTCAGTTTTAAAAAAGCTTGATACAGACCTTATTTGCAGTCCTTTGACCAACAACATTTTTAAAGCCTGTCTGAGATTAGCTTCCTTATCACCTAAATTACTGCCTAAAGCTATATATGCGATGGACATAAAATTGCCTCCAGCATCCTTATAGCCCGCAGATTTTCCTGTACATCATGCACTCGTACCATTTGAGCTCCTGCATACACAGCCTGACAACTGGCAGCAATCGTACCTTCCAGGCGTTCTTCTGCTGGAATTCCGCCGAGTACACTTCCAATAGTACTTTTGCGTGAAGCAGCAAGCAATACAGGATAGCCTAAACCTGTCAGTGATTTCAGCCCCTGCATCAATTGCAGATTTTGTTCAATATTTTTAGCAAAACCAATGCCGGGATCAAAAATTATTTTTTCTTTTGCCACGCCACGGTTTTCCAGGATTTTAGCCCGTTGCAGCAAATAAGCTGCAACCTCTGTTACTACATTTTTATACTCGCAGTTTTGCTGCATATTTTTAGGCGTGCCTCGCATGTGCATTAAAATAATCGGTACTTTACTGCCGACAACTAAGTCAGACATAGCAGCATCACCTTCCATCGCAGTAACATCGTTAATGATATCTGCGCCGGCTGCTAAAGCCGCCTCTGCCGTCGAGGCACGATAAGTATCGATAGAAATAACACAAGCCGGATAACGCTCTTTCAATGCCTTGATAACAGGAACAATGCGCTTTTGTTCCTCGTCTGCAGTTACGGCATCACTGCCAGGGCGGGTAGATTCCCCGCCAATGTCTAAAACAGCCGCCCCTTGTCTAAGCATTTCGCCTGCCTTTTCCACTACCTGTTCCAACTGCGGCACACGCGAACCTGCGTAAAACGAGTCTGGTGTAATATTTAAAATACCCATCACCAACATTTTATCATAATTCAGTGTCCTGCCGTCAGATAAAATAGTTTGAGGAATCGGCGCATCTAATATAGCCATCAATTCACTTTTTATTCCTGCCATACCAAAATAAGGCATCTGCGTTAATTTTTCCAGCAGCCTAGCATAATGTTTATATGTTCCCAGAAGAATTACATCTACCCGTTCTTCAGCACAAACTACACACCCGGCTGGAATTGCACAATCTCCACCACAAGCCAGCATTTCCTGTTTGATAATATTGGCAGCAGGAGTACGGATATCCAAAATTTTTAAGGGAACAATTTCACTTTTATGCAAAAAAATCGCTTCACTGGCAGGATGAATACCCAATTGACTGAATTCATTGGCCAGTGTTTGCGGTTCCAGCTTCAGAATCATATCCCCACGTCCTTCCAACCCTTTTCGACACAAGCAAAAGCGTTATGATTATGGATACTTTCAATGCTTTCCACAGTTGCTTTATACCATATTATGCGTTTATCGGCTTCCAGACGCAAAGCAATTTCGCGGACCGCGTCTTCAACAAAACGCGGATTATCATAGGCCTGCTCAGTTACAAACTTTTCATCAGGACGTTTCAAAAGACCGTAAACAGGCGCGCTTGCTCCTGCATCAGCAATAGCAGCCAGTTCTTCCAGCCAAACCATTTCAGCAGATCTAATTTCCAATTTAGCCAAAGCTCTTTGGTTATGAGCGCCATAAGCGCTGATCTCTTTCGAGCATGGGCACAAGGTTTGAATAGGAATCTCCGCAGAAATGCGCAATGAAAACTGCTCATCCTTTTCAGCCGTATAAACACAATCGATATCCAGCGGTGCTCTCTGACCGCTGACAGGAGCCGTTTTATAAATAAAATATGGAAAATTTAATTGCAGAAAAGCCTTTTCTGCCTGCAGCCGGTCCTTCAAATGGTCAAGAATATTTTCTAAAGAACCTAATGTCACTGGTCCTAGCGTTTGCAGGCACTCTACAAACCGACTCATATGCGTTCCGCGCAGATCATGAGGAAGATCAACCGCCAGGCTTACTGTAGCGACCGTGTTCTGCGTTCCCCTTTCTTTATCTTTCAATGCTATCGGCCAGCGCAGATCTTTGATGCCAACATGCTTCAACGGTATATTACGACGATCTAATTCACCCTGTACATCCTTCATTATAGATCACCTCGGTAAATACAGCCGCTGGTTTTAGTTTCCCAGACTTCAACTTCATAAAGCTTATAGTTGGGCCCCTGCAGCATTTTTTGTAAACGTTGCCACACCCAAACAGAAATATTTTCTGCTGAAGGCTGCTTTAAAATATCATTAAGACAGGCATGATCCAATTTACTTAAAACCTCTTCCTTGACAATATTCTTAAGACGGATAAAGTCGATTACCATGCCTTCCTTATCAGGAGTTCCCTCTACTTTCACGACTAATTTATAAGTATGCCCATGCAGTCTTTCGCATTTACCATTATATTCTGGTAAATAATGAGCCGCATCAAATTCAAACTCTTTTAAAACAAACATAGCCCACCTCCAAAATAATTAAACTGTCAAGCCGGCAAAATCATCCTGCTGCCGCAAAGCTTCATAAGCAACGATAGCAACTGAATTTGATAAGTTAAGCGATCTTGCTTCAGCAATCATCGGGATACGCACACAGCAGTCTTCGTATTCCATACGCAGTTTCTCAGGTAATCCTGCCGTTTCCTTACCAAAAATCAACAGGCTATCCTTTTCGTAGCATACTTCAGTATACCGCTTATGTGCTTTTGTTGTCAGCAAAAACTTAGCATTATCCTTATACTTTTCCAGCACTTCATAAACGCTGTCATAGTAGTGCACATCTACCAGGTCCCAATAATCCAATCCAGCACGTTTTAAATATTTATCTTCGACCGAAAATCCTAACGGCCGCACTAAATGCAAATGACAACCTGTCGCTGCACATAAACGTGCAATATTTCCCGTATTACCCGGAATTTCTGGTTCTACTAAAACGATATGCATAAAATGTTCACCTCTTCAAATTTTAGAAACGCAAAATGCACAGTCACCTGACTGTGCACTTACATTATTTATTTTTCTTCAACAGTTCATCAACAAGTTCACGCATTTTATGCTGATCTTCTGTCGTATTTACTTCCTCTTTCACCTTGTTATCTTTTTTATCATGCTCATTTTTATATTTTTCAGATTTTGTTTCTACAGCTTCTATTCCCAGCATTCTCTGCCATACTCCCATAATTTTTTCACTATAATTAGGGCTCATGGCCCAGGTACCGTTCAACTTATACCAGGTATCACACAATCCACGCTCTAATCTGATAGCATGAGCCAAATCATAACGCGGATCAACGATCTTCGTCGAAGGATGCTTCTGCGTAGTATAGGCTAATAAATGCTGAATATGTGCACGTACACCAATTTCAGGAGTCTTAAAATGTGCCCCTTTTACACCGCCGCCTGTAGTACCAAGTCCACAGAAATTATTCTGTTCCGGCTTCACATCGCCGCCAAAACGGAAAAAACCTGTTTCTACAAGAGCCTGGGCAAAAGCAAGATCTTGGCGCACTCCTTCGCGACTGGCTTCCTGCCAGTATAAATCAACAATTTCTTCTGCACTGCAGGTCAATTTTAAATCCGGATTATTTTGTTTTAGCAAAGCCACAGCCTGAGATTTACTGGCGACCGCTTCTCCAAAAATACCAATTTCCTGATAACCGACCGGCAAGGCAGGACTTACAACCGTCTTAGGCAAAGTTCCTTGAGCGGTGGCAGAACTGCCTGCTTTATCATTATTTCTGTTGATTATTGGAGTCTCGTTTTTTTGCTGCTTAGTTTTATTTTTTTCTTTAGACTTCTTTTTCGCTTCTTTTTCTTTCTCTTTAGCCGCCTTTTTAGCTTCTTTCGCAGTCAACTGCGGCGCTGCCGCAATAGTACGCACCTGTACCTTAGATTGATTAGGCGTTGTAATACGCCGCGATTCGGTCGGGGTATTCTGTATCAATACCTGCTTCTGACTGCGTGGTTGCGGTACAGATGATACTACAGGCTGAGTTTCATTGGTTTTATTCTCTTTCTTCCTCGCTTCTGCCTGAAGCGGCATCACCGCAGCACAGCAAAAAGCCAAAGAAATAGCTATTAATTGTTGTTTTTTTAAGTTCACGTCACTTCTCCTGCTTATTATATATTGATAGTTAAATTTTACCCCATTTCTACTGATACTGTAAAGTTTTATTCAGCTTCTTCACAAAAAATACGCATCTTCTATGTTATAATATAAATAAAGAATTTTTTAAGGAGTTGATAAATTATGCCCACTACTTTTAAGTTCATCAATCATGCTTGTTTCACTATGACACATGAAGGACATACTATTATTTTTGATCCTTATCTCGATGGCAGCACCCAGGATATCAATGATCTTAAAGTTGAATATATTTTTGTTTCTCATGGCCATTTCGACCATCTTGGCAGTGCAATAGAGCTTGCTAAAGCGTGCAATGCAACAATTATTTCCACGGCTGAGGTTTGCGGAGTTGTTAGTGAAGCCGGCGTGGAAAACCATGCTATGCATTTGGGTGGGACGCACGAATTTCCTTTTGGTAAAGTGCGCCTTACTTTAGCATTCCATGGCAGCGGCATTCCTGGTGGACATGCCTGCGGTTTTATTGTCGATTTCTATGGTACTAAACTTTATTTTGCCGGCGATACCGCTTTATTTGGCGATATGCAGCTTTTACAACGATTGGATGCCTTTAATTATGCAGTTCTCCCCATTGGTGATAATTTCACAATGGGACCAAAAGACGCAGCTATTGCAGCCGAATTCTTACAAGCTGAATATGTAATTCCAATCCATTATAATACATGGCCTTTGATTGCTCAGGATCCAGTTAAATTTAAAGAAGCTGTCGAAAAAAGCACGAAATCTAAAGTTTTAATTGTAGCACCAGGTGAAAGTATTGAATTAAAATAATTTAGATATAATTAAATATAAAAATAACCTTGCCATAGGCAAGGTTATTTTTATATTCATTCTAAATACATCGCTGCAAAATAAGGTTCCAAAACATCCTCACGACGCTGCAGTGAAAAATTAACACCAATAGTTATTTCACCTCCAGCTGCTACAATCCCTTTTATTCTGCAATTAGTACCAATCCTTAAATTATTTTTCACTATCAGTAACGCCCGCTCCATTTGCACATTATCACCAATAATCAGATTATCACCAACTACTATCGTTACTCTTCCCAACAAATGTAAATTGTTTTCTATAGTAATATTCTTTTCGGAAATCAGGAAAGCATCCCCCTTTAATGCTTCCACTATACAAGGTAACCTTGCCCCATATAAATCATCACTATAATAAATTCCCTTACCAAACCCCAACTGGCGATATTCGTCATCGGTCAAAAAACTATAGTGGCTCCATTTTTTATAAGCGCCTATGTCCAATGTCTCTAAAATATCACCTGCTTCACCAACACAGATTAAATCATTATACTTATTGAAATCACCATTTATCTTACGACCAGCAGTTAAAGTATTTTCGTAAAACTCCTGTCCGCGTCCTAACGGCGGCTGTAAACAAACCTCTGCCAATCTTATTTGCATATCATCTGCTATTGAAATAACACTCACTTTACGCCCTGGCAGACTTTCAGCTCTTTCTAAAACAACTTCTGTCTGCATTACTTTTTGACCAGGATATAACATTTGCTCTTCAAGCCTAAAGCTTTCTGTCAGATTACTACTCTGCTCTTTTCTCAGCACACAACTCATAACATCACCAGTTGCAGCCTGCAGCTGATTATGTAAAACAATTTTGCTTTCAGCCTCAATTTCTTCGCGCAACGAATAATATAATGCCTGAACAGCTCCGCTCAACACAACACATGCCAACAATACAACAATGCTTACACTGCCTCTGCTATATCTGTTTATTTTCATCCTTCAATGACTCCATTACCTAAAAGCAGTACCTTACTGCTGGTTATCCTTCTTCCGCTTTTAGTATCCTGGATTTTTATGGTCAGCATCAATTCTCTGTAATTCAAACGTTCTGCCCGAAACTCTTCGATCTTTACAGATGCTAAAGACAAAACATTAACGCCTTTCAAAGAATTACTTTTAGTTTGACGATATAAAATATTACCACTCAGATAAAATGTTATCTGACGACTGCCAAAAACATCCTGACAAATTATTTTACTGCTGCCTTTATACCCTGTATTACTGATTGTTACTGTTGCTGCATGTAAAAACAATTCTCTCTCAGGTAATGAGAAACTGTAATTTGCAGCCCGCCGCAGCATAATGTCAGACTGTATACGCTGCCAGCCCTGCAGCAGCTGTCGCACCCCGCCTGCAAACATCAGGCTCGTCGTTATAATAAATATTAAAGCCAAATTTAATTCGACTAATAAAAATCCTTTATTCCGACAATGCATAACGCACCTTATTAACAAGCACCTTTTGATTTCTGCATTCTCTGACTGTAATTATTTCCTGTTTAATTTGCAAGTTATCAATAAATTCCTTACGTTCAATAAACAGCCCCTGCTCTGCCGCTAAAGCATCTGCCGCCTCCACGTTCCTTACTTCCAACAATTCAAATGCCAGTTCCAGCCGATTATATTGCTGCATTGCTAAAACGCAAGCCTTATAACCTGTCAATAATGAACAGCAGGTAATACTGACAAGCAGTAAAACCAGCATCACCTCAATCAACATAAATCCCTGCTTATTTAATTTCACTTACAACGACCCTTCCAGTTACAGGCTGTACTTCAAACTTTTTTACCAGCTGTGGCTGCCGTCTATTTTTTATTAAAACCGAAAAATAAACCTGCGGTGCACCTTCTGCAGAAAAGCGTATTATTGAAGTATTAGGACTGTAAAAATACAGACTTCCCTGCCCGATTTCCTGAAGCCTTACTTTTTTTACAATTTTACCTTCGCGATAAACATAATAACACTGTTGGTCTAAATCAACAGTCAACTTATTCTGTAAGCCCGCTCCCCAAAGAGCTGCCTGCTGCAACGCAGTTACTTCCGCCGCCAGTCGCTGACAAAACCCTTCCATCTCCAAACGGTTGTCTACTTTAATAATACCCTCTGCACAAGGAATCAATAATGCCATAACTAAGCCATAAAAGCTGATATAAAGCAGTATTTCAACAAGTGTAAATCCAGAATTATTACGACTGCTTACTGCCATCTGAAACAACTTCTTTTCCTTCGGCATCATTACCTTTAAGGATGTAATTCAGTCCATTATCAGCAATGGCATAAGAAAAAACAGTATTAGTAGCATCTTGAAAACCTTTATTTCTGGCAATGTATTCACTCACCAAATCTTCTAATTTTTCTGGGCATTTACCCTTTTCCATTTTATATAACTGAATCGCACTGTCCACTGTTAAAAGATCATTTTTCAGTTTGGCATTTTTAGCTTTTTTATTAGCTGAATCAATAGACGGCAGAAGCATTCCAGCCAACACACCCAACATAGCCGTTACAGCCACCAGTTCAATCAAAGTGAAACCTTTTCTTCCACATAAATTTTTATAAAAATTCATCATAACACTTCCATCATTCGTATTCAGGTATTTCCGTTAAAAAAGTCAGTAAAGGTGACGCTACTGTAAAAATCATAGCACCAATCACTAACGATATAATAATTAAAAGTACAGGTTCCAATAAAACTTTAAAATTTTTTAAACTTGCGGTAAAATCCTGCTCCAGTAATAATGCTGCTTCCTTAAGCATCGTTGCTAAAGCCCCTGAACTTTCTCCGACGATTAAAAATTCTATGGTCAGTGAACTAAAAAGCGGAGAAGCTAATGCTGCTGCCTTGGTAATATCGCTGCCGCGAACGATCGCTTCTGAAAAAAGCATTGCTTTTGCAGTCATTTTTTTATCCGCACTTCCAGCAGCAGCAGTTTTTATCGACACCGGCAACGAAATTCCACTATTAAGAAGCAACGACAGTATTTTGCAAAATCGTATTTCCAAAAACGTCTGTCGATAACCTGCGATAAGAGGCAGGCAGAAGCACCATTTCAGCAGACTATACCTTCGCTGCCATAAATAATATAAAATAAATAAACTTAAAGACGCTGCTGCCTGCCAATATTTAACAGCAATTTCACGTACAAACATCATTACCTGTAAAGGCAACGTTGGAACAAGGTCAAAAGACTGATATAAGTCGGCAAACAATGGTAGTAATTTAACTACAAATAAGCAACCAGTTACTATAGCTAATGATAATACCAAACATGGATATAAGCAGATATTCTTTAAAAATCTGTTTATTTCTTCCTTCTGCCCAAAATAAACAGCCAGTTCAGACAACATCTCCTGTAAGATGCCCCCTTGTTCTCCTGCCTCAATTACTGACACAGTAACAGGTCTAAAAATATGTACGTGTTTTTTCATCGCAGCAGACAACGCTTTTCCAGCTTGTAAATCAGCAATCAATAAACAGCAGACATTTGTTAAAGAAACCGGGCAGCGTGTTTTTAAAAGTTCCAATGCTCTGCACAACGGAATACCGCTGCCAATCATGGCTGCCAATTGCTGAAAAAAACGGCTGCGTTCTTTGTCATTAACTTTACCACTATTAAACAAACGGCTTATTTTAACAGTGAAACTTTGTACTTCTTCTATCCCAGTAATATAATCATAATTTTCGTGTAAAAATGCTGCTACTTCCTGTTTACTGTCAGCTAAATAACTTCCCTGGTAAAGTTTTCCTGCCATACTGCGTGCTCGCCAGCGGTACAACTGCATTGTTACACCTCCATTATTTTCAGGTATTCTTTATTCTTGCACTATACTCCCTCTCATTCTAATGATATTTGTGAAAAAATAGTGAACGAGAAAATAAAAAAGACGTCTTTCCAAGGAAAAACGTCTTTTTTATTAACTATTATTTTTACCAATTCAGATATTTAAGCTATCTTACTTTCTCCAACAGCTCCAGATATTTTCCCTTTACCAAATCTGGTTCAAAGACATATAGTAAATGTTTAAGCTGTTCTCTGCTTGTACGCGGCTGCTGAGAAGCCCAATAGCCCACTGTTAACTGTACCAGTCTGCGTACTCTGATCTTATTTTTTTCACTTTTAGCAGCAAATAAACCAAACTGCAGCCACTCTCCGTATACAGTCATTTCTTCCTGCATAGTCAGTCTCGCCACAGCAGTTATCAAATCCCGCTGAGTACGCATCACCAAACTGCCTATTTGTTCCCGTTGCTGCTGACTGCGCCTGCTGGAAACAGCCTGATCAAGTAAAACCAGCATAAAATTCTGCCACGGAGCATATAATTTAAACGCGTTAGCAAAACCATCCCAGCCTGCATACATTTGAAAATGTAAGGCAATATTCATCAGCGTACTACGCGTTAAGGCAAAATCTTTTTCACGCACCAGAAAAACAAATAATCCGTCCATTAACTGCCTGGTCTCATTTTCCCATTTTCTCCGGGCAATCTGTGCAATCAGCTGTGTCCATTCACGCACAAAATACTGTAATTCTCCTGCAGTTAATGATTTATTATTGGTCAATAACAAACTCATCCAACGCAACATTGGTAATGCATTAACATAACGTCTGTCCGAAGCCGTAAAAAATAGCGTCAGCAAAAATTCTACCATTTTAGAACCGGCATAGACAGTACTCTCTGCACTGTAACGTACAACAGCTTTGGATACAATAGCAGAAAATCTGGCTTCATCACGCATTCTAGCAGCCATAACTGCCATATCCTGCAGCATCTGCAGCAATTCCTGTTCCAAATCAGCATCTGTTTCTGTTAATTCATTGCTTACAATAACCACTATATTCGCACACTGTATCGTTACCTCCGGCAGTCCATCTTTCATTGCCAGGCAGCCAAGCATACCCAATTTACGTATGCCTTCTGCACGCAGATGCGAATTTGTCACTAAAACAGGCTGAAAAACAGCTACTATCTCTTTTGCTAAAATTTCATGTTTAGCACGCATGAAATAGATGCAGGAATTCTTTAATTTCTCCAAACAGGCTTCGCAGGCTATTCCTTGTTCTGCCAAAAGCTTAAAACGGCGTACTATTCGCTCAATCGTCAATGACATCTGTTCCTTGACGCTTTGCGACATAACCGCCTCAGACTGCATATCTAACGCATCCAGAAGACAACTGAGCAGATCCTGTGCCAGAACACTTTTCTCATCTGAAGACAGGTCTTTTTTCTGTGTCTGTTTTTCCAGCTTAGTTACATTATCTAAAAGATTTTTAAACGTAGGACCATGAACTATCCTGGTTGATTCTTCAGCCATCTCTACCTCTATCCTCTATTAAATATTGATAGCACCTTCATAAACGATACCGCTTACAGTATCCACAGTTACTTCCATATCGTCTTTAAGCAGGTTAAGCGCATTTTCAGCGCCAACAACTACAGGAATACTACAATTAATTGCTATGATGGCTACTGAAGATGTCAGTCCACCCTCCTCTGCAATAATAGCAGCTGCTTTAGACGCATAAGCTGCCGCTTCATCCGGCAATACTCCAACTACTAAAACATCACCAGGTTTAAACTTTTCTTTAAAATCTGTCAATGTAACAGCAGTGCATATTTTACCTGTAACCGAACGTTTACCTATACCAACACCGCTTACTAATTTATTTCCCACATTAACCACCTTAATCAAATTCGTTGAACCTGGTTTACCGACAGGAACTCCAGCTGTAATGACAACCGAGTCACCGTCTTTGACATAACCGTGTTCACGTGCACATTTCAATGATATCTCAATCATTTCATCAGTATTATCACTAGAAGGCCCCAAAAGCGGCCTTACTCCCCAGTAAAACTGCATCGCCCTTACCCTTGCAGGTATCCGTGAAACGCCTACAACATAACACTTAGGCCTGTATTTAGCAATCATTCGAGCCGTAAAACCAGATTCAGTAACCGTAACAATAGCGTCTGCATCCAGTTCCTGTGCAATCTGCACTGTAGCATGACTTATAGCCTCAGTAGAATGTATTTTATCACTAATCCCTTTTCCTTTAAAAATAGCGGCATAATCCAATGCCTCTTCTGTTCGCAATGCTATCTTGGCCATCGTCTGAACTGCTTCCAGCGGATATGAACCTGAAGCAGTTTCACCGCTCAGCATAATAACATCAGTTCCATCAAAAATAGCATTAGCGATGTCACTGGCCTCTGCACGGGTTGCACGATAACTGTTGACCATGCTTTCCAGCATCTGCGTAGCTGTAATCACAGGCTTACCAGCCTTATTACAGCGCCTGATAATTTCTTTCTGCACCAAAGGAACATATTCAGCGGGAATCTCTACTCCCAAATCACCACGCGCAACCATCACGCCATCAGAAACTTCTATGATTTCATCAATATGCGTAAAACCTGCCTGATTCTCAATTTTGGAAATAATCCCCATCCCCGATCCTGCGGCTTCTAAAACCTTACGAATCGCAAGAACATCCTCTGCCTTTTGTACAAAAGACGCTGCAATATAATCCATATCATGTTCTATTGCAAAAGTAATATCTTTTATATCCTGCTCAGACAAAAAAGGCAGTTTTAATTCCACACCCGGACAGGCGACTCTTTTACGTGAGCCCAGCTGTCCACCATGCACTACTTTCGTATAGATTTCAGTTCCGTTGATGCGTTCTACCTCTAAAGAAAGTAATCCATCAGCCAATAAAATAGCATCGCCTACTTTTAATTCATCAGGTAAACCTGAATAATTAACTGAAGCAATCTGTTCATTACCGATCTGCTCCTTCGTTGTCAGACAAAAAGATTCGCCCTCCTGCAACGTAATTTTATCATGTTCAAAAATACCCAGGCGCATCTCAGGCCCCCGGGTATCGGCAATCATAGCGATCGGTTTATTGACTTTTTCAGCCGCCTCTCTGACAAGCCCCAATCTTTGGGCATGTTCAGAATGGCTTCCATGTGAAAAATTAAAGCGGGCCATATCCATTCCCGCTTTCAGCATAGAAACTAAAAGCGGGATATTATCAGTACTGGGACCAACGGTGCAAATGATTTTTGTTTTCTTCATTGCCCGGCCTCCTTAGAATTACAACTGAAACTTGTTTTCGCAAATGACCTCATACGCATCTTCAGCTTCGGAAAGCGGCACACTGATTTCATATACGCCACCGTGCTTGGAATTCGTAGTTTTAGTCTGCGTCAAAAAACCGTTCGCGGCTAATACTTCTTTGATCCTGGCAGCCGCTTCAGCGGTCTGCGCAATGTATACTACCTTCCACACAGGTTTTTCCTCCAAGTTTAAAGCTTAAGCCTCTTTAACAGCTTTGATTTTAGCGATCAGCTTGGGCAAAATTTCACGTGCATCGCCTACGATACCATATTGAGCAACCTTGAAAATTGGTGCATTGGCATCTTTATTAATGGCAATAACAATATCAGAAGCAGACATACCAGCTAAATGCTGTATAGCACCGGAAATACCAAACGCAAAATAAATTTTAGGCGTTACAGTTTTTCCAGATTGACCAACCTGATGCGCATGATCTACCCAACCTTCATCGACAACAGCGCGAGACCCCCCAACACTGCCATGTTCAAATAAAGCAGCCAATTCTTCAAGCATTTTGAAATTATCACAGCTGCCTAATCCACGACCGCCTGAACAAATAATCTCCGCATCTTCTATTTTAATAGCGCCACTGGCCCCCAAAATCTCTTTGCGAACCAACTCTACCTTAGATGTAACAGCATTTTTTACAGTATAATTTACAATTTCGCCGCTTCTAGATGCATCGACATCCTTTGCCTTAAAGACCTTAGGACGTACAGTGCCCATCTGCGGACGATGCTCATCACAGATTATCGTAGCCAGAATATTACCGCCCAAAGCAGGACGTGTCCATTCTACCAGTTCTCCATTGATATCCAATGCCGTACAATCAGCACAAAGACCTGTGCCTAAACGTGCGGCGATACGAGGAGCAAGATCTCGGCCATCTACAGTAGCTCCGCATAAAACAGCATTTGGTTTATAGGTTTCAACCAATTCACAAAAAGCATTAGTATAAATATCAGTATTATACTCTGCATACTCAGGTCCGCTGACAACATAAACAATATCAGCACCGGCTGCAAATAGTTTCTGCGGCAAGCTGCCAGCTTCTTTACAAATCAAAACAGCGCAGCATTTCTGATCTGCTTTAGCCGCCAATTCGGCGCCGACACCAAGCAATTCATAAACAACACCAACAGGCTCTCCGTCTTCTAATTCAACATTGACCCATAAATCTTTACCTTCTTTATTCTTTACCTCACGGACAATCTCTTCACGTTCAATTGCCTCAACAGGGCATTCCCCTATGCAGGCGCCACAGGCGATACAGGTGTCCTGATCGATATTAGCCTTACCGTCAACCATATTGAGCGCGCCAACCGGGCATACTGCTATACAGGATTCACAGCCGATACATTTTTCTCTATCTACACAAATAGCCATCTTCATTCACCTCAATGAGTAATAATTTTCGCTTGTACCAATTTTTCGATCAGCATATCAACAGCTTTGTCTGTATCTTCTTCATTGATTATTTCGCTTTCGATCTGTGGTACGGACGGGGTGAAGATTTTCAAAACTTTAGTCGGAGAACCTGATAACCCTATCACTTTCGGATCAATCTCCAACTCAGCCGCACCCATTACGGGAATCTCTGCTTTTCTTGCTTTCATTTTTCCTTTGATACTGGCAAAACGAGGTTCTTTTTCAGATTTAGTAACAGTAACTACAGCCGGCAATGTAACAGCCAAAGTCTGGCAGCTGCTTTCATTCTCTCGTTCAACAAGCAGTCTTCCATCTGCTCCCAACGCTACTTTTAAAGCCCCGGTAACCTGTGGAATGCCAAGATGTTCGGCCATTTCAGGTCCAACTTGAGCAGTATCACCATCAATTGCCTGTTTACCGCATAAAACCAAATCGCACTCTCCTACCTTACGTACAGCAGCTGCTAAAGCAACACTTGTAGCCAGAGTATCAGAACCAGCCAAAGCCCTGTCACTGATTAAAACAGCGTCGTCAGCGCCCATCGCAATGGCCTCTTTCAAAATATCCGTCGCCTGCGGCGGTCCCATCGAAACGACGGTAACCTTCGCTCCGCTGGTGTCCTTAAGGATCAAGGCAGTTTCCAATGCCTGACGGTCAAAAGGATTCATAATATTTTCAACACCATCGCGAATAAGTGTGTTGGTTTCAGGATTAATTTTTACCTCTGCCGTATCAGGAACTTGTTTGATACATACTACGATATTCATGTGAGCCCTCCTCTATATTTATGCCAAAGGTTTTAACTACATATTTATTATTGTAACATTCTTTACTTGACTGTGGCAAGCAAAACCCTGTTTTTCAACAAGGTTTCACCCCTTTAAATACCAATTTTCTCCCAATAAATCATCTAAAGCCTGGTAAACACCGGCATTCTTCCCATCCACCCAAAAGCAGCGCTCCACTTTGATCATCTTTCCTGAATCTATCAGATGCAGATAGACAGGTGTATCGCCCGAAAAACTTTCAAAAATCTGTTTTAAGCCTTTTTGGACAATACCATTTTCATCCTTTTTCATGATCTTTATATGTAAATCAGGAGGCACTTCCTGCAGAGGTTTAATCTTTAACGCCTGAATTTTTCGTTCACGTTCATCGATACTGAGTTTTCCTTCCACGCTGATTGCATTCTCCTGATAAAGCAGCCTGGCAGCGTCACGGTAAACTTTTGGAAAAACCACAATCTCCATCTTTCCGTTAAAATCTTCTAATGTTAAAATCGCCATACTGTCACCCTGACGCGTATTTCTTATCCGGCAATCCGAAATTATGCCGGCAACACTGAAATATTTACCGTCAAGCACTTCACTGGCATCTGATATTTTACGCAATGGAGTGTAATAATACAAGGAACCGACATAAGCGTCTAAAGGATTACCGGTTACATAAAAACCGATCAGTTCCTTCTCATATTGCAAAATCGTGCGTTTGGGGATTTCTTCCAATTCAGGTATTCTTAGCTCATTAACATCAGCAAAACTGTCATCACCAAATAGCCCCATCTGTCCGCTCTGATAATCTTTTTGATAATTACTGCCCATGTCCATAGCCTGTTCTGCAACGGCTAACAACTCGGAACGTTTATAACCAAAGGAATCCATCGCGCCACATTTTATTAAATTTTCCAACATTCGTTTATTAACAGCTCTATTATCCACCCGTTTACAGAAATCCATCAAAGATTTAAAAGGTCCCTCTTTACGTGCCTGTAAAATGCTGCCGATCGCATTTTCACCTACATTTTTCACACCTGCTAAACCAAAACGGATAACCCTGTCTTTATTTACAGAAAAGCTTCGGCCACTTTCATTAACATCCGGCGGTAAAATCTTCAGCCCCATACTGCGGCACACACTTATATACCAGCTCAGCTTTTCGCTGTCACTGATGACACTGGTCAAAAAAGCTGCCATAAATTCTGCAGGCCAGTGTGCTTTAAGATAAGCAGTCTGATAAGCAACTAATGCGTACGCGGCAGAGTGCGATTTATTGAACCCATAACCGGCAAAATGCTGTAGGAGAGCAAAAATTTCACTGCTCAGCTGCGGGCTGATACCATGTTTTTGTTGAGCTCCATCAATAAAGGCTTCACGCATAGAATCCAGTTCCTTAGCCTTTTTCTTGCCCATAGCCCGCCGCAGAATATCTGCCTGCCCGAGGCTGAAGCCTGCCAGAACGGAAGTGATCTGCATAACCTGTTCCTGATAAAGAATAACGCCAAAAGTATCTTTTAAAACCGGTTCCAATAAAGGATGCAGCATCTCTGCAGTTTTTTCACCATGACGTCCTGCAATAAAATCTTCTACCATTCCCGTTCCTAATGGTCCAGGACGATACAATGCAACTAAAGGAATAAGATCTTCAAAACTTTCCGGTCCCAAATCCATAACCAGTTTCGTCATTCCGCCTGATTCAAGCTGAAATACCCCTTGAGTATCGCCCTTTCTCAGCATGCTGCACGTTGCTTCATCATCAAGAGGAATTTTATCAATATCAAGTTTATCACCAGTAGTTTCATAAATAAACTTGATTGCATCACCAATTACTGTCAAAGTACGCAGCCCTAAAAGATCCATCTTTAAAAGTCCGAGACTTTCAATCTTATCTTTATCATATTCAGTTGTAATAAAATTTTCATTCGACAACTGCAGCGGCACATACTTTTTCAAATCATCCGGGGCAATAACAACTCCCGCCGCATGAGTACCTGAATTACGCGGCATGCCTTCCACGCTTTGAGCAAGATCAATCAGGCGTTTGATGTTCGCATCGTTTTCATATAAACTTCTCAGCTCATTACTGGCCTCCAGCGCTCTCTCTAATGTAATACCCAAATCACGCGGAATAAGTTTTGCTACATTATCCACCATGCTGTAAGGCATTTCCAACGCTCTGCCAACATCACGAACCGCCGCGCGAGCCTGTAAGGTACCAAAAGTTATGATCTGGGCAACCTTCTCCTGTCCATAACGATTAATAATGTAATCCAGAACCTGCTGCCTTTTTTCATAACAGAAATCTGTATCTATATCAGGCATACTTACACGTTCAGGATTTAAGAAACGTTCAAACAGCAAATCATATTTCAGCGGATCAATATTAGTAATCCCTAAAAGATAAGCGACAATACTGCCTGCCGCACTTCCGCGGCCAGGTCCTACAGGTATGTCATTTCTGCGGCTGTAACTTATAAAATCCCAAACAATCAGAAAGTAACAGTCATAGCCCATTTTATTGATAATACCTAATTCATATTCCAGCCTATCTAAAACCTGCTGCGTCGGCTCAGGATACCTCCCCGGCATCCCATCTAAACACAGCTTACGCAAATATTCCTCTGCCGATAATCCATTTGGAATAGGGAATTCCGGCAGCAATAAATGACCAAAACTCAATTCCACGTTGCAGCGCTCTGCTATCTTCGCTGTATTTTCTAAAGCTTCAGGACAATCACCGAACTTTTCGCGCATCTCAGCTTCACTTTTTAAATAAAATTGATCATTAGGAAATTTCATTCTTTTAGGATCATCTACAGTACTTGTTGTCTGAATACACAGCAATACATCCTGTGCATCTGCATCTTCGCGCTTCACATAATGAGAATCATTAGTAGCCACTAAACCAAGATCATATTTTTTTGCCAGGCGTTTCAGTTCAGTATTAACAGTATGTTCTTCTTCAAGGTCATGATCCTGAATTTCCAGAAAAAAATTGTCTTTCCCGAAAATGTCCAGATAATCCTTTAAACTGTTTTCAGCTCCTTCTAAATTGCCTCGCAGTATTTGCACAGGAATCTCACCGGCAATGCATGCGCTCATGCAGATAATACCTTTACTGTATTGTCTTAGAATATCTTTATCAATTCTAGGTTTATAGTAAAACCCTTCTAAATGTCCAAGTGAAACCAGCTTCATCAGATTGTGATAACCTTCGTCATTCTCTGCCAGTAAAATCAAATGGTACATCCCATCACGGTTAGTTTTTTCAAATCGTGATCCATTTGTCAAATATACTTCACAGCCTATAACAGGCTTGATTCCCTGCTTCATTGCCTCCTGATAAAAATCAACGACACCATACATTACACCATGATCTGTTATCGCCAGGCTCTTCATTCCGATTTCTTTAGCATAAGCAACCAGATCACTTATTTTTGCGGCACCGTCAAGCAGGCTGTATTGAGTATGGACATGCAGATGTGTAAAATTTACGCTCACAACAGTCCTCCTTCCGAAAAAGCATCGATTTTTTTATTAATTTTATACCATATATTATACCACAACAGATATAGGCAAACACCAGTTGCTTTAAGGATGCACTGCTACTCAAGCAAAAGCATCACCTGCCAATAGCGGCAAAGTGATGCTGAACATCAAACTCTCCTATCTTTATTTTTATATAAACTCCATAATACTCCCGGTACTAAAAACAACAAATTAAAAGCCAAGCTTGGGAATAAGGCATTTGCCGAATCCGGGAAAATAAACGGCCAAAGGCAGGCTACCATTATACCAGCAATCATTGCGGCAAAGCCAGCCTCTTTTTGCACTAAGCCTTTAAAAAACACAATAAATGTCAATGGTAAAAATATTCCTGCCCCCCGCAATGCCATTGACAAATAATTCCAATGCAAAACCAGTGAATCAAGATAATGAAAAACGAATATTACTGCGCCAAATGTAACTGCCAGCACTGAAAATCTACTAATCCACAATAATCTTTTTACATCGCGAAGACCGAATAAATCATTAAAAATATCTCGTGAAATCATCGTCCCAATTCCTAATGCAAGACCAGAAATAGAACCAAGCGAAGACAGCAGCAATGCTGCAATACCAATGCCCCCCAGCCATTCAGGCAAATATATACATAGATAAAACGGCAGTGCATCAATAGCGTTAATCTCCGGATGCATCGCGTGCATATACATACCTATCATCACTGACGGTAACCCGACAGGAATAACAATCAATGCAGCTGTGACACAGCCTGCTGCTGCCGTTGCACTATCCTTGGCCGAAAACAGAGCCTGTACATAGGTCTGTGTAGAAATAACCCCAATCACCATAGAAAATAAACTAAAAAGACTGTCTTCAATGCCCTTACCAAAAAGACTGAGCCATGGAAACGCAGGAAAACTTTCACGAATTCCCGTCAATCCTCCCAAATCATTATAAGAAAGAATGCCTCCTACAAAAACAGTTGCAAAAACCAGTAATATTTTAAAAATACCAGCCATTCCAGAACTGTTGATACCGCCAAAAAAAACCAGTGCCGCAACAATAACAATTATTATTGACGCAGCAGCCACCAGGCTTACATGAAAAAGGCCCACTATTAAATGTATTGACGTAAGCATGCTTGCAACAATACTGAAAAATATACCTGCCGTAGCCGATAAACTCGCTATCGGACCAGCTTTCTTCCCGAAGTTTACAACTAAAAACTCAGAAATCGTCATCAGACCGCTATTACGCAGCGGACGGGCATAAAACAGTCCCATGATGATAAACCCAATGCCAGATCCTAAAGTAAACCACCAAGCGGTTAGTCCCAGCTGAAAGCCTAACTGTGCTGTGCCTATGGTAGCAGCACCGCCAACAATAGTTCCTATAATACTGCCTGCGACCATACCAATCCCGGCACTGCGTCCACCTAAGGCATAGTCATCAGCAGATTTTATTTTACGACCGGCATATATACCTGGCAAAATCGTTAAAACCAGTGTTATAACTATACTCACAAGTTGTACTGTTGTTAACTGCATACCTTCCACACCCTTGTTAAAATATTGCTTTCATCTTTGAATATATATTGTTTTATAAATCTTAATTCGCTGTTAAATATTTAAATCCTGCCGTAAATCTGGTAATTCATTATACTATTCTGATATGGAAACTATACCTTTGTTTACACTTTTCTTCATTTTTTATGCTTTATCAAGTTTTTCTTGCTTTTTGCTTTTTTGCAAAGTACAATTATCTCATCGAATAGTATCAAGGTACTTTTATCGTACTGTTTTCCAGTACTGCAGCTTCGAGAAGTCAAAGCTTTTAATTCGACTTTTTCTCTCCAGTACAATACCTTGTTGTTCTTCGTAATTATTAATTTATTTATGAGGGGGATTTATCATGAAATTTACTAAGAAAAAACTGGCTCTGGCCATAGGCGGTGCCCTTATAACCATGTCAGTTTTAGTCAGCGGCTGCAGTACAGGCAGCGACAAGAAAGCAGACACTATTAAAATAGGCGTTGTTGCTGAGCTGACAGGTAATAACGCTACTTACGGAACATCCATTACAAATGGAATCAAACTTGCCGTACAGCAGCTAAATGATACCGGTGGTCTGCTTGGCAAAAAAATTGAACTGGTCGTTGCCGATAATAAATCTGAACCTGCAGAAGCTGCTAATGCAATGAGTAAACTGGTCAATCAGGATAAAGCTCCCGTTGTTATGGGATTATTTGCCAGTTCCAGTGCCATAGCTGCCTCTAACGTAAGTGAAGCCGCTAAGGTTCCTTTTCTTGCAGTTGGAGCCACTAATCCAAAAGTAACCTTAGATGAAAAAACAGGTAAGGTAAAACCAAATACCTTCAGAGTTTGCTTCATCGATCCGTTTCAGGGTACTGTCGGTGCTAATTTTATTTTAAATGAACTGAAGCTTCAAAAAGCTGCTGTTTACATTGATAACAGCAGTGACTATGCCAAAGGTCTGGCTGAATTTTTCAAAAAAGCTTATACAGAAAAAGGCGGTACAGTTGTCATTGAAGAATCATATCTGCAAAAAGATTCGGACTTTAAAGCTGTTTTGACAAAAATAGCTGCGGCAAAGCCTGAAGTAATTTATGTACCTGGTTATTATGAAGAAGTAGGTAAAATATGCAAGCAAGCCCGTGAACTAGGTATTACAGTTCCTATTATCGGCGGTGACGGTTGGGATAGTCCTAAATTAGTCGAAATAGCAGGTGCATCATCTCTTAACAATACCTATTTCACAAACCATTACAGCCCGGATTCTACCAATGAAGCTTCCAAAGCTTTCGTAAATACTTATGCTAAAACTTATAAGCAAAAACCTGACGCGCCCGCAGTGCTTGGCTATGATGGAGCCATGCTTTTAGCCGACAGCATCAAACGCGCAGGTGTCTATGAATCAGCAAAAGTAGCAGAAGCATTAGCTGCTACCAAAGATTTTCAGGCAGTAACAGGCAAAACCTCTTTAGACGCTTCCCACGATGCAGTAAAAAGTGCTGTTATAGTTGGATTTAAAGATGGCAAACAGGTTTACCGCGCAACAGTTAATCCTTAAACATTGTTTTATAACCTCCTAAAAACAGACTCTTACGAGTCTGTTTTTTTATTTGTTCATACTTTCCTTTGCCATCCCTGCAGGCTTAGAGTATAATATATAAATCAATAAATCTACTTTCAAAAGGAGTATCTTATGCCGGAACGCAATCAAATAATTGACGACCTGCGCGGTATCTGTATGCTTGGAGTCATCGGTATCCACGTTGGTTCTTTTGTCCTAGAAGCACCTTATCCCAATAGTTTCTTATATATGCTGCTGGAAATACTTTCACGCTATAGTGTTCCCGCATTCTTTTTTATCTCCGGTTATGGTTTATTCTGCCAATACCGACCAGAAACTACTATAGCTTATCTGCCTTTTTTAAAAAAACGGCTGCAAAGTGTCGGACTTCCCTATGTTATCTGGTCACTGTTTTATCTGCTTTACTTTTCTGCTGTTATGCCAGGATGTATAAACTGGCAGCCAGCAAATATCCTTTTCCTGCTCTTTTATGGTTTAGCCTGCTACCACTTATATTTTATGGTCATACTGCTATGGTTTTATTTTACTTTCCCATTATGGCATAAATTATTTTCTTTTTTCCAAAACAGCAGTCTTAAACTTGGTTTTATACTGCTGTTCTTACTGCAGATCGTCTTCAACTACTGGACCTGTCATCCCAATCTTAAAAGTACTGACTTACCAGTATTTTTACAAAACCTTTTTAACTATCGTCTAAATTACCTGCCTCTGCATTATTTATTTATTTTTATGTCAGGCGGCCTGGCAGCAGTTTATTATAATACTTTTATAAAATTTATTATCAGACATTTCACAAAAGTAAGTGTCTTCTACATCTTTACGCTCTTGTTTATCGGGGGCAGTTATTACTATTATTATTTTTATCATAATTCCAGTCTGATCATTCTGGTAAACACTCTTCAGCAATTAAGTCTGCAGGGGTTCCTTTACACAATAGGTTCTCTGATTTTTTTCTGTGCAGTCTTTGCCAAAACAAGTCTTTCGAATCCTATCAGAAAGTTTATTCATCTCTTATCAGTAAACTCGCTTATTGTTTATCTTATCCATCCCTTTTGGATGGATATCATCAGCAGGCTTTGTCACGTTGGCGGAATTGTTATGACCAGCAAAAAAATTCTTTTGATCTACTGTCTTCTTGTCACTTTATCTGTACTCTCAAGTATTATCATAACTAAATTAGGAGGTAAACTTCCTTGGTTAGGTTTATTATTAACAGGAAAAAGAACTACCTCTACAAAAAAAGCATCTTGAAAATTCAAGATGCTTTTTACTTTCATTTCATTCTAAGTTCACAAACAATTTACAAAAATCAGATTCTTTTGTATAATTGTTTTTACTATAATTATTATTTTATCATATGCTGTGTATGCAGAGTGAAAGGACTTTTATTACTATGGAACGTGAAAATTTCTCATCCCGACTTGGCTTTATCCTTATTTCTGCTGGCTGTGCTATCGGCCTTGGTAACGTATGGCGTTTTCCATTTATTACAGGCATGTACGGAGGCGCCTCTTTCGTACTTATCTATCTATTTTTCCTGCTCATTCTAGGATTGCCTATCATGGTAGCAGAATTTTCAGTAGGCCGTGCCAGCTGCCGTAGCGCTGCACTTTCATTTGATGTTTTAGAACCCAAAGGAACTAAATGGCACCTTTATAAATACGGAGCTATTGCCGGCAACTATATCCTGATGATGTTCTACACAACAGTTGCTGGTTGGATGCTGTATTATTTTTATAAAATGGCTGTTGGTGACTTCGCAGGGCTTGATGCTAAGGGTGTAGGCGCTCTTTTTGGTAGCCTGCTTGGTGATCCGCTGACTATGACTTTCAATATGGTCCTGACAGTCCTGGTTTGTTTTGGTGTTTGTCTTTTAGGTTTACAGGCCGGTGTAGAAAAAATCACAAAAACAATGATGTTATGCCTGCTCATCCTCATGTTAGCCTTAGCTGCAAACTCCATGTTCTTACCAGGAGCGGAAGCTGGTCTTAAATATTACCTCTATCCTGATTTCAATAAAGTCTTTGAAAAAGGTGTTTCCGAAGTTATTTTCGCCGCTATGGGACAGGCTTTCTTTACACTCAGCCTTGGTATAGGTGCTCTGGCTATCTTCGGAAGCTATATTGCCAAAGAACGTTCTCTAACAGGCGAGGCAGTATTTATCACTATTTTGGATACAGCCGTAGCACTTATTTCAGGCTTGATCATTTTTCCAGCCTGCTTTAGTTTTGGTGTTAATCCGGACAGCGGACCTAACCTCCTTTTTGTAACTTTACCTAACGTTTTTAACGCAATGCCATGGGGTCAATTTTGGGGAGCATTATTCTTCCTCTTCATGATATTTGCCTCTTATTCTACTGTTATTGCAGTCTTTGAAAATATAACTGCCTGCATCCGCGATCTTACTGGCTGGAGCCGCAGTAAAACTATTTATATCAATATAGTGCTGATAACAATGCTTTCTATGCCCTGTATACTTGGTTTCAATGTCTGGAGCCATATCCAGCCGTTAGGTCCTGGAAGCTGTATCCTTGATTTAGAAGATTTCTTTATCAGCAACAATCTACTGCCATTAGGCAGCCTCGTTTATCTGCTATTTTGCACACAGCGTTATGGCTGGGGCTGGAACAATTTTATCAAAGAAGCTGATACCGGCAACGGTCTTAAATTTCCTAAATGGATGCGGTTTTATGTCACTTATATTTTGCCTCTGATCGTTCTTGGAATTTTTATCAACGGTTATTTCGCTCTATTTAAATAGACGCTTCAAAAAAACGAAATCTATTTCTGGGTACTATCAAGCATTTTTATGAAAAAAGATCTCATTTTTGTATCAGTACAATACTATTCACAGATAAATGAAAAATCCCCTGTGCTTTGCACAGGGGATTTTATTTACTCATCAAATGCCAATTTTCTTATTTTTCAAGAACATCCACATCGGACCAGCCAGAAAAATCGAAGTATAGGCACCACTGGCAAAACCTACCAGCATAGCGAAAGAAAAATTATGTATAGTCTCTCCGCCAAAAAGGAAGATTGACACTATAGCAAACAATGATGTTGCCACAGTATAAATTGTCCTTGTCATACACTGCCAAATGCTGTTATCGACCATCTCGCCCAGGCTTTCACTGCGTCGATGTATTTTCAGATTTTCACGAATACGGTCAAAAATAACGATCGTACCGTTAACAGAATAACCGACTACCGTCAGCAGTGCTGCAACAAACGAAGAATCCATTTCCATTTGGAACAATGAGAAATAACTCAATACTACCAAAACATCAATAATAAGTGCTATAATTGCCGCTATTGCAAATTTAAACTCAAACCTAAAGGTAATATAAGCAATCATCAATACCCAGGAAAGAACTATTGCCATAGCCGCCTGCTGTACCAGTTCTGAACCGATTGTAGCGCCAACCTGCTCAACACGCTGTATCTGATAATTTCCAAGCTTGCTTTGCAGATCATTCATCGTAGCTCTTAATTCAGTATCCTCCACAACACCAGTACGAATCAATACACTGTTGGCTTCAGTTTTGCCATCACTGTTTTCCAGTTGGATGATACTATTGCCCATATCATGTTCTTTCAGGACATCCCGAACCTGTGCCACATTGACTGGATTTTCAAAAGTCAAATCAACAATACTGCCGCCTGTAAAATCAATTCCAAGATTAAAACCACGGGTAACAATAGAACCAAAGCCGATCAACAGAAAAATAATGGTGATGGAAAAGAAAATTTTATAATTCTTTACGATCGAAAACATTATTTATTCACCTCCTTCGGAGCAGAAACGCCAAAGAAAGCGGGATTTTTAGTGAAATTGCTTGAAATCAAAAAGCGCAGCAAAAATTTAGTCACAGTAATAGCCGAGAACATACTCAAAATAACACCAATAGCCAATGTTACTGCAAAGCCTTTAATCGGTCCAGTACCAAGATAGAAAAGAATAACGGCAGCCATTAAAGTCGTTACGTTAGAGTCAAAAATAGTTACAAACGCACGATTAAATCCTGCATCCATTGCTGAACGTAAAGTTTTACCATTGCGAATTTCTTCTTTAAATCGTTCAAAAATCAAGACATTAGCATCTACTGCCATGCCAATAGACAGGATGATACCAGCTATACCAGGCAGAGTCAGCGTCGCATTCAGATACCGCATCACTAAAAGCAGCATCATTACATAAAGCAGTAATGCAATACAAGCTACAATACCTGATAAACGGTAAAACAGAATCATAAATACAAAAACACCGATAACACCGATTCCAAAAGCTTTAATACTTTTTTCTTTAGAATCCTGACCTAATGTAGGTCCAACAGTCCGATTTTCCATAACCTCAATTTTCACAGGCAAAGAACCGCTACGCAGTAAAATAGCCAAATGCTCAGCCTCTTCCATAGTACGTGATCCTGAGATTTGAGCTCTGCCGCCAGTTATAGCTTCCTGTACTACAGGATTGGTAAGCACTTCACCATCTAACACAATAGCGATCGGTTTACCTATGTTACGTGCGGTAAGATCAGCAAACTTTTTGCCGCCTTCATCACTGAACTCCAAACCGACAACAGACTGGTTGCCCTGAGAAATTTGCGCTTTAGCATCCTTTAAGTCTTTACCTGTCAGAACAGTTTTCCCGCTGACATCTTTAAATTCCAAAAGTGCGGTACGTCCGAGCATCGCAATCGCTTTATCAGGATCTTTAACTCCAGGAAGCTCAACAATAATACGATCCTTACCCTGACGCTGTATAACCGGTTCAGTCAATCCAAGTTCATTGACACGGCGTTCAATAATTTTCACTGAACGATTAACTGCATCATCATCAACCTTTAACTCAGGTGTATCAACAGCCTGAAGCACAACATGTGTACCACCCTGCAGATCAAGTCCCTGTTTAATGGAATTTGACAAAGGCGAAATATAAACACAGAAACCCCCGATTATCGCCAACGAGATAATCAAGAATTTGCCTAATTCATTCCATCTCAAAATTAGCTGCCCCCTTTAGTAAGTTCATCAAAACTTTTATAAACAAGCTACTCACAAAGAGTAACGTTTGTTTCAGTAACCAGATACTGCACCGGTTTATCATAATAATCTACTGGTATTTTACTGCATAACAGGGCATTATAAGTCACACCCATCAGCACAGCTTTATCAACCTGTGCCAAGAAGCGGTCATAATAACCTGCACCCATGCCTATTCGGTTCCCATTTTTAGCAAACCCAACTCCAGGCACCAATACCAAAGCTATTTCATGTGGATTTATCACAACATCTGTACCACTAACACTGCGGATTCCGTAACGGTCAAGTGATAACTGGCCAAAACCTTCAAACCGCACCGCACAAATCTCTGTTTCTGAAATTATCTGCGGAATACAAACCGTTTTACCAGCGAGTCTCGCCTGCTCTAAAACAATGTCTATATTCGGTTCGTTTCCGAATGCCAGATAACCAAAAATGACGTCAGCCTGACGATATTGTGGCGAAAGCATAATATTTGCACAGATTTCTTTGCTCCAGCGGTCAACCTGATCCCTAGAAAGCTGATTGCGCAAAGATTTTAACTCCTTGCGCAATTGTTGTTTCTTCATTATTTTTCTGCCATTTCCTGCTTAACGGGATCTTGAAAAGCACTGATAGCGGAACGTGCAAAATCAACTTCCACGTCTTCAGCCAGCTTCAAGGTAACCTTTTTTTCACTGATAGCGGTAATCACACCAAACATACCGCCAATAGTCACTACTTTATCGCCTTTTTTCAAAGAATCAAGCATTCTCTGACGTTTTTGTTGTTCTTGTTTCTGAGGACGATACAGCATAAAATAAAAGATACCGCCCATTAAGATAAACGGCCAGATCGCATTGATCATCGCCATAGTATCTCCACCTTGCATGGGAACACCTCCTTCATAATTCTCCCCTATTTGGGATTATATTCGCCATAAAAACGAAAAATCCTGTTTTAGCCTCGATAATTTTCTAAAAATCTTTCGCGCAGCTCAGGGAAAGTATCACTGGCAATAGCAGAACGAATCTGCTTTGTAAAATCAAGCAGAAAATGTAGATTGTGAATCGTAAGCAGCCTCAGAGCAAACAACTCTTCTGCCTTAAACAGATGCCTGATATAGGCCCGTGAAAAATTACGGCAAGTATAACAGCCGCAGCGTTCATCAATAGGACGAAAATCCTCAGCATATGCTGCATTCCGTACAACCAGCCGTCCTTCTGGAATCATTGCTGTACCGTTACGCGCTACCCTTGTTGGAAATACACAGTCAAACATATCGACACCCAGGTTTACTGCCTCTACTATACAGTCTGGGGTTCCAACTCCCATTAGATAACGGGCTTTATTCTTTGGCATATGCTCAGTTGTTTGGTTTAAAATGTCATACATCAGCGGCTTAGGTTCACCAACACTCAGTCCACCGATTCCATAACCAGCAAAATCCATTTCCGTCAGCTGATCAGCACTCATTTTTCGAAGTTCCGGATACATTCCACCCTGAACAATGCCAAACATAGATTGGTCTTCACGGGTGTGTATATCTAAACAGCGTTTGGCCCAACGCGTAGTTCTCAGAGTTGATTCTTTTGCATAATCAAAATCAGCCGGATAAGGAATGCATTCATCAAAAGCCATTGCTATATCGGCGCCTAATGCTTCCTGTACTTCTGTGGCTATCTCTGGCGACAGAAATTTTTTTGAACCGTCAATATGCGACCTGAATGTCACACCTTCTTCTTTGATTTTTCTCATGGCTCCCAAACTGAAAACCTGAAATCCACCGCTGTCTGTCAGCATCCCCCGGTCATAACGCATAAAATTATGCAAACCTCCGGCTTTCTTGACCAATTCGTGGCCAGGCCGTAAAAACAAATGATAAGTGTTAGACAAAATAACCTGACTGCCCATAGCATATAATTCTTCTGGCGCTAATGTTTTTACGGTCGCCTGTGTTCCAACAGGCATAAACATCGGCGTATCAAAAGTTCCGTGCGGAGTATGTAATTTACCTAATCGCGCGCCGCTCCGACTGCACTCTTTTATTAATTCATATGTAACTGCGTGCATAAATTCTCCTAAAAATTATTTATTCAAATCAGTAATAAACATAGCGTCACCAAAAGAAAAGAAACGATAATGTTCGCGTACAGCTTCAGCATAAGTCGACAGCATAATCTCACGTGTTGACAGGGCTGATACCAACATCAAAAGCGTGCTCTGCGGCAAATGAAAATTAGTTATCAATGAATTTACCAGTCGAAAGCGATATCCAGGATAAATAAAGATATTTGTCCAGTTCCCGCCAGCTTTAATCACACCACTTTCACCCGCAGCTTCTAAAGTACGTACCGCAGTAGTTCCTACAGCAACGATACGCCGACCTTCAGCTTTAGCCTTATTAATAGCTTCAGCCGCTTCAGGTGAAACAGAGTAAAACTCTCTGTGCATCACATGATCTTTGATGTCATCAACACTGACAGGGCGAAAAGTGCCAAGACCAACATGCAGTGTTACAAAAACCTCTTCGCAGCCAATATCCCTAATCTTTTGCAAAAGTTCTTTGGTAAAATGCAATCCGGCAGTTGGTGCTGCAGCACTGCCATTCTCTCTTGAATAGACTGTTTGATAACGTTCCTTATCTTCCAGTGGTGCCGTAATATACGGAGGCAGCGGCGTTTCACCCAAACGATCCAAAATCTCTTCGAATACGCCATTATAATAAAAACGCGCTATTCTTCCGCCAAAATCCGTATCAGCAATAATATCACAGGACAAATCATCACTAAATTTTATTTTTGCCCCAACGCGCAGTTTGCGACCAGGTTTAACCAAAACTTCCCAATCCGTACTGTTTAAACGAGTCAGCAAAAATACCTCAACTCTTGCACCAGTATCCTTCACGCCATGCAGACGTGCCGGAATAACACGTGTATCATTAAAAACCAGTAAATCATCATGCCGCAAATATTCACATAAATCATAAAAATATCTGTGTTCTATTGTTCCCGTATTTTTATCTACAACAAGCAATCTTGAGTGATCGCGCGGTTCCAACGGATACTGCGCAATCAATTCCTGCGGCAATTCATAAGTAAAATCTTTTACCTGCATCTTAATCTCCGGTTTCAGTAAATTTTTTCAACCCTGGTATCTGTATAATAATGAGTTAAAATTTCTTTATAATAGTCCCTGCTGCGTGGCGGCGCACTATTTGCCATCCCACGTGCTCCCCACTGGGAAAGCCCCAGTCCGGACCCCTGCCCACGACCTTTAAAAGTTACCATCTCACCTTTTTCACCGCTGACAAAATGCAGATCCTTTAAAATATCTTTAAAACTAATACTACGTTCGCTGACTTTTATCGGGACTTCCTTCCTGCCGATTTCTATTCCATAAGGATTTTCAATAGGAATCTCAATAGAATTTGGTACAGGACGGTTGACTTCCACTTCAAAAAAAGTACTGTTGAGCCCTAATATTTCCTGCACCTGCTGTCCTGTAAAAAGAAATGTCCCGCCGCTGCCGCTGAATAGCATTTCCTGCACCCGTCCGCTGGCAGTGCGATCATTTCCAAACATTTTGCTACTGCCTTCCAGCGGTGATAAACGTATGCTTTCAAGTTTGCCGACAGCATATCCACGCGTCGATAAACGTCGTTCGATCTCACTTGCAGGCAAAGCTTTTTCCCAGTTATACATAGGTGCATCCCAGTCGTAATCCTTCACACTGCGCAGATAAGGTACATATCTACCCCACACATCGCGGCTGTTTTCCGTCTGCCCGCCACCACTTTGGTGATAAACAGCTTCAATTGGCTGCCCGTTATAAGTGACTACCATTCCCGCTGTGACATCGACCAGTTTATTAATAGCCTGTTTTTCTGTTGTCAGTCCATAATAATCCTGCCCTTCTTCACTGGCTTTCAGATCATAACCTAAACGACTGCGGTTTCCAAGCCTGTTATAAGCAAGCGACCTTGCTGCTACAGCCTGGGCCTTAATTGCCTCATCAGGGAAAATCACAGGTATTTCTTCGCCCACAACACTATATAAATACTGCTCTAACGGCAGTACATTGACCACATCTAAAGTCTTTCCGTCAGCGGAAATACGTACCTCAAAGCTGCCACGGTAAGCTTTTTTATTTACTTCAATGGGCTTGCCATTTTCTTTTACCACAAAACGTAACGTTTTGGCGCCAAACTTCTGCGCACCCAAATTGACAGTACCACCCTCAGCATTTACAAAATACCTATCCGGTTTCAAAACCATTTCCTCTCCGGTATCTGGTACTCTTACCATCAGTTCATCCTCACAGCTAAGCTCAGCTGCAAACTGACCATGTACGACAGCAACAGCAATATCAGGTGATGAAGCCATTACTATGCCACAATTGATACAGAATACCCATGCGACAAGCAGCAGCAGTTTTTTCATGAGGACGCCCCCTTCTCTAAAACTAGTCTAACTTTACCTTAGGCTTCTTCTCATAACGGTCCCTTTCACTGAATACGCAGCCACAGTATGGCTGACGATATAACTCCAGCTCTAGGCTTATATCAACACCACGCTGATAACCTTTGCGAAAATCCTCATAGTAAAACGGGATATCAAATTCCTTCCCAGCTTCTTCAGCCATTTGTATGATCAGTTCATGCTTCTGATACGGACTGACTAATAAAGTCGTTGAGAAAGCATCATAACCATTTTCTTTGGCATACTGAGCTGCATAACGCATCCGCACTCTGTAGCAGTAAGCGCAGCGTATTACAGGTTCATCCAGCATCCCTTGCACACAAGTTTCCAGAGGGTAGCTTTTATCTACAATCAGCTTATAACGTTTTTTCTCGCATAACTCTCGTAAAGCATTTAATCGCCGTTTAAATTCCTTATATGGATGGATATTTGGATTAAAATACAAAATATCAAAAGCCTTGCCGTCAACCAACAGCTTCTCTGCAGGATAGCATGCACAAGGTCCGCAGCAGGCGTGCAATAGCAGTTTCATCACATCATCCCTTTTCCTGGAAAGGCACTCCCAAATAACGATACGTTTCACGTGTGGCAATCCGCCCCCGCGGTGTACGCTGAAGCAGCCCCAGTTGCATAAGATATGGCTCAATTACATCCTCAATAGTATCTGTTTCCTCACTTACTGCAGCCGCAATGGTTTCAATACCAACAGGGCCACCGCAAAATGTTTTAACAATCGTTTGAAGAATGCGTCGATCATTGCGGTCAAGGCCATAACGATCAACCTCTAAGCGTGCTAAAGCTTCATCTGCCATTTGTCCAGTAATAACCGCAGCACCTGACACCTGTGCAAAATCGCGCACGCGCTTTAACAAACGATTCGCTACACGCGGAGTTCCGCGACTGCGGCGTGCAATTTCCTCTGCTCCGTCAGCAGCGATCTCAACACCTAAAATCTCAGCAGCACGTGTAATAATAAACTGTAATTCATCAGGCTTATAAAATTCCAGCCGGCACTGTACACCAAACCGATCACGTAAAGGAGCCGCAATGGCTCCTAAACGTGTCGTAGCACCAATAAGCGTAAATTTGGGCAAATCTAACCGCACGCTGCGTGCACTCGGGCCTTTACCGATAATGATATCCAAAGCATAATCTTCCATGGCTGAGTACAAGATTTCTTCCACTGTTTTGGATAAGCGGTGAATCTCGTCAATAAAAAGCACGTCATTATCACCTAAATTAGTCAAAATCGCTGCCAGATCACCCTGTCGTTCAATAGCAGGGCCTGACGTAACACGAATATTAACATTCAATTCATTGGCAATAATATTTGCTAATGTGGTTTTCCCCAGACCAGGCGGCCCAAATAAAAGCACATGATCTAGCGCTTCTTTCCTGTCGGCAGCAGCCTTGATGAATACTTCCATATTCTGTTTTACCTGATTCTGCCCGATATATTCGGCCAGGCGGCGAGGACGCAGGCTGTATTGCCATACATCGGCGTCCTGCTCCTGTCCGGTAATAATTCTTTCTTCCGGCTGCATTATTTCCTCCCGGCAAACAATTTGAGAGCCTGCTTAATAATTACCTCACTGCTAAGTTCTGCATAATTCGGAATCTGTTTTAAAGCAGGCATGATTTCCGAATTAGAGTATCCTAAAGCACACAATGCTTCAATAGCTTCATCCACAGCAGCACTACCGCCGCCAAATGCAGTATCGGCAAAACCGCTGTCGCTGTCACCGCCTATACCGCCTACTTTATCTTTTAATTCTAAAAGTAACCGTTCAGCGGTCTTTTTACCAATCCCTGGCAACTTTGTTAAAACCTTAAGGTCACGGCTTTGCACTGCCAGATAAAAATCATCCGGCTTAACGGCAGACAAAATGCCTAATGCAACCTTAGAACCAACACCGCTGACCCCAAGAAGAAGTAAAAATAAATTATAGTATTCCTGATTCAGAAAGCCAAACAGTAAAATAGCATCCTCGCGCACAGCCATATAAGTGTGCACTCTAGCTTCCATTCCTACAGCAAGTTGTCCCAAATGAGCCGCAGGCATAAAGACCCTGTAGCCAACACCGCTGTTAGTTTCCAACAAACAATATTCATTTGCCAGATAGGCCACCTTTCCTTTAATTGATCCAATCATTTACTTCAACTCCTGCCATCGTCTTGTCGCTGCCGTATGCAATCCGCAAATCGCCACTGCCAAAGCATCAGCGACATCATCTGGTTTAGGTTTTGTACGAATATTCAAGAGCTTCTGCACCATAAAAGTCACCTGCTCTTTGTTAGCGCCGCCATAACCTACAACAGCCTGCTTGATCTGCATCGGTGTAAATTCCGTGATCTGGATACCGCGGTTAGCTGCTGTCAAAAGTGCCACACCGCGAGCCTGACCAACGCTTATTGCTGTCGTTACATTGCGGTTAAAAAACAATTGTTCCACACTCATCACATCCGGACGATATTCATCCAATAAGACGCTCAGTTCATCGTAGATTTTTTTCAACCTGAGTTCAGGCAGCATATCCTTATCCGTAAACACAGCTCCATAATGGATAGGAGTCAGTTTATTCCCTACCATTTCCACCAGGCCAAAGCCGCAGATAGCAGTACCAGGGTCAATTCCAATTGCCAGCATCTCTTCGTGCTCCCTCCTGATTATGATAGAAAGCAGGCAGGCCTTGGTGAGCCTGCCTGTCGCACAATTTATTCTTCGTCTTCTTCCGGCAGGTCTGCGTTTGTATAAACATCCTGCACATCGTCTAAGTCCTCCAATGCCTCAAGCATTTTCCTGACTTTAACAACGTCTTCGTCAGACAGTTCTGCCATTGTGTCAGGGAGCATTGCGATCTCAGACATCATGACTTCGATATTATTATCAGCAAGAGCTTTTTCAACAGCATCAAAATCCTCAGGCTCGGTAACTATCTCAAAACCTTCTTCCTCAGCTTTAACATCTTCAGCACCTGCCTCTAACGCTATCAACATCAAATCATCTTCCGTATAGCCGGCTTCACTGTCGATACTAAAAACGCCTTTGCGTTTGAACATCCAATTTACACAACCAGTCTCGCCCATGTTCCCACCGTATTTAGAAAATACGTGACGAACATCGGCAGCAGTACGGTTACGGTTATCAGTCAAAGTGCTTACCATTACAGCAACACCAGCAGGACCATAACCTTCGTAAGTAATTTCCTCATAATTAGAAGCATCTGCAGCACCCTGCCCTTTTTGGATAGCGCGCTGAATGTTATCTTTAGGAACATTATTGGCCTTAGCTTTTGATAAAGCCAATTTCAATTTCATATTGCCGGTAGGGTCAGGGCCACCCATTCTTACCGCAATCGTAATCTCGCGGCCGATTTTGGTAGTAATCTGACCGCGTGCTGCGTCAGCTTTACCCTTTTTGTGTTTGATGTTTGCCCATTTCGAATGTCCGGACATTGTCATATTCCCCCTAAATCTTTAAACCTTACAAATCGCAAGATATTTTTACCATAATATTATACTATAGAGCCATTATTTATTCAAACTATTTTCGATACCACTATTTAACATTAAGATATATAAAACGCAGCCGAAGTCATCCCCGGCTGCGTTTTCAATTAATCACTATGCTTACAGCACAATATTTTTCGCATTAGCTAAAGTATCTCTTGCTTCAGCTATCAATCTTTCCATCACTTCAGCACAAGGCAGAATGTCGTTTAAAACGTTCAGACTTTGCCCTACTAAAACAGCTCCGTGGACAATATCGCCTTCCACCGCACCTAAACGGTTAGTTCCCGTAGCAAAATCGTTTAATTCCTGCTGCGGCGCACCGCTGCATTCTTTTTCCAAATATTCTTTGGTAAACTCATTTTTCAGGCAACGAACAGCATTATTGCGCGAAAAACCAGTTACAGCAGAATCAGTATCAGTAGCCTTAATAATGGCTTCTTTAGCTTTAGGATGGGTAGGACATTCGTCCGTCAGAATAAAACGTGATCCCATCTGTACACCGTCAGCCCCCATCATAAGCGCTGCCGCAATTCCACGTCCATCTGAAATACCACCTGCTACCAAAACCGGTACTTTTTTGATTAGCGGCAATACGTTTGTCATTAAAGCCATAGTAGTTTGCTGACCTATATGCCCGCCACCCTCCATACCTTCGATGACCATGGCATCAACACCTGCTTCTTCAACACGCTTTGCCAATTTGACACTTGGAACTACAGGAATAACTTTAATTTCTGCAGCATGAAATTTTTCGATATGAGGAACAGGATTGCCAGCGCCCAAAGTTACAAAGGCAACTTTTTCTTCACAAACCACATCAATAATCTCTGCAATATTAGGAGCCATCAGCATGATATTGACGCCGAAAGGTTTAGCGGTCAAATCTTTGGCTTTTCGGATTTCATCGCGGGTCCACTCTACAGTGCGGCCACCTGTAGCAATAATACCAGCGCCGCCGGCATTGGAAACAGCAGCTGCCAGATTTGCATCTGAAGTCCAGGCCATGCCACCCTGAATGATAGGATACTTGATTCCTAAAAGCTCAGTGATCTTTGTTTTCATATATCACACCTCTTAACTTAAATTTTATTATGTAAACCTGTTGCTTTTATATTATATAATAATCTTCTGTTCCTTGGCTACCTAAAAAGTCCCTTATCCTGTAAAAAAACGGTGAAATCATGGCTTACACAATTATCTGTTAAATTGACATTTTTCGTAAAATACCGTAAAATTTTTTTAATATCCTTATACTTGGATAGACAGACAGATAAAAGAGACATTTAAGGGAAAGAGGTTATTAAAATTATGCGTAGCGAAGAAGTAAAGCTTGGTTCAACCAGAGCAGCTCACCGCTCTTTATTTTATGCGATGGGTTACACCGAAGAAGACTTAAAAAAACCGCTTATCGGCGTAGTTAACGCCCAAAACGAAATAATCCCCGGACATATGCACCTCGACCAGATTGCCAAAGCTGTTAAACATGGTATTTTAGCTGCTGGCGGAACTCCAATCGAATTCCCTGCAATCGGTATCTGCGATGGCATTGCCATGGGCCATAACGGTATGAAATATCCTCTCGCCAGCCGCGAACTTGTAGCCGACAGTATTGAAGCTGTAGCTAACGGTCACGCGTTCGACGGTCTTGTACTCATTCCAAACTGTGATAAAATCGTGCCGGGTATGCTTATGGCAGCCGCACGTCTTAATATTCCCGCAATCGTTGTCAGCGGCGGGCCTATGCTTCCCGGACGTCTTAACGGAACCGACATCAGTGTTTCCACTGTTTTTGAAGCCGCCGGTCGTTTTGAAGCAGGAAAAATCGACAAAACAGAACTCAGCATCATCGAACATGCCGCATGCCCAGGCTGCGGCAGCTGTTCTGGTCTGTTCACTGCTAACACTATGAACTGCCTTACTGAAGTACTTGGTATGGGCTTACCCGGTAACGGTACTATACCAGCAGCTTACCAGGGTGCCCGTATCGCTCTTGCCAAACGTGCAGGTGCTAAAATCATGGACCTTGTTGCTCAAAACCTGTGTCCGCGTGATATTATGACAATGGACGCTTTCGAAAATGCCATAACTGTTGATATGGCAATCGGAGGTTCTTCCAATACTGCCTTACATTTACCCGCGATTGCCCACGAAGCAGACTTAGAATTACCATTAGAATTATTTGATGAAATAAGCAAAAAAACTCCTTATCTGACTAAACTTAGCCCTGGTGGCAGCCATCATATCATTGACCTTAATGAAGCTGGCGGAATCAATGCCGTGATGCATGAACTCAGTAAACTCGACCTGATTCATAAGGGAGCAAAATCAGTAACAGGTCAGACTATGGGCGAAAATTTTATTGATGCTGTTATCACCCGTCCTGATGTTATTCACAGCGTTGAGAATCCTTATCGCAAAACAGGCGGCATTGCTGTACTCAAAGGCAATATCGCCCCCGACTGCAGCGTAGTCAAAGAAAGTGCCGTCGCCGAAGAAATGCTTGTACATTCTGGCCCTGCTAAAGTCTACGATTCCGAAGATGAAGCTATTGCGGCAATCTGCGGTAAACAAATAGAAAAAGGAGATGTCGTAGTCATTCGTTATGAGGGACCCAAAGGCGGACCAGGTATGCGAGAAATGCTCAATCCCACATCAGTACTGGCCGGTATGGGACTTGATAAAGATGTGGCACTCCTTACGGATGGGCGTTTTTCCGGTGCGACCCGCGGGGCCTGCATCGGTCATATTTCCCCTGAAGCACGTGAAGGCGGTAATATTGCACTTATACAAAACGGTGATATCATCGAAATCGATATTCCCAACCGCACACTTAATGTTAAAGTTTCTAACGAAGAACTGTCCAGACGTCGTGAAGCGTGGATATGCCCGCCTCCTAAAGTAACCAGCGGTTACTTAGCTCGCTATGCAGCCTTGGTTTCTTCAGCAGCAACAGGCGCTGTACTTAAAGTCCCTGATCAAAAATAAAATTTATATAGTAAAAATATCAATAAACCCCTGTCGTTTTAAAACGACAGGGGTTTATTGATATTTTTTTAGTTATTCCTAAACCGACATTTCTTCTTAAAATTATACAGTGCTTTCTTATTACATATGCTCAGTTATTTAATAACTATCTGGCAATTCAAACATTTCATATATCATTAACTCTATTACTTCCACCATCGTAAAATCTCCCTATTCTACAATAATAACAGAAAGAAGATGATAGTTATGGACACTTTAACCTTTAATAGCAACACTTATAGCGGTACCTACACTACTGGTAATAACGGAGTTCCATGCACATTTACGGTGGTGGTTGGAACACTGTCGCCTACTGTAGGCGACAATTTGACGTTAGCTAGAATAAATAATCGAAATGTTTATATTCAAGATAGCGCAAACAACAACCAGTACATTGTAACCCTTGCCTAAATTCCTCTGCATTATAAAATAAAAAGAATACCATATGGTATTCTTTTTATTTTACTTTTGATTCTCATCCGAATTATTTTTATCACTATAAATTCTAAAGGCACTACGAAATACCAGAAAGAAACATAATAAAAGCGTTACTATATCCCCGCTGTCAGAGATATTGAAATTTAAACGCCGTAACACGAAAATATAAAGAAAAATTACAAAAATTATAGTATAATCCTGCTGCTTCATTATCTTCACCCCAATATATTATACCCCGCTGATTTTATTATACCATCTCCTGATATTAGTGCTGTATTTTATTATTTACAAAATAAAATACAGCACAAAAAAATAATGCAAAACACTGCCAGTCATCACAAATAAATGCCATACTGAATGCATAAATTTATGTTTTTTATCAGCATAGAAAAAAATTCCTATTGTATAAGCTAATCCACCACTTACTAACAACATTAGACCATCTGCAGGTAACATTTTCCACAAATACGGCAAAGCAATAATAACAGACCATCCCATAAGCACATACATCAGCAACGACAGTTTTTCCCACCTGCTGAGACTTATCGCATTGAGAGTGATCCCTACAACTGTCAGCAGTAAATTTATCCCTAATAACTTCCAACCTAACTCAGGCGGTAATAAAACAATACAAATAGGTACATAACTACCTAAAATCAAAAGAAAAATCGAACAATGATCAAGCACCTGAAAAATCTTTTTCGCGGTACTGTTTGTTATAGCATGATATATTGTAGACATCAGATAAAGAAAAATCAGGCAAAAACCATATATCGCCGCACTGACAATACCGCTGACACTGCTGTTATAGGATGCATAAACGATCAAAACAACAGTACCAAGAACAGCCAACAGTGCGCCGATGCCATGTGAAACGGCATTAGCTATTTCCTCACCTAAAGACTGCCTGTTTAAACTGCTCATATAATCAACCTCCAGTCTTACGTAGTAAATTATAGCACTATCCGTTAAAAAAAGTGTGACAATAAAGTTAACCTCTTACTTTATTTTCAAAACATTTTCTAAAAGTAACTATTATCAACATTTTCCAAAATATAATCGAAACAATTAGTAAAAAGCATTTTAGATTCGATATAAGGAGTAATAACGCTTCTAAACAAGCCATTCCCTCTAAAAACAATTATTTTAAACTTTTTTTCAAGTTTTTTAGCATTGCTTAATTCATATTTCTTTAATATGATTAATTCAGAAAGTAAAATTAAACTTCAAGAAAATCATTGGAATTCTTATGAAGCTATTTTTTTACAAGAAAGGACTGATTTTTATGACTACAAGAAAAATAAAAAAATTAACTACAGGACAACGTACAATTGATGGCGCAGGCGTACATCTGGTCCGTGTACTTGGCCACGATACAGTAATGGACTATGACCCGTTTTTAATGCTGGATTCTTTTGACTCACATAATCCTACCGACTACATTAAGGGTTTTCCAATCCATCCTCATAGAGGTATTGAAACTATTTCTTATCTTGTTCAAGGCGAAATGACACACCAGGATAGTTTAGGCAATAAAGGAACAATCCGCAGCGGCGAAAGCCAATGGATGACTGCCGGCAGTGGTATCATGCACCAGGAAATGCCCCAGGCCAGCAAACATATGCTTGGCGTACAGCTTTGGCTGAACCTGCCCCAAAAAGAAAAAATGACTGATCCAACCTATTTTGACATTACCGGAAATATGATAGGCAGTAAAAAAACAGATAATGCTATAATACATGTGCTTGCAGGTGAATATGACTCTATAAAAGGTGTTGAACCACCTCATATCAAGGCAACTATCTATGATGTAGAACTACAGGCAGGCAAGTCAATCACACTGCCAACTAAAACTGAGGATAATGTTTTTATCTTTTTGATTGAAGGCAATGCTATAATAGACGGCACCAATATTCCAGAAAAAACTGCCGTGCTCTTTAGTGAGGGCGATGAAATATCTGTCAGTGCTGAATCAGATAAACAATTACGTTTTATGTTCTGTTCTGCTAAGCCTTTAAAAGAACCTGTATCTTGGGGTGGACCAATTGTGATGAATACGCGCGAAGAGCTAAATGAGGCTTTTAAAGAACTTGACAAAGGAACTTTTATCAAACATAATGCAGCCCATCTTGATTAATCAGTAATACTATCCAAGAGCTGTTAAATATTAAAAATACACACAAAAGCCGCAACCAAAGGTTGCGGCTTACTTTTTATTTGGTGGGCCCAGCTGGGTTCGAACCAGCGACCAACCGGTTATGAGCCGGTGGCTCTACCACTGAGCTATAGGCCCATAGTACCATGCGTTGTCTCAATGGTCAACAGTAATATTCTAAACAAATTTGGTCGAGTTGTCAAGCTAAACCGATTATTCCAAGAAGTCTTTTAACCGTTTACTGCGGCTTGGATGACGCAGCTTACGTAAAGCTTTGGCCTCGATTTGACGAATACGTTCTCTGGTTACACCAAAATGCTGCCCTACTTCTTCCAGGGTACGTGAACGCCCGTCTTCCAAACCAAAACGCAGTTCTAAAACCTTCTTTTCACGCACAGTCAGTGTTTCCAAGACTTCTTCCAACTGCTCACGCAATAAAGTGAACGAAGCAGCATCAGCTGGTGCCGGTGCATCATGATCTTCAATAAAATCCCCCAAATGCGAATCTTCTTCTTCACCGATAGGAGTTTCCAATGATACCGGTTCCTGTGCGATTTTCATAATCTCACGAACACGATCAACAGTAGTATCCATTTCCTTTGCAATCTCTTCCGGCATAGGTTCCCGCCCAAGTTCCTGCAGCAGTTGACGTGATACGCGAATCAGTTTATTGATTGTTTCAACCATATGCACAGGTATACGAATGGTGCGGGCCTGGTCAGCAATAGCGCGTGTAATAGCCTGACGAATCCACCAAGTGGCATAAGTACTGAATTTAAAGCCTTTATTATAATCAAATTTTTCTACTGCTTTGATAAGACCAAGGTTACCTTCCTGAATAAGGTCTAAAAAGAGCATTCCCCGGCCAACATAACGTTTTGCAATGCTGACAACCAAACGAAGATTAGCTTCCGATAAACATCGTTTTGCGGCTTCTCCTTCTTCAAAAACTTCTTCCAAAAGTTTTCCGTAATCTTCTTCCAACGTCATATAGCTATCAAAAACAGCAGCATCATTTTCTTCTGGTAAGCGGCGCTTGATCTCGTCAAGTAAAGTCTTGATCTCAAACAGCGCATGTACTTCTTTATCACTGGTCTGACGATCGACTACCATTTTATCACAGTCTGGGATCATCACATTGTGTTCCTGCATCATACGTTGTAAATGCAAACGCTCATCTTTAGTAAACTCAACAATAAGATCCTGATATTCAGACAATGTACAGGGAGTACCCGCTGCAGCCGCCCTCGCAATAATTCCAAGCACTTTTTCAACATTGCGCAGTTCACAGCTTTTATGTTCCTGTTCCAAATGCTTCTTGATTTTTTTGATCAGAGTAGCAGTTTTTTCTTTACCGCTGTAAGCAGGAACCAAAGCTGCAGGCAATGACGAATTCATCAGCCTTTCGGCCTGTTTTCCCTTATCCATACGTTTAGCAAGCTTGATTTCATCTTCGCCGATCAAAAGCGGTACACGGCCGATCTCCTTAAGATACATCCTGACCGGATCATCAATGCTTACCCCTTCAGGCACACTGAGATTAGCCAGCTCTGCTTCATTGATTTCTTCCGTATCATCATCGTTGACCGGCAGTACATCATCATCGCTGTTTTCGTCGACTACGTCGATGCCTTTTTGGGCAATCAACTCATACATACTGTCCATATCGTCCGGAGTCATATCTTCTACGTTTTGCATAGAATCCATAATTTCACGATAAGTGAGAACACCGCCGTGAGATTTGCCTTTAAGTAATAATTCCTCTACCTGGTCGGCAGAAATTTTAGTATTAGCCATGGTGTTCCCTCCTTTCGTTGCTTAATATCTGCTGTTGTTTTTTAATATAATTTTTTGATTTCATCTTTAATTTTCTGGCTTTCCGCAAGTTCCTGCAAAAAGCGGTCATCCCCCAAACGTTCATATTCGTCGGCGCGCAGACGGTGCTCTTCATAGCTTCGTTCCAAAGCGCCCCTGCGCATCTGCCGCAGGCAATCATCTACTAGTTTTTCACCGTTTTCTTCCGCAAGATCTTTTGTCATAATCTGCGCCAGCTCCGTGGCCGCTTCATTTGACAGTTCTGTAAAAAGCTTATCAGCAGCACTCTTACTGCCGGCATCAAGCTGCTTCAGCAATCCTTCATAGATTTCTCCGCGAAATTTTGACATAAAACCGACACTATCAATTTTATCTCTGTAAACAAGCGCCAAATCGGTATTTTTTAAAATAACGTAAAGCAAAAGCTGCTCTGCTAAATCTTCAGTTGAAAGTACGTTGGGCTGTATCTGCCATTTAGACACGGCTTCCCCACGATCATTCTTACGGCTTAGCTTACGATATTCACTCATGATGAGCCCTTCGTCAATTGTCAAACGTTGGGCCAGCGTTTTGATATGCTGTGCAACCTCAATTTCATTTTTGCACTCTAGTAGGAATGGTAGTATATTCGACACAGCTTCAACTTTTCCTGCTAAATTTGAAACATTATTTTGAGAAATGACATACTGCATCTGAAATTCTATACCTGAAACAGCTGTTTCAATCAGCCGTAGATAAGCATCTTTACCGTGCTTACGCACAAATTCATCAGGATCTTTCCCATCAGGCACTATGAGCACTCTGACTTTAAGCCCGGCTTCTTTAGCAATGCTTACTGCCCTTACAGTGGCCCGTTGTCCAGCTGCGTCGCTGTCATACGAAAAAACTACTTCATCAGCGGCACGAGCTAAAAGTTTAGCCTGCTCCTGCGCAAAAGCCGTCCCCATTGAAGCAACAGCCCAATCGATACCAGCAGCATGTAAACTGATTGCATCCATATAACCTTCAACAATCACGGCCTGCCTGCGTTTCTTTATTTCCTTTAAAGCCACATTCATCCCGAACAGAAGAGTTCTTTTGTTAAACCACTCTGTTTCACCAGTATTCATGTATTTTGCCATCTGTTGAGAATTTTGCTCTAAAATACGACCGCCGAAACCAACTACATGACCACGTGGATCCTGAATAGGTATCATCACTCTGCCACGGAACTTATCCATCGGCCCACGGTCATAATTTACCGCCAGCCCGGCCTGCACCAACAGTCCAGCACTACATCCACGTTTTCCAAGTGCTGAAAGCAATGCGTTATAGTTCGGCAGTGCCACCCCGATTGAAAACCGCTCGATAATCTCAGGTGTAATGCCGCGTCCTGTGAGATACTCCTGTGCTTTAATTCCATAATCAGTCTTCGTCAAACAGGCCTGAAAAAAACGTGTCGCAAGTTCATTAGCGGCAATAACCTGTTTTGCCTGTTTCTCACGTTCCAGTTCAGCTTTAGTCTTTTCCTTTTCAGGAACAGCAATACCCAATTTATTTGCCAGAAGCTTTAAAGCCTCTGGGAACGTGCAATTTTCCATTTTCATCACAAAGGTAAAAACATCACCGCCAACATGACAGCCATAACAATAAAAAAAGTTCTTGTCCGGCGTTACGGAAAAGGACGGTGTTTTTTCTCCGTGGAAAGGGCAGCAGCCCCAAAAACTGCCGCCGCGCTTTTTTAGCGGTACATATTCAGAAATTATCTCGACGATATTAGCTTGGGAGCGAACCTGCTCTTTAAAATCATCAAACATACCACTCATAATTATTGCTCCTGTCACCTCGAATACCATCTGATTTATTATATTCAATATTTAACAAAAAAATCCTCTTTTTAACGGTAGATAATTTTAGCATTACGACAAGTTTATATTATGGGAATGTAATGTTTATTAAATAGCTGCACAGCTCCTGCATCTGTCAGTCCACCCACAAAATCGACTACAGTCTGCTTCAATCCGAAACGATCTGCCAGTTCCCCATATTCTCTTGGCAACAGCTGCGGAGACTCCATATATAAATCCATAAGAGTCCTAACAACGTGTTCTGCCTTGTTATGTTCAACCGTCAGCTGGGGCGAACAGTAAATATAATCAAACATAAAATTGCGAAATTCTTCAACAGCTTCTTCATAATATTTATCAATAATAATTTGCGGCTGATTCAGTGATAACTCCACAATATTATGAACAAGCACATCCAATATCTGGCTTGGTTCTGTTCCTAAGCGCATAGCGACGATACCTGGCAATTTTTCAGGACCGATGATGCCAACTTTGCATCCATCATCGAAATCATGGCACAGATAAGCGATACGATCACAACGCCGCACCACTTGCCCTTCAAGCGTCTTTGGCATCGTACTGCCTGTATGGTTCACAATAGCATCACGAACTTCACGGGTCAGATTCAGCCCTTTCCCCTTCCGCCCATACAATTCTACGAGACGGAGGCTCTGTTCATTATGTTTAAAATGTCCAGTATAAGAATTAATTGCCCGCTCCCCTGCATGTCCAAAAGGAGTGTGCCCAAGATCATGCCCTAAAGCAGCAGCTTCTGTAAGATCCTCGTTTAATCTCAATGCTCTGGCAATAGTCCTGGCAATCTGCGACACTTCCATGCTATGAGTAAGACGCGTACGGTAATGATCACCCGGACATAAATATACCTGTGTTTTATGTTTTAACTTACGAAAAGGAGTACTGTGGATGATCCGGTCCCGATCACGCTGGAAAGCCGTGCGCAGATCATCGGCAGCCTCCTCACTATCACGTACTGCCTGCGAACTTTTAGCCGCCCAGGGTGCCAGTGTTTCCTGTTCTATATTCTCGCTTATTTCTCTAACTGATAACATTATTCTTCACCTTTATTTCACTTTCAAGCATTGTCACCAGGCACATTAAGTAATATAATTACTCATGTGAGGTGAACTGAATGAAAAAAATTTTTATCTTTGTTTTACTGTTGCTCTTAGTTCCTGCAATTTGTCTGGCAGAGCCGCAGGTAACCAGTGATAAACAAACTTTTAACCCTTTTACAGGAGTTTATGATCTGCAGGGCAACGTCCATGTTGAAATTGGTGACAGAATCATCACCGGCGATGCCGCACAGGTAAGTATGTATAAACTTGAGGTACATGGACAAGGTAATATTACCCTGCGCGAAGGAGATATCACCTTCGATTGTGATACAGTCGATGTATACGGTAAAGAAAAAACTGCCTACGTAGCAGGTAATATGAACTTTACTCAAGGTGATATGATCATCAGCGCCGATACCGGCAGCTTTAACTGGAGCACAAAAAATGCTGTTTTTAACGGTAATGTAATCGTCAACGGTGAACCTAAAAATGGCGAAGTCATTTACAATGTCCGTGAAAAAGTTTTTGTAAATTAGTTTTACAGTTTAAATAACCCTCGCTTAGGCGAGGGTTATTTTTATTTAGCGGCGGTCTTTATTTTTCTGCACATACTCTAAGATCATACCTGCTGTTTCTTCGATCGCACGGTTAGATACATTGATAATAGTACAATGCAGACGACGCATAATACCTTTTGCATATTCAAGCTCTTCATTGATCCGTTTAACATCAGCATAAGCGGCACCATCTGTCAGTCCCATAGTTTTCAAACGTTCGCTGCGGATCTCATTAAGTTTAAACGGATCAATAAGCAGGCCAATGATTTTATGCGGAGGAACTTTAAATAATTCTTCAGGAGGCATGATTTCCGGTACCAGCGGTACATTGGCAACTTTTATTTGTTTGTGTGCCAAGTACATGCTGAGCGGAGTTTTAGAAGTTCTTGAAACACCTATGATAACAACATCTGCTTTGGCCAGTCCCAAAGGATTTTTGCCATCATCATATTTAACAGCAAATTCTACGGCTTCGACACGTTTAAAGTATTCATGATCTAAAGCATGGATCAATCCGGCCTGGTTTTTAGGCAGCAGTCCGGAAGTTTTTTCAATAGCCTTAAGCATCGGTCCTAAAACATCAACAACCTCTACATCATGCTCCATTGCTTTATGCGCAATATGTTCACGCAATTCAGGTGAAACTACGGTATAACAGATAATACCATTATTTTCCTTAGCCTCTTCAATAACCTTTTCAACCTGCGCCTTATCTTTAACATAAGGAACACGGATCACATCAAATTTTTCCTGTACAAATTGGCTGGTAGTAGCCTTTACAACAGACTCAGCGGTTTCACCAATAGAATCAGAAACTGCATAGATAATCGGTAATTTAGCTATGATAATTGCCTCCTTTGCCCTCTGCCAGATCTACTAACAGACGGGTAAAATTCGTTTTAGTGATACGTCCCACTACTTCGTAACTGCGCTTATCCTCGCCCACACATCTAATAACAGGCAGACAATCAATCTCATTATCAATAATTTTACGTGCTGCCGAAGCTACAGAATCTTCCTGTTTGACTACAATAAGTTTAGACAGTGGTGTCATCACCATTACAACAGGAATTTCACGCAGATCGCTGCCATTATTGATAGCAGCTTTAAGCAAGTCTTTACGCGATACCACCCCTACCAAAAGACCAGCCTCATCAAGAACAAATACTGTCCCTACATCCTCCAGGAACATAGTTACAACAGCTTCATAGGCGCTTTTATCCTGATTGACTGCTACAGGCACAGACTGCAGATCACGTACAAGGATGCCGGAAATTTCTTCCATCAACATTCCCAGCGTATTCTTGCCGGTAAAATAATAACCAACTTTAGGACGCGCATCTAAAATACCGCCCATAACTAAAATCGCCAGATCTGATCGTAAAGCCGCACGAGTTACATTCAGACGTTCAGCAATATGTTCGCCCGTGATCGGCCCATCCTGGCGCACGATCTCGGCAATACGTTTTTGTCTGTTACTTAAAGAAATTGTCCTCACACCCTTCCGAACTTACATTAATTTTTCCTATATTTATATAGTATACGCTATTTTATGCAAAATCCCTGCTTCCGGTCATAAATATTTTTAAAAGTATACAAAAATAACAGGGCCAAAATTTCGGCCCTGTTATTTTCATATATTTTCATAACTGCTCATGTTCCATTCTCTGGATCATAATACACAGCAGCAAAAAATAACGGTCTGTCATTTTAAAATAATTTTTTTGTGTTATTTCTTTGATTTTCCCCAACCGATAACGTAGAGTATTAATATGTATATGCTGTCTTTCAGCTGCATCCTCTAAACTGTTTTCCCGCAAAGCCGCTGAAAGTGTATCCAAAAGGCTCGATTGATAGCGTCTGTCATATTCCTGCAGTTTATCAAGCACCGTCATCTTAATAAAATTATACTCCGAAGTATTGCGGCAGTGCATCAGCAAACTGAACGGCAGCCATTCTTCAGCCTTACGTACTCCTGAAATATGCAATTTATATAAAAGTCTGATAACGTTTACCGACATCTCATAATGCTCTTTAATTCGCTCCAGTTCTGTAAATTCAGGAGATATTACAGCTGCAGCTATTTTACTCTGTTCCTTATTATATTTTTTGAATATATTAATGCTCGTAAGAGCTTCTTTACTGCTGCATAACAAGATATAAAATTTTTCCTCTTCAATTAAAAATCTATCAATCAAATAATTGCTTATATTATGGCTTCCTTTAGAAAATAAAATCAAATTATATGCTTTTTGCTGCACAAATCCCAGATTAGCAAGCTTTTCAGCAATAACTTCTCCACTTTTGATTTCACCATTTTTTATTTCTTTCCAAAAACGTTCCACTGTTTTCTGCAGCGTTTCATAATGGTCCCACAGCTTGATGGCTAAAAAAGAAGCTCCCTGTTGCCCAATCAACCGTTCTTTTTCCGTTAACTGCCCCTCAGCAACAATAATAAACCTCCCTATAAGCTGACTACGGGCATAGCATTCGAAAATATGCAGCTCATTGATAAAAAAGCCCGCATCAGTATATATTCTTTCATTAAAACCAGTTTTAATTTTTTCTGTCCAATCAAGAAAATCCTGTTTACGAGTACCTCGTCTGCTCCAGGAAGCAAGTATCTTCCCTTCATGATTCAGGCAAAAACAATTCTTGTGAAGCTGATTTCCCAAAACATTCACCAGCGAAGCCAGATCATCTGAATTCAGTGAAGTATGAATAAGTTTTTGATAGTTTTTTTCTACTTCAATCAACATATTGGTTTGATAATTCTGGATTTCAGAAGTGATTGTCTGCACCAGTTCTCTAAACTTGACTGCAGTTTTCACTTCAAATACCGGCAGCCGGTACTGATCTGCCAACTGCAGTATTTTCAGCGGGATCTTATTGATAAAACGACCTGTTTTGATACCTATCGCTGATATTCGCGGAGCAAGCTTTTTAAAACCATCTTCCTGCAGGTCAGGACTTTTACTGAAGGCATACCAGGTAGTTAAAACAAACTCACCTCCTGTTACCCATTCGTGCAAATCAGGCCCTTCCATAATTGTTACATGTGTTATCTGATTGTTTAAGTTCCCATGCTTATTAACCAATGTCACACGTTCGGCAAAATCTTTGATTTCCAATAATTCATTTAAGGTCACCATTTTCTTGGACATTATCTCACCTTCTTTTCTAATGCCATATATTTCTTTTTCTCCAGAATATCCTGATTACGATTTTACTATTTAGTTATTTTTTTAGCAAATCCAAAGATTTCAAAAACTGTTATACTAAAAAGCTGAACTTTACCCATCGTAAAACCTTCTTGATTTTAAACCAGCGCCTTATTTTTCATTCCGGTAAAAAAATCTTGAGGCAACTATAAAAGCAGCCTCAAGATTATCAAATCTTCCATTAATCATTCACATAAAACTAAGTATTACAAAAGTTCCACTGATGATAACGCCGGAAACAATTGTCCAAATAACGCAATATCCCATAATATCACGCGCCGATAATCCCGCAACTCCTAAAAGCGGCAATGCCCAAAACGGTTGAATCTGATTAGTCCAGCCATCTCCCCAAGCAAAAGCCATAATTGTCTGCGGAATGTTCGCCCCCAATGCCTCAGCAGCCTTCATCATGATTGGTCCCTGGATAGCCCATTGCCCGCCTCCGGAAGGAATGAAAATATTTACCAGCCCTGCCGATAAAAATGTATAAAGAGGGAAGGTATGTGCTGTAGAAATTTCCACAAACCACATGGAAATCATATCAACCAGACCAGAAGCAGTCATCATCCCCGACATACCAGCATAAAGCGGAAATTGCAAAATAATACCGCGGCTGGCACCGATTCCCTGTGCCACAGCCTTTAAAAAGCCGTTAGGACTGCTGTGCAGATATAAACCCAATGTTAAAAAAATCAAAATGACCAAATTCAAATTCAGGTCAAAACCAATCTTAGAAAAATTAGCTCCCAGATAAATCAATGGGAACAAACCAAACAAAGCGTTGAGCCAATAAGAATTTTCCAATCTTTCGGCAAATGTCATATCTTTTTTAGCAATTCTTATCTCTGGTTTTTCTTGTTCTTTTTCACTGTATTCCACTATTTCATTAGCAGGAGGTTTCATATTAAAATACACGATAAACAGCATAATTACGATGATAGCCGTCATTACCAGATTCCAGGAAGAATACAGCGTATCACCAACCGGTGTCAGTGGCAGTCCGAGCTTCTCCATAAAATTGCCTGGTGTTGCTGAAACAAGCGGAATCGAAGAAGACGGCCCGCGAATAATCTCACCGCCATAAGCCGCAGCTACCAACAGCGGAAAATGCAGGCCTTTAACCTTTTTGCCTACCTCTTTCGCAAGAACTGCACCTATAACAAGCCCAAATCCCCAGTTTATATAGCAAGACGCAATAGATACTAATGCAGTCAACCCAAGAGCCTGCTGTGGAGTTTTAGGAATACCTGTTACCTTGTTCAAAATCTTTTTAGCCAAAGGTGTCAATGCCAGTACATAACCTGTCAATAAAACTAAAACCATCTGCATCCCAAAAACAAACATCGATGAGTACCCTCTGCCCCAATATTCTATCATTTGCAGAGCACTCTTGTTCATTAAAAACATTCCGCCGCAAAATACAACAAATGTTAAGAGAATAGCCAAAATAAAAGCATCCGGAAGATAATTCTGCACCATCTTCAGACAGAACTTTGTTACAGTCTTCATAAAAATCCGCCTCCTTTTCCCATTTTCTTTTTCATTTACACCAGCTCTAAAACCGTAGCTGATCCTAGCCCTCCAGCAATACATAAAGTAGCCAAGCCATATCTGACCTGTCTTTTCTGCATTTCATGCAATAAAGTTACTAAAATCCTTGCTCCAGAACAACCAATCGGATGCCCCAGAGCAATTGCACCGCCATTTACATTGACCCTGGTCAGATCAATTTCCAGCTCCTGTATGACCGCTAATGATTGTGCTGCAAATGCTTCATTGATTTCTATCAGTCCAATATCTTCGATCCTTAGCCCTGCCCTTTTCAGCGCCAACCTTGTTGCAGGCACAGGCCCCATTCCCATATATGCCGGCGAAACACCTATTGAAGCCTGGCTGATTATTTTAGCCATAGGCTTTAACCCTGCCTTTGCAGCCGCACTTTCTTCAGCAATCAGCAACATGGCTCCACCGTCATTTCGTCCTGATGCATTGCCTGCCGTTACGCTGCCGTCCTTTTTAAAAGCAGGCTTCAATTCTGCAAGTTTTTCTATCGTTGACAAACGTGGATGCTCATCAGCAGCAAACATCAAAATCTCTTTTTTCTTTTTTACTGGCAAAGGTTCAATCTCATCATCAAAGCGTCCGCTTTTTATTGCAGCCTGAGCTTTTTCCTGACTTTCGCAGGCAAAATAATCTTGTGCCGTTCTGCTGATAACATATTTTTCAGCAATATTCTCTGCAGTCATACCCATTGTCAGGACTCCATACTGGTCAGCAGGCTGTGACCGTGGCTGACTTTCGGTATTAGGATCCAGCAAAATCCCGTTACCTACTGCATAGCCCCTCCGTGCCTCTCTGAGATAATATTGGGCATTACTCATACTTTCGATACCACCAGCTAAAACGAAGTCAGCATAGCCGCACATAATCTCCTGTGCCGCATTCTGGACAGCCTGCATACCAGAACCACATTGTCTGTGTACTGTATAAGCCTGTACTTCAAGCGGAAATTTTGTCATCAATGCAGCTAATCTTGCAATATTAGGCTGGTCGCTGCTCTGCTTTGCCTGCCCTAAAATTACTGCATCCAGAAGTCTGATATCTAAATGACTACGTTCACATATTTTCTGCAACAAAAAGGCAGCAATTTCCTCCGGCTGTATGTCCTTCATTGCTCCGTTCAGTTTTCCTATAGGCGTCCTGATTCCATCTATGACTACCGGCTGCAGCATATCTATACCTCCCTTATACTAATTTTTTCAGCCAGCTCATAATGAGCAGATGTCATTGCTGCAATTTCTTCCAATGTAACATCAGAAGTATGTTCCAGTAAAAACATCATTCCGTCCTTAAACTTAAATACAGCATATTCTGTGACTAAAGTATTAACTACTTTCCGCCCAGTCAGCGGCACAGTACAATCCTTTACCAGTTTATGCCTGCCATTTTTTGCCGTATGAGATGTCGCAACGATCACCTCTTTTACTCCAACGACCAGATCCATTGCTCCCCCTGGTCCTAAAACACCTTTGCCCGGCAAAGCCCAATTTGCCAGGTCTCCCGCTTCATTGATCTGTATGGCTCCGATAACTGTAGCATCCATACGCCCACTTCTGATCATTGCAAAAGATGTAGCACTATCAAAATAACAGCATCCGGGCGTTTCAGTAACCGGTGTACGACTGGCATTAATGAGATTAGGAATTATTGCCTCCCCGCTAAGTTGTTTAGGCCCAACACCCAGCATTCCATTTTCCGTCTGAATGTAAATATGTTTATCTGCTGGTAAATAATCAACCGCCATTGTGGGAATACCTACACCTAAATTGACAAAACCACCGTCAGGCAGCATTTCCGCAACTCTTTTAGCAATTCTTACTTTTGTTTCCGCTTCTGACATGTTTCTCATTTAACTGCACCCCGATTCTGCGGTACCAAAACATCCACATAAATATAAGGTGTTACAATCTCTTCCGGCGAAAGCATACCGGTTTCTACAATCTCATCAACCTCCACAATCGTCAAAGCGGCTGCTGTTGCCATAAGCGGATTAAAATTTCTTGCTGTTTTTTCATAAACTAAATTCCCCATAGCATCCGCTTTTCTGGCATGTAACAAGGCTACGTCTGCTTTCAAAGGATACGCCAAAACATAGGCTTCGCCGTCAATAACTTTTGTTTCACAATGCGCAGTCAGCTCTGTGCCAGCTCCAACCTTTGTATAAAACCCGCCAATTCCGCAGCCTCCTGCACGGATACTTTCTGCAAATGTGCCCTGTGGCATCATCTCTAAATTTAACTTTCCATCAAAATATAATTCCGCAGCTTCAGTATTATAGGTAAAATAGGTACCTATAGCTTTTTTCAGCATCCTATTCCTTACCCACCTTCCCAAGCCTACATTAGGAGTACCAAGATCATTGGCAATAACAGTCAAATCATATATGTCTGTATCTGCCAGTAAATCAATCAGCCTCTTTGGATTACCGACATTTCCAAAACCTCCGATCATAACAACATCACCTGACCTGACAAGCTTAACAGCTTCCACAGCTTCTACAATCTTTGCTATGATAATCACCTCCATATTTAGTTCTTTGATTTCAGTATACAAAGCTAAAGACGAGCCTAATATGTAGAAACCTACAAAAATAATCTGATTTTTTTGCATTTTTGCACAAAAATAGCCCTTATAACAGTTAGATAACTGTTATAAGGGCTATAAAAAATAACAGGACCGAATATTCGGTCCTGTTAAGTTAATTATTCATTATTGAAGCAGTTCGCGTACCATTTGATTGATACGTTTACCGTCGGCTCGGCCCTTAGCCTTCGCCATAACAGCAGGCATTACTTTACCAATCGCTTTCGGTCCTTCGGCACCAGTCTCGGAGATAGCTTCAGCAACCATAACACGCAATTCTTCATCGCTAAGCGGTTCAGGCAGATATTTTTTGAGAATCTCAATTTCTGCTTTAGCCTGCTCGGCTAATTCACTGCGTTCGGCTTTTTCGAATTCTACCAAAGAATCCTGCCGCATCTTGACCTCTTTCAGCAAGATAGCCAGAACCTCATCATCATTCAGTTCCTTCTTCTCATTGATTTCGACATTTTTAATATTAGCACGCACCATACGAATAACCGATAAACGCAGCTTACCTGCTTCACGGTCCTTCATGGCCTGTTTCATATCTTCTGTCAATTGGTCTTTAATAGACATACAGCACGCCCCCATTATCTGGTTTTACGTTTTCTGGCTGCTTCGGATTTTTTCTTACGTTGAACGCTCGGTTTTTCATAATGTTCGCGTTTTCTAACTTCAGAAAGAATTCCGGCCTTTTGGGTTGCTCTTTTAAATCTGCGCAGCGCACTGTCCAATGTTTCGTTTTTGCCAACTTTAATTTCTGCCATCTGATCTCCCTCCCTCCACACACTTAGGGAAGTGTATATATGCATTTCATGCGTTTTTTGCACTATTGCTGACTATCGTCAGACCGCAATTACCGCACAATATTACCAGTAAATTATATCTTATGATAGGCCTTTTGTCAAGGTATCAGCAGGGCGGCCACCCCAATGCTTTACCACCTAAAAGATGGATATGCAAATGCTTAACGGTCTGCCCTCCATCATCACCGGTATTGGCAACGATGCGAAACCCTTTTTCATTAACACCAAGTTTCTCAGCCAGTTCCTTAACTTTCCCAAACATATACAGGAGCAGCTCCGGTTCTGCAGTAATAATATTTTCAGTATGAGCTTTCGGTATCATTAAAACGTGTACCGGAGCAGCAGGAGCCACATCACGGATTACGATCATTTTGTCATCTTCATAAACTCTTTCAGACGGGATCTCTCCGGCAATAATTCGGCAAAAGATACAGTCGTTCATTTCTTTCCCCCCTTAGTGATCCTAATTTTTATAATATTCGTCAGAAAATTTAAAAGTCCTTTTTCTATTTACTCTGTTCACAATTTATTTTCAAACTGTAACTAACAAAGTAAAAAAATCTTTAATAAAACGCTTGACTTATAGTCAACTCCAGCCATTATACTGAACTTAAAGTATTTTTAATCATTTATCTAAGAAAGGAGAATTTACAGTGAAAAAATTTTTATCAACATTACTTTATACCGCTGCCGCAACTTTATTATTCAGCGCTTGTGGAATGACTGCCAATACAGTTTCTTCTCCTGTTGAACCAACTGTTAAAAGTAATGAAAAAACAGCAGTAAATAATAAAGCTCTTGTTTATTTCAGCAAGGATATCAGCCCTGTAAGTCTGATCAAACTATATGATAAAATCAACCAGGATATACATGGTAAAGTAGCTATCAAAATCCATACAGGAGAAAAGAACGGTCCCAATATACTCCCACGGGAAATGCTCATGTACGGTAAGGAAGCAAGCAACCGAAAACAAGAGATAGACCGCCA